>Ga0302314_10005059_pt1 | contig 24105 bp, 18 predicted proteins | sample III_Palsa_N2_3_FD_200533 | JGI IMG/M metagenome (GOLD analysis project Ga0302314, IMG submission 200533) | Peat permafrost microbial communities from Stordalen Mire near Abisko, Sweden - III_Palsa_N2_3 | ecosystem: Environmental > Terrestrial > Soil > Palsa > Peat permafrost | place: Sweden... | reverse complement strand
CGGGCGATCCCGCGGATCCGCGCTTCGAGCTTCTTCAGATTGACCGGCATGAACCAGGCCTGGGTCAGCGCCCGGTATTTCGGATGATCGGGCGCATCCATCTGCACCAGCGAGCGGACCAGATGCGGGCTGCCGCCGGTGACGGCGCGGGTGCGGGCATCGGCCGCGCGGTCGGTCAGCGTGGTCGCCCGGTCGCCATTGTGGAACAGCTCGTTCTGCCGGCTGATTGCGAGGATATCGGCATGGCGGGTCACGACCCAGAACGGGTCGAACCCCTCGGGCTCGGCCACGCCCAGGGGATTGTTGGCGCGTAGCCAGCGATAGCCGTCATCGAGGCGCCGATCGGCATAGGCGGTCGGATCGACCAGATTGGCCGCGATCGCGTTCGGAATGCGCAAGGCGGAAGCTTCGGTGCCCATCATGTCGTTTCCTCTGCAGGCCCCGAGCGGGGCAAGGGTGCGGGGGGCAAGGCGAGACAGCCGGACATCAGGACATCGACGAGCAGATCCGCATAGCGGTGCTGCAGCGCGTCGTCGATCGCGTCGATGCCGTGAACATGCTTCAGGATGGTGCGGCCGCTGAACAGGCTCTCGCAGGCGCCGAGTAGGGCGAAATGGAACAGCATCGGGTCGACCGGGCGCATCTCGCCGATGCGGGTGCCCTCGGCCAATAATTGCCCGATTGCCGCCGCGGTCGGGGCCGCGAAACATTCGGCGATCTCGCGCGCCGCGGCCGATCCGCTGTCGCGCATCAACGCCCGCAGCAGGCGATTGAGATAGGGATGACGGAAAAAGCCGCCGACGATGCCGGCGATGTGCTTGCGTAATTTGGTCGCGGGGCTGAGATCGAGGCCCATCAGGATCTCCAGCCCGGCCAGCGCGCGCTCGGCATCGCGTTTGGCCAGCGCCAGCAACAGCCCGTCGCGGCCGCCGAAATAGTAACTGACCAGAGCGACATTGACCCCGGCCCGCGCGGCGATCTCGGCGAGCGGGACATCGATCGTATCCTGTTCGATCATCAGCGTCCCGGCGGCGGCGAGCAATTGTTCGCGCACCGAGACCCGCTCCACCGCTGCCCGGGATTTCCGTCCGGCCTGAGCCGCCAAAACCGCCTCGCTTTTTTAAACGGTCGTTTGAAAAAATCAAATATACCTTTAACCGAGGTCGTGCAAGAGGTCGCCCGGCCCGCTGCAACTCTCACTATGGCCGATGCCACTAAACTTCCCCCTCTCTGCCCCATTTGGGGCGGAGAGGTGAAGAACTTTCCGCGCCGGATCAGCGGCGCGGCAGGGTGTGGACGATCGGGGCCAGCCGGTTGGCGATCGCGTGCAGGCGTTTGGCCAGCGACTCCATCGCTGCGGTGTGATCGGTGGTCAGCCGGTCCAGATCGGATTCCGGGCAGGCCTCGAGTCCATCGATGCCCGAACAGAGCTGGTCGAGGCTGGTCAGCGCCTTATGCGGCGGCGGCACGGGTTTGGCCGCCGGCGCCTTGGGAATTTGCGGCAATCCCTGCCGGCGCATAAGCTCGGCTACCATGTCGGGGGCCGAAGCGAGATCCGGCTTGGCGCCAGCCTCCAGGAAGATCTCGACGAGCTCGTGATTCTCGAAGCCGAGGGCGCGCTCAAAGGGCGAGTCGCCGCCTTCCGGCCGCTGCATTTCGGCCTCCGCTTCAAGGAGCAGCCGAACGAACGCGGCCTGCGGCGGCGGGACCGGATGGTCCGCGATCCGCGCCGAGAGCTCGAGCAGCATCGCCGTCGCATCGAAGTCCAGCGGCAGTCGCAACTCTTTCTTAACCATGAGCAGCTGACCGAGTGCGGCCGGATCCTCGCTGCGCAGCACGGCTGCGACGAGACCGTTCCAGTTCGATGGCGTTGCCTTGGTCGCCTCCTGCTCCGCCGGCGGCAGGCATTGCATGATGCCGTCGATGGCGCGCAGTTCCGCGAGCAGGCGCGCGACCACGCGCAGCTCATAATCATTGTTGGTGTGTGCCGAGCCGCCGGCAGCCCGCAATGCCCGCGCGATCCAGTAGCGCTGGATGCCGGAGGCCTTGGAGCGCGCGAGCCCGATCAGCGGCGTCGGCGGGACGTGCTCGGTGGTCTCGATATAGTCGGCGCGGGCCGCGGCATGCAGCAGCGCGTCCAGCTTTTCGATGCGGCCGGCATCGGGGCAAGCCTGCGCCATGGTCAGCACGGTCAGCGGGCGCGGGGTGCCAAGATTCACGTCGACCCCCGCCTCCAGCAACAGCTGGACCGATGCCGGAGTGCCGAATCGAAGGGCATATTCGAGCAGCCCGATCGGCGCAGGCAGATTCCGACACTGCAGCTTGCAGTTGAGATTCGGATAAGGCGGACGCATGAGAACGGTCAGATCGCGCGCGGTCAATTCCCGCTCTTCCTGCGGGAAAGTCTTGGTTAGATCCACCATCATCTGCGGCGTGACTCTGGTCATGACACACCGATCCTGTTACGTTGTTCTCTCGCAGGTAGCGCTTATCCGTTAATAGGTCCTTAATTAGGATGCAGCGCGCAGGGCTTCCGCAACGGCCATGTTCCCCACGCAATGCCGGGTCGGTGTCCGGTCACGGAGCCGATGCGACAAGGCGCGAGATCGGCGATTAATCGTTCTCTCCCGGCGGGTAAGTCTCTATGCTGCGCCGCACCCATTTGCTCGAGGAGTTGCGACATGAAGGGAAAGACCGCCATCGTCACTGGCTCGACCAGCGGCATCGGCCACGGCATCGCCACGGCGCTTGCGGCCGATGGCTGCAACATCCTGCTCAACGGCTTCGGGCCCGCAGCCGAGATCGAACAGATCCGGGCCGATCTCGCCAAGGCCCATGGCGTGAAGGTTGGCTATTCGCCGGCGGACATGTCGAAGCCGGCCGATATCCGCGCGATGGTGGCGCTGGCCGCCAGCGAATTGGGCGGCGCCGACATCCTGATCAACAATGCCGGCATCCAATTCACCGCCCCGGTCGACGAATTCCCCGAGGACAAGTGGGACGCGATCATCGCGATCAACCTGTCGGCCGCCTTTCACGCCAGCAAGGCCGCCATCCCCTTGATGAAGAAGGCCGGCTGGGGCCGCATCGTCAACATCGCCTCGGCCCATGGGCTGGTGGCGAGCGAACACAAGGCCGCCTATGTCGCCGCCAAGCACGGCATCGTCGGGCTGTCCAAGGTGATCGCGCTCGAGAATGCGAATGCCGGCATTACCTGCAACGCCATCTGCCCGGGCTGGGTCCTGACCCCGCTGGTGCAGAAGCAGATCGAGGATCGGGCCAAGCAGAACGGCACCAGTGTCGAACAGGAAAAGATCGCCCTGCTGAGCGAGAAGCAGCCGATGCATAGCTTCAGCACGCCGGCACAGCTGGGCGCGCTGGCGGTGTTCCTGTGCAGCGACAACGGCTCGACGACGACCGGCACCACCCTGTCGATGGATGGCGGCTGGGTCGCCCAGTAACCTCGCTGCAAAGCGCGCGCGGCGACCCATTGTCCAGGGATCGTTAAGGCCCGGCTGCCATGCTCTGCTTCGACGCGAGACGGCAGAACCTTTCGAGTGGAGCGGGCCAGCACATTCAGGGGGAATATTCATGAAGCGCCGTCAGGTCTCCTGACGGCGCTTCGCATTTCTCGGGCCGGGCCGAGGCTGTAGTATCGGCGGCATGCTCTACGAACAGGAGCCGCAATGCTACGCCCTGCGGGGTTACCGTCTCGTATCCGCATCGGCCGGACCGATTAAATGCAATCGGCGCCGGCCGATCCCACGGGATTTCAGCCGGCGCCGATCATTGCGCGTCGTCCGAGACAGTTACGCTGCGGCCTGATCGAGAATAGCCGCCGGACGGACCGCCGCCGAGATGTCGATCTTGCGCGGCTTCAGCGATTCCGGCACTTCGCGCACCAGATCGATGTCGAGCAGGCCATTGACCAGGGCCGCACCCTGCACCTTGATGTGATCGGCCAGCTGGAAGCGCCGCTCGAAGGCGCGGCGGGCAATGCCCTGATGCAGATACTGCACCGGCTTGTCCTGGGGCTTGGCCTGGCCGGAGACGGTCAGGGTGTTCTCGTTGAGCGTGATGTCGATTTCATCGGCATTAAAGCCGGCCACCGCCATGGTCACGCGATAGGCTTCCTCGCCCAGCTTCTCGATATTGTAGGGCGGGTAGCTGAGCGACGCCTCGTCTGCGCGGGTGCCGGTATCGACGAGACGGGCCAGCCGGTCGAAGCCGACGGTCGAGCGGAACAGCGGGGAGAGATCGTAGTTGCGCATGGTCACATCCTCAATCTGAGCAATATGAAGTCAAAGGGCGCGCCGCCAGAGGGCCTGCCAGTGGCCATTGGCCCACCGGTCGACGGGTCGGACCCGAAATCGGCATCCGACCAGTCAATAGGTGGGGACCCGGCCGCACGGTTCAAGAGACGGCGGATCGAGTTGGCCCCGCCGGTCGTTGGCGCCGCAAACGGCAAGGCCCGGTGATGAGCGCGGTTTCGGTCCATACGCAATTTTTCGGCAGGACCTTCGACGAGGCAATGGGGCTGCTGCTCGAGGCGCGCAACTATGTCATTGCCGATGAGTTGCGTCCCCTGCGCGTGGCCGAACCGACCGACCGGCTGATCCTGTGCTGCGAGACCATGCGACTGACCGCGCGCCTGACCCATGTCATGGCCTGGCTGCTGGCGCAGAAGGCGGTCCATGCCGGCGAGATCACACTCGCCGAGGCCGCCGCCGAGCCCTTTGCGCTGGGTGGGCGCATCACGTGCCTGGACGAGCATCCGGGCGTGACCGCGATCGGCGATGCCTGGCTGAACACGCTGCTCGACCGCAGCCGGCGCCTCTATATCCGCGTCTCGCGCCTCGACGAGATGGTCCGGCGCGAGGCCGAGCCGGCGGTCCGCTCTCGTGCTACTCCGTCATGACCGCGACACTGGTCGAGCCGTGCTGTTGCCCATTGGCATCGACGAACCGCAGGAATACGCGCGATGCGCCGGGTGCAAAGGGCACCGTGCCGCTGGCCGTGGCGAAGACCGAGAAGGTTGGCGTGGCATTGGCGTCGATCGTGACCGGGACCGAAGCGGCCGGCGGCGCCAGGCACTGGCCGCTGGACGGATTCGTCTGACAGAGGGTGGCGGCGACCAGCAAGGCAGCACCGCCAAGATCGGTCGAGACGGTGAGGCTGCCGGTGGCACCGACATTGACGCTGGCGACGGCAAACGCGGCGGCGGCACCCTGCGGTATCTGCAGAATGCCGTTATTGGACGCGGTCGCCGCCAGCGCCACGATATCGGCGATCGGCGTCGCCGAGAACGTCAGGTCGACCGTATCGACACCCTCGGTCGCGGCCGCATTGTTGACGCCGTCACAGGCAAACACCAGGCCTTGGGCTGGATCCGAGAGCGCTGTCGGCGTGGTGAAGGACAACACGAAGCTCTGCCCGGCATTGGCGGCAATGGGCACCGGCAGATTGGGTGCTCCCGTCGGCTCGTTGGTCGCCGGATCGGTGGTCTGATAGGTCAACGCGAGGCCGCCCGGGGCCGAAGCCGGCAGGGCAATGCGGCAATTGTCGAGCGTGGCATTGCTGCTGTTGAGCATTGTCGCAAATACCGTCGCGACGCTGCCGAGCTCGACCGAGCGGGCGCCCGGCAGCAAGGCGGCATCGAGCGGCGAGGCCGGGACGCCGAAGGCGTAGAGGTGATGATCCCAGGAGCCGATGAAGACCTGGCCGCCGATCACCGCCGGCGCCACATAGGCGGCACCCTGGATGGTCGAGCCGCTGTTCCACAGCGCGTTGCCGGTCCCGGATTTATAGGCATAGACGGTGTTGCCGCCGCCGGTGGCGAAGAACACGACCCCGGCAATGGTGGTCGGCGAGGCCAGCGGGCCATTGGTGTTGGGACCGGGGCTTTGGCTATAGGCCAGCTCGAGCTGGCAGGAGGCGTTGACCAGGAAGGCGAGCAGGCCGTGCTGATAGGTTCCCGATGGCGAGGCGTCGGGGTTCGCGACGAAGATCATCCCGGTGGTCGGGTCCTGGGCGAAATCGCCGACAAGCGGACCGCCGCCATCGCCGATCTGCAGCTTCTGCAGCGGCCCGGCATCGATGTTATCGCGGTCATAGGTGACCAGCACCCCCGATTTGTTGATCGCCGCGACCTGGTTGTTGCACGGCGTCGAGTAGAGGAAGGGTGTGGCTCCGTAATCGACGTCGCCGCCAACGAAGCCGGCATAGTTGGCGCCCACCACGGCGAGCGTCGGATCGAGCCGGATGACATCCTCGGAATAGCCGGAAGTCTCGGTGGACAGGCCATTGCCGGTGGCGACATAGATCGCCTGGGTCGCGGCATCGACCGCCGCCCCGCCATAGCCCCAGATGCCGCCGCCATCGCCGATCGTGGTGACCGCGAAGGTGTCGGCAATCTGCGCCGTCGCGGGGTCGACCGAGAAGACGAAGCCGGTATAGGGCGCGATGTCGCAATAGCTGGCATTCTCGACCAGGATCCGGCCATTGGCGAGGCTGAGCGCGCCCCAGACGAATTCATGATCGGGATGCGGAACGACCTGGATCGGCCAGCCCGGCGCGGTCTGCCCGGTCGCGTCATCGAGGGCATAGAGCAGCCCGGCGCCGTCGGCCACGTAGATGAGATGCGTTGCCGGGTCGTGCACCGGCGTGCCGGCGACGCCATAGATGCCATTGGGCTGCTGGTCGCAGCCATTGCTCTGGATCTGCAGCTGGCGGCTCCAGATCTGGGTGCCGGTCGCGGCGTCGAAAGCGGCGAAGACGCCGTTCGCGGCGCCGATATAGACGAGTTCGGTCGGAACCCCGCCGATCACGGCATTATGGACGATGATCGGCTGCGAGGTGATTGCTGCGCCCAAATCGGCCGACCATTGCGGCTGCAGCTGCGGCACGCTCTGCGGTGTCAGCACCAGCTCTTGCGGATTGTAGCTGCTGCGGCCCGGCTCATAGCCATAGGTCGCCCAATCATTCGACTGGGCGCCGGCCGGTCCGGACGCGAGCACCATCAGCAACAGGAAACCGCAGACGCACAGCCGCATCGACATCACGAACCTCCGCAGGACGGGGTGATCTATCGGACTGGCTGAACACTACAGGGAAGGACGGTACTGCGGGTTGTGTCAATCCGCAGCTCGGGCGGCGATGGCCGTCCAAAAGCAACGCGCCGGCAAAGCCGGCGCGGGGTCATGCAGAAACGGGCCGCACCCGGCCCGTCGCTCAGTACTTGATGCCGAAACCGCCGAAGCGCTTGTTGAAGCGCGCGACCTGGCCGCCCTGCTCGTTCAGGCGCTGCTGGCCGCCGGTCCAGGCCGGATGCGACTTCGGATCGATGTCGAGACGCAGCGTGTCGCCCGCCTTGCCATAGGTCGAACGGGTCGTGAAGCTCGCCCCGTCGGTCATGACGATGTTGATCTCGTGGTAATCAGGATGGATATCGGTCTTCATGGCACCAGGCTCCGCAATCGGCCGCGTGTCATAGCAACTGTGCCGCCAGGATGCAACTGTGCAGACTCGGTGGCAGTCCTTTGAGAGCGTAAGGGCAGCAATGCGCTGTTGCGTCCCGCATCGGGCGCGTTGCCGTAATGGACCGGCCCGCAATTTGGTTTCTCGGACCTGATTGTGCTATTCTGCACCATGATCCGGGGAATGTTGTGACGCGCGACGAAGCTATCACCCGACTGAAGGCGTCCGAAGACGATCTGAAGCGGGCCGGGGTGAAACGCCTGTATCTGTTCGGGTCAACGGCGCGCAATGAAGCGCGCCCGGATTCCGATGTCGATCTGTTTTTTGACTATGAGCTGGGCGTCTTCGGCCTGTTCGAGCTTATGGATGTCAAGGAGATGGCGGCCAATGTCCTGGGCGCCAAAACCGACATCATGACCCGAGACAGCCTACATCACGTCCTGCGGAAGCGCATCGAAGCGACAGCGCTTCAGGTTTTTTGATGAAGGAAACCTCGGCGGAACCACGGCTGATCGACATCGTCGATACAATCGAGAGGATTCGGAGCGTCACGCACGGCGTCAGCCTCGACGCCTTCGTGGCCGACTGGCAGAAACAGTGGGTCGTCGAGCGGGGCATCGAAATAATCTCCGAAGCGAGCCGCCGGCTCTCCGAGGATCTCAAGGCGCGACATCCGGAAATTCAATGGAAACAGATCGCTGGAATCGGCAATGTGTTAAGACATGAATATGAGCGCATCAGCGCGCCGATCCTCTGGAAAGTGGTCCAGCATGATCTCGATCCGCTCGAAGACGTCTGCCGGATCGAACTGAAGATCATCGAGCCTCCGGCGAAGAGCGACAAACCCTGAACCGACCAACAGAGCGTCTTGCCGGGTGGGTTGACCGCGACCATCTGAGATGACAGGGGCCGCGACGAGCGGCCTCACCTTATTGGGGAACAACGATTGAGCGAGACCCAGGCCGAGCCGGCCAAGCGCCCCAATGTCGCGGCCCTGCGCCTGCTGCTGCCCTTCGTGGCGCCCTATCGCTGGCGCGCCCTGGGTGCGGCCCTGGCGCTCATGGTCGCCGCCGGCATGATGCTGGCGCTCGGGCCTTACGTCAAACAGCTGATCGACAAGGGGTTTTCGGGCAACAGCGGCGCCGAGCTGAACATGACGGCGCTACAGCTGTTCGGCGTGGTCGCCGTGCTGGCCGTCGCGACGTTCTGGCGCTTCACGCTGGTCTCGTGGCTGGGCGAGCGCATCGCCGCCGATCTGCGCCGCGGCGTCTTCGAGCGCATGCTGAGCCTGTCGCCCGCCTTCTTCGAGACGGCGCGCACCGGTGAGATCCTGTCGCGGCTCTCCGCCGACACCTCGATCCTGCAGACGGTGATCGGCTCGGCGATTTCTCAATGGCTGCGCAACGGGCTGATGCTGGTGGGTGCGATTACCTTGCTGATCGTGACCAGCCCCAAGCTGGCCGCCGTGGTCGTCGGCATCGTGCCGGTCGTGGTCGTGCCGCTGATCATCTTCGGCCGGCGCGAGAAGAAGCTGTCGCGCGCGGCCCAGGACCGGGTCGCCGATGTCGGCGCCTATGCCGAAGAGGCGATCAACGCCATCCGCACGGTCCAGGCCTTCGTCCATGAGAGCGTCGACCGGCAGCGTTTCGGCGCCACGGTCGAAGCCTCAGTGGCGACCGCGCTGCGCCGCATCAATACCCGCGCCTGGCTGATCATGATCGTCATCCTGCTGGGCTTCGGCGCCATCATCTTCGCGCTCTGGCTGGGCGGCCGCGAGGTCATCGAGGGCCGCATGACCGGCGGCGAGCTCTCCGCCTTCGTGTTCTACGCGGTGCTGGTGGCCACTTCCGGCAGCACCATCACCGAACTCTGGGGCGAGATCCAGCGCGCCGCCGGGGCCGCCGAGCGGCTCGTCGAACTGCTGAATGAGCGCCCGGCGATCATGGCACCGGCCGCCCCGCGCGTCCTGCCGGAAACGGCTCAGGGCCGGGTCGATTTCGACCATGTCACCTTTCATTACCCGGCCCGGCCCGATCACTCGGCGCTGGAGGATTTCACGCTCAGTGTCGAGCCGGGCGAAACCGTGGCGCTGGTCGGCCCATCCGGCGCCGGCAAGACCACGGTGTTCCAGCTGCTATTGCGCTTCTACGACCCGTCCGCCGGCCGGGTCTGCATCGACGGCGTCGACCTCAAATCGGCCGATCCCGCAGCGATCCGCGGGCGGCTCGGGCTGGTGCCGCAGGATCCGGTGATCTTCAGCGCCAATGCCTGGGAGAACATCCGCTACGGCCGGCCGGAGGCCAGCGACGCCGAGGTGCGCGATGCCGCCGAAGCTGCCTCGGCCGCCGAATTCCTCGACCGGCTGCCCGACGGCTTCGACACTTTCCTCGGTGAAAAGGGTGTGCGCCTGTCGGGCGGGCAGCGCCAGCGCATCGCCATCGCCCGCGCCATCCTGCGCAACCCGCCGATCCTGCTGCTCGACGAGGCGACCAGCGCGCTCGACGCCGAATCCGAGCGCGCCGTGCAGCAGGCGCTGACCCGGCTCGCCACCGGGCGCACGACCCTGGTGATCGCCCATCGCCTGGCCACCGTGCGCAAGGCCGACCGTATCGTCGTCATCGATCACGGCAGGGTCATCGCCACCGGCCGCCACGACGCGCTGATCCACGAGGACGGGCTCTATGCCCGCCTGGCCAAGCTGCAATTCACCGAAGCGGCCGCGTAGGGCGGCGGACAGCGACGAGGGCCGCGGATCCGTCCTGAGACCAGGGATGGCGAGACTGCCGCGGGATTTGACCGACGGGAGCAAATCCTGATTCGCGCCCCGACGCATTGATGGAAAGACAGCTCGATTGCCGACCGGCGTCGTGCTTAAGTCCCCGAAGGGCGAATGCCGAAGCAAAGCACCTTCTCAAGGGGGCAGGACCATGCCGAGTGTTGCCGACCGCCGTCGCTCGAGCCGTCCCGCTATCGCCGCCCTGGCCTTGGCCGCGGCCAGCCTGGCGCCGGACCTCGCCCGGGCCGATGATCTCGTGGCGGCGACCTTGCCGTCGAGCCGGTCGGCCGTGATCGGGGCAACCGTCACCGCCTTTGCCACAATCATCAACGCTTCGGGGCGTGCGCTTACCGGCTGCACCGTCGGCCTGTCCGGCTACCCGGTCACCATCTCCTACACCCCGACCGACCCCAACACGAATCAGCCGGTCGGCAGCACCGACACGCCCTTTCCGCTCGCCATCGGCGCCGCCCAGACCTTGGTGCTCAGTTTCACGCCCTCGGCGGCGCTGTCGGCGGATCTGCCGCTCCAGTTCGGCTGCACCGGCGCCACGACTGCGACGAGCATTCCGGGCGTCGACACTCTGCTGCTCTCGGCCTCGGCGACCCAGCCGCCCGATATCGTCGCCCTGGTGGCGACGCCGAGCAATGATGGCGTTGCCCGCATGGACGGCATCGACAGCCCGCAGGCCTTCGCCGTCGCCACCGTCAATCTCGGCGTCGAGGCCGAGATCACCGTCTCGGTCGATACCGGCGGCACCACCCTGCCGGTGACGCTGTCGATCTGTCAGAGCAATCCGGCGACTGCCGCCTGCCTCAGCCCGCCGGCGCCGAGCGTGACGCTCGACATCGCCGCCAACGCCACGCCGACCTTCAGCGTCTTCGTCGACAGCAGCGGCGCCGTGCCCTTCGCCCCGGCGACAGCGCGCGCCTTCGTCCGCTTCACCGACGCCGCCGATGTGGTGCGCGGTGCCACCAGCGTGGCCCTCACCAATGGCGTCCTCGGCGGGACCGTGGCGCCCTATCAGGATGTCAGCCTCGGCTATGACGAGGCCAGTCTGGTCCAGGCCGCCGGGTTGAAGGATCTGACCTTCGCCTTTGTCGAGGCCAATGGCACGAGCTGCCAGGCGGCCTGGGGCGGCCTCGGCCCGGTCGCGTCCGACACCACGCTCGGCCCCTATGTCGAAGCGATCCGCGGCAATGGCGGCGATGTGATCTTCTCCTTCGGGGGTGCCGTGGGCTATGAGCTGGCCGACAAATGCACCAGTGCCGACAGCCTGCAGGCGCAATACCAAGTGGTCGTAACCCAATACCAGGCGACCCGGCTGGATTTCGACATCGAATACGACACGGGCGATTCGATCGATGACGAGGCCAGCATCGATCGCCGCAACCAGGCGCTGGCGGCGCTGCAGCAGGCCAATCCCGGCCTGATTATCCGCTATACCGTGCCGGTCGCGGTCAACGGGCTGGAATCGAATGCGCTTTATGTCCTGCAGAGCGCCTTGAAATACGGTGTCAGCGTCGTCGGCGTGAACATCATGACCATGGATTACGGGCCGCCGGCCGATCCCTCGACCGAGGGCGCCAATGCCATCAGCTCGGCCACGGCGACGCTTGGACAGCTCGCCCGGATCGGCATGAACGCGAAACTCGGCATCATCGTATTGATCGGCAAGAACGACACCTGGACCAGCAGCTTTCCGGAGCAATTCACCCAGACCGACGCCCAGGACGTCGTGACCTATGCGCTCCAGAACAACGCCCAGATCGATCTGCTGTCCTTCTGGGAATTGTCACGCGACCAGCCCTGCCCGGGCGGCGGCCCGGACGAGAATGGCTGCAGCTCGCTGGCGCAGACGCCGTATCAGTTCTCGCAGATTCTCGGGCAGTTCTGACTGGATTAATTCGGCCGGACGACTTCCGGCGCACTCAGGCGGTGCTTGTCGAACAGCGGCCGGCGCGACATCGGTAAGGTGATGACGAATACGGTATGGTCATCGACCGTGCCGTCGCAGCGGATCGTGCCGTTGTGCTCATGGACGATATCGGCCGAGAGCGCTAGGCCGAGGCCGGTGCCCTCGCCGGCCGGCTTGGTCGTGAAGAAGGGCGTGAACAGCTGCAGGCGCACCGTTTCGGGAATGCCGTCGCCATTATCGTCGATGCGGATCTCGACCGCGCCGTCGAGGCAGCGTGTCGACACTTCGACCACGGGAACATAGCCGACCTTGCCTTCATGCCGCCGCTTCTCGGTGGCGTAGAAGGCGTTCGACATCAAATTGACCACGACTCGCGTCAGGTCCTCCGGCACGATTTCGAGCACCCCGACAGCGGGATCGAAGCGCGTCTCGCAGCTGCATTGGAACGACATGTCCTTGGCCCGCGCCCCGTGAAAGGCGAGCGAGCGCGCCTCGTCGACCAGCTTGTTGAGATCGGTCGGGCGCCGCACCCCGGCGCCGGCATGGGCGTGGAGCAGCATGCTGCGGATGATGCCGTCGACCCGCCCGGCATGATCGCGGATCTTGATCAGATTGGCGCCCAGCAGTCTGGTCACTTCCTCGATCTGGTCGCGATCATCCTCGGCCAGATGGTCGCCCAGTTCGTCCAGCAAATCGGCCGAGAGCGACGCGAAATTACTGATGAAATTCAACGGGTTCTTGATCTCGTGCACGATCCCGGCGGTGAGCTGTCCGAGCGACGCCATATGTTTCAGCGCGATCAGCTCGGCCCGGATCTCCTTGACCTGGCGTTCGGCCGTCTCCGCGGCCCGGCGCTGGGTGGTATCCAGCACGATGCCCTGGCGGGTGCCGTCGGGCTGGCGTGCCAGGACATGGCATTCGAAGCGCCGTGTGGCGCCGGTCAGGGTCAGATAGCGCCCGTCGAACGACCAGGCATCGGCACCTTGGCCATGGCGCGCCAACACCTGCTGCCAGCGCGGCAAATCATCCGGGTGCAGCGGCAGACCGGCCGGACCGGCGCCGGTCGGGGCGGCGCCGACATAATTCGCGGCCGTGCCCAGAAAGCTGATCCGCTCCGCCCCATCCGTCATCGCCTGCCAGCCCAGGATGACGTCGGGGATCTGCCGGAGCAGCGCGACCAGCGCGTCGCAATCGGAGTCCGAACTGGCCAAGAGCCTCTCCACCCTCGCCGGAACCGCCTCCGCAACGGCGATGGCATCCGCGAGTAAACCCTAGTTATGCAACTTTACATCGTAGTTTCGTCACGTCAAGATGCGTATTCGGCCCGGATCTGCTGCCGCAGCGCATCGATCAGCAGCAAGCCGCCGGGCCGCTCGACATACCAGAAGCTCCAGCCATTGCACGAGGGCGCGCCCAGCACCGCGGCTGCGACCTGGTGGATCGAGCCCTTGGCCTCGGCCGAAATCACCGTGCCGTCGGGCCGCACCTTGGCGGTCCAGCGCCGGTTGGCATCACACAGAAGTTCGCCTGCGGCGATGATACTGCGCTCGACCAGCGTGCCGAAGGGCACGCGCGGCTCGGTGCGTTTGGACTGGATCGACAGCATGTCCGGCGAGGCGAGCGGCTCGACCTCGGCGATGCGCTGGCGGGCGATCCTGGCATAGGCCTCGTCGCGCTCGATGCCGATGAAGCGGCGGCCGAGGCGGCGAGCGACGGCGCCGGTCGTGCCGGTGCCGAAGAACGGATCCAGCACCGTGTCGCCGGCCCGGGTCGAGGCCATCAGGACGCGGTGCAACAGGGCTTCGGGCTTCTGCGTCGGATGCGCCTTGCGCCCGTCCAGCTTGAGCCGCTCCGGGCCGCCGCACAGCGGAATCACCCAGTCGCTGCGCATCTGCAGATCTTCGTTCAGCGCCTTCATCACCTCGTAATTGAAGGTGTATTTGGCGTCCTGGCCCTTGGCGCACCAGATCAGCGTCTCATGGGCGTTGGTAAAGCGCCGGCCGCGGAAATTCGGCATCGGATTGGTCTTGCGCCAGATGATGTCGTTCAGGATCCAGAAGCCCAGATCCTGGACGATGGCGCCGACCCGGAAGATGTTGTGATAGGAGCCGATGACCCAGAAACTGCCCTCGGGCTTGAGCACCCGCCGGACCTCGCCGATCCAGCTCCGGGTGAAGCGGTCATAGGCGGCGAAATCGTCGAATTTGTCCCAGTCATCGTCGACGCCATCGACCAGCGAATTGTTCGGCCGCCTCAGATCATTGTTGATCTGCAGGTAATAGGGCGGGTCCGCGAACACCATGTCGACGCTCGCGGTCGGCATGGCGCGCAGAATTTCGATGCAATCGCCGACCAGCACCGAGTCGACATCGAGGGAATGAATCCGAGCCATGAACGCATTGATGAGTGAGCGCGAGTCGCGCGTCAATGGCGGAGTGAATCAGTCGGGCCGATCGGTTCGGGTTCAAGCTCCGGGGCGGGTCGCGGGGGTCGGTTCCGAAGTGTTTATCCGCAGATGACGTAGATTAACGCAGAAGGATAAATCCGGGCCCCGGGACGAGCAAGCAATCGAAGGAATAAAAATTGATCAGTGGGGCGGCCGTCCCTGGCCGCCTTGCCGCCGCAGGCGGCAATGAGCCCCGCCGCGGACAAATCCTCGCGCGCTTCGACCGGTATTGCCGCTTGCATGGACCTTTCGCCGTCGAGGGCTATTGCCGGCTTCGCCGGCAAGGCGGCCAGGGACGACCGCCCCACTGGGAGCATTTCGACAGTCGGGGCAGGATATCCGAGCGCCGCACTGCAGAGCCGAATCTTCATGTAAGTTAATCTGCTTCATCTGCGGATAAACCTTATCGTCCGACACCCTGAGAGCGGCGCAAACATCCCTACCGGCGATGCCGTCGCCGCGCGGCAATGGCGCGCGTTGCTTTGTCGGGCGGCGGGTGGGAAACTGATCATCTCTGACCCAGTCGAGATGACCGATGACCGCCTTCACCACCCGCGAAATCGCGCTCGACACCGTGACGCTGCATGTTGCCGAGCAAGGCGAAGGTCCGCTGGTGCTGCTGGTCCATGGCTGGCCGGAATGCCATCGGTCGTGGCGCCATCAGCTGGCCGCCCTCGCCGAGGCCGGCTATCGGGTCGTCGCCCCGGATCTGCGCGGCTTCGGGCATTCCTCCTGCCCGGCCGAGATCGAAGCCTATAACCAGCTGCATCTGGTCGGCGACATGGTCGGGCTGGTCGCGGCCCTGGGCGAGACGCGGGCCGTCATCGTCGGCCATGACTGGGGCGCCCCGGTTGCCTGGAATTCGGCGCTGCTGCGGCCAGATATCTTTCATGCCGTGGCCGGGCTGTCGGTGCCCTATTCGCCGCGCAACCAGGGGCCGGTCACCCAGAAGTTCCGCGACATGGGCATGGCCAATTTCTACATGATGTATTTCCAGCAAGTGGGCCCAGCCGAGGCCGAGTTCGAGGCCGATATCCCGGGCACACTGCGGCGTATCCTGTGGTCGGCCTCGGGCGAGATGTCGGCGGATCACGCGGCCTTGCCGGATATCGATCCAGAGCGGGGCTTCCTGGCGCGGCTGCCCGATCCGGCCGGGTTGCCGAGCTTCGTCAGCGACGAGGATTTCGCCGTGCTGGTCGAGTCCTATCGCCGCACCGGCTTCGGCCCCGGGCTCAATCTCTACCGCAATCTCGACCGCAACTGGGCCCTGCTGGCGCCCTGGCATCTGACGCCGGTGACCGTGCCCTCGCTGTTCATCGCCGGCAGCCGCGACACCACCATCCGCAACCCCGCCGGCCAGGCCGCCCTCGGGCGGCTGCGCAAGGCGCTGCCCGGCCTGCGCGGCCTGCATTTGATCGACGGCGCCGGCCACTGGATCCAGCAGGAACGGCCGCGCGAAGTGAACGACGCCCTGCTGACTTTCCTCGATAGCCTCTGACAGGAATATCCGCCCATGACTCTCCCCATCGCGCGCCCCGAAGAGCTGGGCCTATCCGCGCCACGTCTGTCCCAGCTCTCCGCCACATTGCGCGCGGATGTCGACAAGGGCCGCATCCCGGGTGCGGTGGTGCTGATCGCCCGCAACGGCCGGATCGGGCATTTCGATGCCTTGGGCGCGCGCGATCCGGAAACCGGCGCCGCCATGACGCTGGACAGCATCTTCCTCATCTATTCGATGACCAAGCCGATCGTTTCGACCGCGGCGATGATGCTGTTCGAACAGGGAAGCTTCCTGCTGACCGATCCGGTCGGCCGCTATATTCCGGCCCTGGCCAAGCTGCAGGTCGGCACGGTGCGCCGCGATCCCGGCACTGGCGAGGTCAAACTCGACCTCGCCCCGGCACGACACCCGATCACCATCCAGGACCTGCTGCGCCACACGGCCGGCCTGACCTATGGCTTCATGGGCGAGGGACCGATCCAGAAGCTCTATCAGGAGCACAGGATCGACGGTTATCGCGGTCAGTCGAACGAGGAGATGGTGCAGAAGCTCGGGCAATTGCCGTTGATCGCCGAGCCGGGCACGCGCTGGGCCTATAGCGTTGCCACCGACGTGCTGGGCCGGCTGGTCGAAGTCGTTTCCGGCCTGGGCCTCGGCGCCTACCTGCAGGAACACATCTTCGCCCCGCTCGGCATGACCGATACCGGCTTCAGCGTGCCCGAGGCGAAACAGGGCCGCCTGGCCGAACACTTCCCGATCGACCCGGATTCCGGCGAGAAGGTGGAGCTGCACAATGTCCGTCGCCCGCCGCGCTTCGAATCCGGCGGCGGCGGCCTGGCCTCGACTGCCCGCGACTATGCCCGCTTCCTGCAGATGGTGCTGAATGGCGGAACGCTGGACGGGGTCCGGCTGCTGAGCCGCAAGACCATCGGCTTCATGACCGCCGATCATTTGGGCGCCATTCCCGGTGCCGCGGAATTCAACGGCCCCGGCCTGGGCTTCGGCCTCGGCTATGGCGTGCGCCTGCAGGCCGGCATCACGCCCTATCAGGGCTCGGCCGGGAATTTCTATTGGGGCGGTGCCGCCGGCACGCGGTTCTTCGTCGATCCGTCGGAACACCTCTTCGCCATCCTGATGCTCCAGGCGCCCCGGCAGCGCGAGCATTACTCGACGCTGTTCCCCAACATGGTCTATGGCTGCTTCGACGACTGAGGATCGGTGTCCTAAAACCGCGCCACGCCGAAGCTGGTCGGGTGCAATGTCCGGATTTCCGCCTCGCGGCAGATCGACAGGCACAGGGCCAGCAGTTTGCGGGTATCGCGCGGATCGATCAGCCCGTCATCCCAGAGCCGTGCCGTGGCGAAGAGGCTGGTCGCCTCCTTGTCCATGCGGCGGATGATCTGCTGCTCCAGTTGCTCGAGCAGGACCGGATCGGCGGTGCCGCCGTCGCGCCTTGCCTTGTCCGCGGTCACGATCGACATGACCTTGGCGGCCTGCTCGCTGCCCATCACGGCGATGCGGTTATTGGGCCAGGCGAAGATGAAGCGCGGATCGAAGGCACGGCCGCACATGCCGTAATTGCCGGCGCCGAAGCTGGCGCCGATATGGAGCGTCAGCTGCGGCACCGAAGCATTGGCCACGGCCTGGATCATCTTCGAGCCATGCTTGACGATGCCGGACTGCTCGGCCTCGGTGCCGACCATATAGCCGGTGGTGTTCTGCAGGTAGAGGATCGGCGTGCCGGACTGGCAGCATAGCTGAATGAATTGCGCCGCCTTGGCCGCACCATCGGCATCGATCGGCCCGTTATTGCCGATGAGGCCGAGCGGCAGCCCCTCGACCGCGGCGTGGCCGCACACCGTATGCGCGCCATAAAGCGCCTTGAATTCGAGGAGTTCCGAGCCATCGACCACGCGCGCGACGACCTCGCGGACATCCACCGGCTTGCGGTAATCGATCGGGACGACGCCGGCCAGCTCGTCGGGGCTGTAGAGCGGCTCCCGGAAAGTGCCGCCGGCGCTGGGCGTTAGCCCGTCGTTCCAGCCGAGGCCGGCCAGGATCTCCCGCGCCAGCCGGATGCCGTCGGCATCATCCTCGGCCAGATAGTCGGCGACGCCGGAAACCATGGCATGCATTTCCGCACCGCCGAGATCCTCCTCGGTCGCGATCTCGCCGGTGGCGGCGCGCAGCAGCGGCGGCCCGGCCAGGAACACCTTGGCCTTGCCGCGCACCATGATCGTGTAGTCGGAGAGGCCGGGCACATAGGCGCCGCCGGCCGTGCTCGAGCCGTGCACCACCGTGATCTGGGGAATGCCGGCGGCCGAGAGCCGGGCCTGATTGGCGAAGCCGCGCCCGCCCTCGACGAAGATCTCGGCCTGATAGGCGAGGTTGGCGCCGCCGGATTCGATCAGCTGGACCAGCGGCAGCTTGTTCCGGAGGGCGATCTCCTGGGCGCGCAGCGATTTCTTCAGCCCCATCGGTGCCACCGTGCCGCCCTTGATGGCGCTGTCCGAGGCGCTGACCAGGCAACGCACACCCGAGACATAGCCGATGCCGAGCACCAGCCCGCCGCCGAAGACATTGTCCCTGCCGTCATCATCATGCATGCCGAGCCCGGCCAGGGTTGACAGCTCCAGAAACGGCGCGCCGCGATCGAGCAGCAGCGCCACGCGCCGGCGCGGCAGGACCTGGCCGCGCTTGGCGAAAGCGGCCTCCTTGGCGTTCGAGGTGTCCCGCACCTTGGCTTCGAGCGTGCGGAATTCCGCGACCAGGCGCAGCATATCGGCACGGTTGGCCCGGAAGCTTTCGCTCTGGGGATCGATGCTGGATTGGAGGATCGGCATCTAAGCGCTCGCCGTCCTCGGCCCCTCGCCCGCTTGGCGGGAGAGGGAGGGGCCCGCGTTAGCGGGAGGGTGAGGGTGGGTGCTCAGGCCCCGCAGCGGTAGTTCTGCGCGGCCGCAGCGCTCACCCTCACCCGGCTCGCTCCCGCTCGCCGCCCTCTCCCGCCAAGCGGGCGAGGGGTTTGATGGCATCATTTTCCTGCACTCCATCATCGTCATTCCCGGCCGCCCTTGCTCAGCACCTTGGGCCGCGAGGCCAGGTGGAAGCCGTCATAGGGCCGGGATCTCTCATGCGGCGCCATGTCCCAGGTCGCCTTGGCGTTGGGAGCGGCGCCGTCGACGCGCAGGCAGGTGCCGGAAATGAAGGCGGCGGCCTCGGAGAGCAGGAAGACGATCGCGGCCGAGACCTCGGATTCAGTACCCAGGCGCTGCAGCGGCACCGATGCCTGGAGCTTGCGGATCAGCGGTGCTGCTTCCGGCGGGTAACTGTCCATGCCGGAGGACGCGATCCAACCCGGCGCCACGGCGTTGACGCGGATGCCGCTCGCCGCCCATTCCACCGCCGCCGTCTCGGTCAGGTTCAGCATGCCCGCGCGCGCCGCCCCGGAATGCGCCATGGTCGGCATCGAGCCCCACATATCGGCGATGATGTTGACGATGGCGCCGCCCTCTTGCCCCATCCATTGCGTGAAGCATTCCCGCGCCATCAGGAAGCCGCCGGTCAAATTGGTACGGATGACGGCCTCCCAGCCCTTCAGCGTGATATCGCTGAGATTGGCCATGAACTGGCCGCCGGCATTATTGACCAGCCCATCGATCCGGCCATGCTCGGCCAGGATCGCCGCCACCGTCTCGCGTACGAGCGCCTCGTCGCGGATGTCGCAGATTTGGAGCGTCGCCGTCCCGCCCACGGCACGGACCTCGCCCGCAACCCGTTCGAGCTTGTCCCGCTTGCGCCCGACCAGCGCCACCGAAGCGCCGAGGGCGGCCAGCTCATGGGCCGTGCAGCGCCCGATGCCGCTGCCGCCGCCGGTCACGATGATGTGGCGATCGGCGAACAGGCCGGGCCGGAACACCGAGCGATAGCCCATGACCCCTCCCCCGACTTTCTGATTCCAGTTCGCGACGGTTTCGAAACGGATCAGTATCAATCCTGATCATCCGGGTCCAGAGCCGCTATCGCGACAGCGCGATTGCTGATCCTGTCGCCGATTAAGGGGCTGCCGCAGCGCCCGACTTGCGCTGGGCCAGCCATTGCGGCACGTCGCTTCCGGGCATCGGCCGGCTGAAGAAATAGCCCTGGCCGGTCTCGCAGCCCATTGCGATCAGCCGGTTCATCATATCCTCCGTCTCGATCCCCTCGGCGATCAACCCCAACCGCAAATTATGGCCCAAATTGACGATTGCGCCGACGATCAGCACCGCCTCTGCCGAGTTGCCCAACTCGCGCACGAAACTCTGGTCGATTTTCAGCTCGGAGAACGGCAGGCGGTGGAGTTGCACCAGCGAGGAATAGCCGGTGCCGAAATCGTCGATCGCGAGTTGGAAACCCTTGAGCCTTACGCGTGTGAGCACCTCCAGCATCAGGGCGTGATTGCCCATGGCGGCAGTCTCCGTCAGTTCCAGGCGCAGCAGGCGCGGCGGGATGTCGTGGCGGCTGCACAGGCGGCTCAGCTGATCCGGCAGCCCGGCGGCAATATTGGCGGCGGAGACATTGGCCGAGACGAAGGCGTCGATGCCGATTTTGTGCCAGGCAGAAATCTGCCCGGCGGCAAGTTCCAGCACGCGGTCGGTCAGCGGGTCGATGAGACCTTCCCGCTCAGCCAGTGCGATGAACCGATCCGGCATGATGATGCCGAATTCCGGATGCCGCCAGCGCACCAGCGCCTCGAAGCCGATCGTCTCGCCGGTCGCGAGCGTCACGAGCGGCTGGTAGAAGAGTTCCAGCTGATCATTGGCGATCGCCTGCTGCAACGCGGCGGCGTCAGCCTCGAAGGTCTTGCTGCGCAGGCCGGACAGCACCTGGCGCAGCCCCGCCGGGCGCAGCGGCTTGAACAGCGGCTCGGCCATGTCGAGTCCCAGATCGCGGCCGATATCGCGGGCGAGCCCGAGGATCTTGGCATCGAAGCCGCTCATCAGGATGATCTTCGCGCTGCACTTGGCATCCGCAAGCAAATGGAGCAGCTCGACCCCGTCAAAATCCGGCATCTGCAGATCGAGCATCACGACGCTGGGCGGCAGGTTGCGCAGGGCGGTCTGGAACGTCGCCGGATCGGTCGTGGTCGTCGCCGCGAAACCACAGGATATCGCCACCTTTTCGATGATGTCGAGAAAGGCCTGCTCGTCATCGATCGCCAGAATTACGTTATCCATTGGACGACCTCATCCCTCTGCAGCGTCGAGCACCGCTCGGACGCGTCGTGCCAGCTCGCCCTTGCGATAGGGTTTGCTCAGCAGGTTCGAACCGAATTGCTTCTCCGTGGCGGCCGCCGCGGCTGCGGCGGTAAAGCCGGAGGTGAACAATGTCTTGAGTCCGGGGCGCAGGCGGCGCGCGGCATCGACCAGGGCGCGACCGTCCATGCCGCCGGGCATCACCACATCGGTGAAGAGCAGATCGATCAAGGTCCCGCCCTGGATGATTTCGAGCGCGCTGGCGCCATCGGCCGCCGAAATTGTCCGATACCCCAGATCCTGCAGGTGGCGCACGGCGAGATCGCGCAGCCCGCTGCTGTCTTCGACCACCAGGATCACTTCGTGGCCGCCGGAGAGTGACTCGGCCAGGGCGGGTTCAGGCTCCGCGACTTCGCCATCCGCTGCCCGCGGCAGATAGAGCCGGACGGTGGTGCCCACCCCGGGCTCGCTGTAGATTTTTGTATAGCCGCCCGACTGCTTGATGAAGCCGTGCACCATACTGAGACCGAGGCCGGTTCCGTCATTGCCCTTGGTGGTGAAGAATGGCTCGAAGACACGGGCCAGGACCTCGGGAGTCATGCCGCTACCCGTATCCGAGACGGCGAAGAGGACATAGTCGCCGGGCGTGGCCTCACTGACGTCGAGCGTCCCCGCGTCGATCACCGTGTTGCTCGCTTCGATCGTCAGCCGCCCGCCACGCGGCATCGCATCCCGCGCATTGACCGACAGGTTGAGCAGCGCCGATTCCAGCTGTGCGACATCGATCGACGCCGGCCAGAGCCCGTCCGGGATTTTCAGCTCGACGGTGATGGCCTCGCCGAGGATGCGGGGCAGAAGCTGGCCCATTGCCGCCAGCACCGGCGGCAGATCGACGCGCTTCGGCGCCAGGGGCTGCCGGCGCGAGAAGGCGAGCAATTGCCGGGTCAATTCGGCGCCGCGCTCGGCCGCCCGGATCGCCGGGTCCGTCAGGTTCCGCTCTTCGGTGCCCGGCTCGAACCGTTCGGCCAGCAAATCGAGATTGCCCAGCACGATGCCGATGAGATTGTTGAAATCATGCGCCAGACCCCCGGTCAGCTGGCCGATCGCCTCCATCTTCTGCGCCTGCAGCAGCTGCTGTTCGGTGTTTTTGCGCTCGCTGACGTCCATGAAGGTGCAGATGACGCCGAGAATCTCGCCCGCGGCATTCCGTCTTGGTTCGATCCACACCTCGAAGAAGATAACCCCGTCATCGACCTCGAACCGCTGTTCGATATGGATACCGATCCCGGTGCTGATGACAGCGCGTTTTTGGTCGATGACCTCGTTGTCGGCGCCGAATATCTCGTGATCCCGCTTGCCGACGAAGAGCGAAGGCTCCAACGGTGCCCCTTGGTACGTGTGATCGCCAAAGACGAAATCGAGATAGGAATAGCGCAGATCCAGATCCTGTTCGCCGATGCCGACGCGCGGCCCGCCGATCGCCGATCGCAACCGGTGCTCGCTGGTCCGCAGCGCGGCTTCGATTGCCTTCGCCGCCGAAATGTCCTCGAGGACCCAGATGAGATAGGCCGGGCTGCCAGCCTCGTCATAGACTGCGGACAGCGTGGTCCGGCCCCAGATGACGCTGCCGTCGGCGCGGATATTGCGCGTGTCCCGCGAATGCTGTGGAATCTCGCCGGCAACGAGCTGGAAGGCGGCGGCGGCTTCGACGGGAAAATCGTCGGGATGGATGACGCTGTTTGGCGGCAGCGCCTCCAACTCAGTGCGAGAATAGCCCAGGATCTGGCAGAGCCGGTCGTTCACGCGCATCCACGTGCCGTCCAAGGCGATATGCGCCATGCCGACGGCGGCCTGCTCGAAGGTCTCGCGAAAGCCCTGCTCGAGCCCGGCAATCCGCCGCTCCTGGGCCAGATCGTGGACGACAGTCTGCAGGCGCTGGCGTTGCCAGAAGGTGGCGATCGAGCCCAGTGCTGCGGCCGTTGCGAGGATGCCGAGCCCGCCGATGAGCAGGGCGACGCGCCGCAACTCGCCGAATGCCTCGTCGACATCCTCCTTGGCAGTCAGCACCCAGGGTGTTCCCGCCACTGGAACCAGTGTTGCAAGCACTGGTATGCCGAGGTAATCGATCCCCAGGAAGCTCGCCCCTTCGCCCCGGAAATAGCGGGCTGTCGGCAGGTCGCGGGTCGAGACTGGAATTTTTCCCGGCCTTGCTGCGCGCTTCGGGCCGCGCGGGTCGACCGTGTCGAGGATCTCGATCTGGTCGCCCGCCTGCCGTGCCAGCACCAGTTCGCCGGTCCCGGTCGACAGCGGCCAGTGCCGAAGATAGGGATAGAGGAAGTGCTCAGCCGAGAATTCGAATTCGAAGCCGGCGACGACTCGCGCCTCGCGACCTGCGCCGACCGTGACTGGAGCGACGAAGCCGAGCTCTTGCGGGGTGCCGGGTTCGGGGTGGTGCAGGTCGACAAAGGCGACGGTCCGCGTCGATCCGGCCAGGCTGCTGGCGGCGGCCTGCTCGGCGCTCCCCCAATGCACCGCGTCAGTGCCGAGCAGCACGCGGCCCTGGGGGTCGAGCAGTGTGACGGATTCCGCCCCATTCACCTGAGCGGTGATCCGCATGGCATCGAGCAGCTTGCCGCGGGCTTCCGGGTCCCGGCTTGTGTTCCACGCGGTGATTGCCTGCGCGGCATCGGGCCGGCTCGCGAAATCGAGCGTATCCTTGCGCCGTTCACCGAGCCAGGCCTCGGCGCCTTCGGCCTT
>Ga0302314_10005058_pt1 | contig 24106 bp, 25 predicted proteins | sample III_Palsa_N2_3_FD_200533 | JGI IMG/M metagenome (GOLD analysis project Ga0302314, IMG submission 200533) | Peat permafrost microbial communities from Stordalen Mire near Abisko, Sweden - III_Palsa_N2_3 | ecosystem: Environmental > Terrestrial > Soil > Palsa > Peat permafrost | place: Sweden... | reverse complement strand
ACTCCCCTGGGCGCCTTCATCCGACAGATGGAAGGGCTGCGGGTCGAATTGTGCGGCGAAAGCCTTGATCGCATCGGCGTCCATCAGATAGCTCGCCGTGGAAAATCGCTGACCCACGGCAAGATCTTCGAGATACAGCAGCTCGCGCCGATCGACTTCGCAGGCAGGTGCAATAGCGTCAGGCCTTCAGAATCGTTCGGCTATCTGTGCTTCGATCTGCAGCTCAGCGGCGATCCAGTCTTCGGCCTCGTGGCCGGCGACGAACCCACGGCGCTGTGCCCGAAAGTAAGCCGCCGTTGCGACCCAGCGTTGGCGCTCTTCGGTGGATGCGGGCTTGTTCACGCAGAAGCGCAGGGGATCGAAATTGCGGGGCGGCATTGCGGTCATGGAGACTCCTCGGATATCTGCCGTATAGATAGTAGGAGCGCAGCTCGGTGCCTATAGGCGCTCCGGCTAAGCCGTCTGACAGACGATTCCGACAGCATCCAGCGTGCTATGCTGTCGGCATGCGACTCCTTAGGATTTGGCACCTGATGCATCAGGACGCGCGCCTGATTTTCCTGGCGCTGCGTCGCGCGGATCGCCCGAAGTGGCTGCTGCCGGCGGTGGTCCTGCTCCTGTTCTTCGCCCTCGATCCGCTGAATCTGGCATTGCCGACGCTGGGCATCTTCGATGACCTGATCATGCTGCCGCTGCTGCTGCGCCTGTTGGTGAAGCTCTCCGGCGCGCAGCGCCTGGCCCTGGCGCCTACCGCCCGCTAGTTAACGTTTCGCCAGGAACCGCTCGATCGTCTCGGCCGCCTCGAGGCCGCTCTCCCAGGCCCCGTGGGCCGTCGAGAAATCCTGCTTCGAACACGCTTCCCCGGCGAAGCAGAAGCGCTCGCTGACCGGCTGCACGAGCACGCTGCGGGCCGCAGCATGCCCGGGGAGGGCGTGGCTGTAGGAGCCGCCGATGGTTGGCTCGTGTCCCCAGCGGCTGACGGCGAGCGGTGTAAGGCCGCGCGCGAACTGCTCACCGAGCAGATCCCGCAGCTCGGCGATGGCAAAGTCACAGGCAGCCTGTGTGCCTGCCGCTTCCAGTGACCGCGCCCAGGCGCCCCCGAGATAACACTCCACGAGCGGCCGGCCGAACGGCCGCAGGTAGTAGCTGCCCGTTTCCGCCCGATCGATGTGTCCCAGGAGGTGAGACTCGGCGGGCACCGCCTCCGGGTCGTCGAGGGCGAGATAGACCTTGTCCGCGAGTCCCAGCGGCAGGCGCGAAGCGGCCTGCAGATGATCATCCACCGCCGGCTCGAACCGGATATGCCCCTGCGCCAATACCGTCGTCGATACCGTGACGATGACGGCGCGGGCGTGGATCGCGCCGCGCGGGGTCGTAAGAACGACCTCGGCGTCGCAGGAGATGGATTCGACCGGGGTCTCGCATGCAACCGGCACGCCTGCCGCGAGACCGACGATGAAGGCGCCGTAGCCCTTCGGCAAGCGCCAGTTGTCGTCGCTCGAGGCATCCTCATAGGCCAGGTAGTCACGCACCGAGAGCTGGCCGAGTTCCGTACCGTTGATGAAGCTGCTGACGCCGTCGAGAAAAGGGCGCCAGCGATCATCCCGGGCCACGGCATCCGCCACGCAGTCCCCCGCCGGCGGATCGTGATGCAACTGCTCGGACAGGCGCTGAAAAGCCGCCCACGCTTCACGCTGCTTCGCGGCCGGAAAATGAATGTCGCGCAGCTGCTTGTGCCAGGCACTGCGGCTGCGGTCGAGAATCTCCGCGTGCGCCTCGGCAATTGCGGTGAGCGGATTGCGCCGCGCCGAATGCAGCCAGCCGCATCCCATATCGAGCGGCAGAGTGCCGACGTTGAGCGTCCGGGCGCGTCCGCCGAGCTGTGGCAATGCCTCGATGAGCATGACCGAGCGGTGCAGGGCGGCGAGCCGCCGTGCCGCAGCGATCCCGGCAGCGCCACCGCCGACGATGGCCACATCGATCTGTGCGCTCATAAGGTCGAGTCTCTAGGACATCTCTGACGGTCGTTGTCGCGGTCCGGGCATGTTGGAATATCCGAAGCTTGAGGATACTCGTTCCCTGTCATCGTTTCGCATGGGGATATGTGAATGAAAGCGCTAATGATCTCTTTGAGCCTGGTCGGCCTGTTGTCCGGTTGCATCAGCAGCAGCAATCCGCCACCGCCTGCAAAGACCACCGTCGTGGTGCCGGCAAATTCCAATTCGAGCACGGTCGTGGTGTGCCAGGATGGCACCAAGCCGCCCTGCAACTGAGGTTCGGATCCGCGCTCAGGGGCGTGATGGAATGAGTTGACCGGCGGCGTGCTGCTGTCGGTCGATTCTTTGCGCCTGGCGCCATACCTGGCCCGCTAGTTCGACTCCGACGCTATGCACCGGGAGCCCCGCGGCGCGCAGCGCTTCGGCCGTCCAGGTATTGCAGGTATGCAGACCCGAATAGCGCAGGGTCGATGCATAGTAGAAGCTTCCCGCATAGGGTCCCGGCGCCAGCTCGCTGGCCGTGCCGCCGTTGGCCGCCAGCGTATTCCAGATGAAGTGCTCCAGGGCCGCAGCCTGCGTGGCATTCAGCGTGAGGCGTATGACGCCCGCCGCGCCGAATGCCTGTTCGGGGGTCGCCGCCAGCGCCGTCACCAGCACCAGACCGGGCCCGGGCCAGACCGCGCCACTCATCTCGCCTGCGTTGCCGCGGTGGTTCATCAAGTAGTGGCGATCGCCGAAGCCGAACAGCAGGTAGTGGGCCTCCGGCAACCGCCCGCGCAGTCCCGACACAGGCGCATGCAGATCGGCCACGTCGAATCCGATGTCAGTGTGCCAGCGGCGCCTGATCACAAAGATGACGAGCGGGGCTCCCGCGGCTACCTGGAGGGTCGGCGCAGCGTTGCGTACCTCGACGGTGCTGCAGCCACCGAGCTGCGGTAACGTCACGAGCGCGCTCAGAAGCGCACCCCTGAATGGATATCTCATTTCTTGCATTATCATCCAATATCCGCCCCCGCCCGGCGTCAATACAGGTATGACCGGGGCCATGACCGCTGAAATCGAGGCACAGAACCAGCGCATTGCGGCGACTGTCGCGCAGCAGCAGTCGCGCGTGCGGGCATTCGTGCGCCGTCACGTGGCCGATGCCGCCGATGCCGAAGAGATCGTGCAGGAGGTCTTCTATGAACTGGTCGTGGCCTACCGCCTGCTCAAGCCGGTCGAACACCTGGCGGCGTGGCTGCTGCGGATAGCGCGCAACCGCATCGTCGACCGCTTTCGCAGTCGCAGTCGCCGGGGCGTCCAGGCACGCCTGGTCTCGACCCCGGATGACCGCGAGGATCAACCGGAACTCGATCTGCTCGAGACCCTGGAACTGCCGGATGGCGCCGGCCCCGAGGCCGACTACGCCCGCGCTGTCCTCAAGGACGCGCTCGAGGCCGCCGTAATGGAACTGCCGCCGGCGCAGCGCGAGATCTTCATCGCCCACGAGCTCGAGGGCCGCAGCTTCAAGCAGCTCGCCAGCGAGACCGGCACCAATGTGAACACCCTCCTGGCCCGCAAGCATGAGGCGGTCGCGCAACTGCGCCGCCGGCTGCAAGCCGTCTACGAGGAATTACAACTTTGAGGACAAAATCATGAGACGTCGTTGGCTGCTGCGCGCAGTTTCGATCGTGTTGCTGGTCGCACTGGCAATCGCGGTGCTCGGGTTCGGTGTGATGTTGCTGTGGAACTGGCTGCTGCCACCGCTCCTGGGCGTGCACAGCGTCACGTTCGTGCAGGCCGTCGGCATCCTGGTGCTGTGCCGGGTGCTGTTCGGTGGCTTTCACGGCAAGGGCGGACACTGGCGGCATCATCGATGGCGCGAGGTGTCGCCGGAGGATCGCGCTCGCTTCCGTGACGAAATGCGCAGCCGCTGGAACTGTCGGCGCGACGGAACTGCCGAGCCGTGAGCGCCGCTCCGGTGATCGTGGCGGGCGGCAGCCTGGTGGGTCTTTCGGCGGCCCTGTTCCTCGCCTGGCACAAAGTGCCGGTCATCGCGATCGAAAAGCATCCGGGCTCATCGCTGCATCCGCGCGCCATCGGTTTCACGCCGCGCACGCTGGAACTGTTCCGGGCCGTGGGCCTCGGTGAGCGGATCCCCCAGGTCCGCGCCGATTTTCAGCCGATTCGGGCCCGGGTCGAAAGTCTCGCAGGCGAGTGGTTCGAGCGCAGCACCTGGACGCCTGCGCAGGCGAATGGAACGCGGCCCAGTTACTCGCCGTGTTCGGGCGCGGCCATCGCCCAGGATCGCCTCGAACCGATTCTGTACGACCGGGCCATCGAACTGGGCGCCGACATTCGCCTCGAGACGGAACTGGTCGCGTTTGCGACGGACGCGGAGGGCATCACCGCCACGCTGCGTCCGGCCGCGGGGCCCGAGTACCGCGTGCGTGGCAGCTACCTGGTGGCTGCGGACGGTGCCGCCAGCACGATCCGTGAAACCTTAGGCATCAGGCGCAGCGGTAATGGCCACCTGCGCACCTTGCGCAGCGTGCTGTTTGCGGCGCCGCTGCAGGAATACCTGGATCGCGGTGTCACGCAATTCGAGATCGATCAGCCGGACTTCAAGGCGTTCCTCACCACTTATGGCGACGGACGCTGGGTGCTCATGTTCCCGGATGACGCGGCGCGCGATACACAAGCGCTGCGCCAGGCGATCGGTCAGGCCATTGGCGATGCCGCATGTCCGATCGAGCTGCTGGCCACCGGCCGCTGGGAACTCGGTGCCTTCATCGCGGAGCGTTTCGTGGCGGGACGGGTGCTGATCGCGGGCGATGCGGCACACGTTCTGCCGCCCTCGCGCGGCGGCTATGGCGCCAACACCGGGATCCAGGATGCCCACAACCTGGCGTGGAAGCTGGCATCGGTCACCCGTGGGACTTCCACGGCGGCGCTGCTCGACACCTACGAGGCGGAACGTCGGCCGATCGCGTGGCTGCGTCATCAGCAGATCTTCGCGCGCCCCGATTATAAAGCCCAGAGGCGTGAGCTGGCCGAGGAAGTTGCGATCATCAATGATGATGCGATGGAGTTTGGTGAACTGTATCGCTCGAGCGCCGTGATCGGCGCGGACGCTGATCTGGCCCCGGCGCTGCGACCGGATGAGTGGGCCGGTCAGCCGGGCACCCGTGCGCCGCATCTGTGGGTGATGCGGGAGCGCGAGCGGGTCTCCACCCTGGACCTGTTCCGTGGCGAGTGGGTGCTCCTGGCATCCGATGAGCGCTGGCGCAGCGCTGCGGCGCGCGCCGCAGCGCGTTTGGGGATTTCACTGCGGTACCTGGGCATCGGCAGCGACCTGGAAGCGTCTGATCTGCAGACTCTTTACGCCGCGCTTGGCCATGATCCGCGCAGTGCATCGCTGATCCGTCCGGACGGCATCATTGCCTGGCGCGTGAATGATCCTGAAACAGACCCGTCACAACTGTTGCCGGATGTGCTGGCGCAGCTGCTTTCCGCCCCGGGCATACATGGGGTAGGCTTGGATGAATGAGCATCAAGGATTGGATCCTTCGCGGACGTGACCTCGGTGCGAGCGACCTGCACGTGGAAGCCGGGGGCCCGCTCGCCTATCGGATCCGCGGCGCGTTGCAGCCTACGACCGAGGCAGCACCCGCCGCGGAGCTTGCGAGGATGGCGCGCGAGCTCCTCGGAGAGGAAGGCTGGGGTGTGTTCCGCACGCGCGGTTCGGCGGATGTCTCGCTCGACTTCGCGGGCACGCGCGCCCGGATCAATTTCTATCACACGATCCGGGGCGTGGCCTTGGCGGCGCGGTTGCTGGCACCCTCGGTGCAGGGACTCAGATCCTGCAATCTGCACCCCGATCTGCGACGACTGACCGAGGCCATGACCGGACTCGTCGTCATCTCGGGTCCCACGGGCTGCGGCAAATCGACCACGCTCGCGGCGCTGGTCGAGGACATCAATGCTTCGCGGGCCTGCAACATCATCAGTATCGAAAGCCCGCTCGAATACCTGTTCGTCAACCGCCGATCGTTCATCCGCCAGCGTGAGGTGCCGACGCACTCGCCGAGCTTCGAACAGGCCATCACCGATGCGCTTCGGGAGAATCCGGATGTCCTCGTGATTGGCGAGATGCGGACGCCGGAAGTGATGCGGCTGACCCTAAACGCCGCCGAAACGGGACACCTGGTGCTGGCGACGATGCATTCGGCGACCTGCGCCGAGGCGCTCACCCGGATCTGCATGTCCTTCCCGGCCGACATCCAGGCCAACATCCGGGCGCAGCTTGCCGACTGTTTCGTCGGGGTGCTGTGCCAGCGGCTCGAATTCCTGAGCACGCAGCAACTGCGCGTGCCGCGCTGCGAACTGCTGCTGACGAGTTCGGCCGCGAAGGGCACGATCCGGGCCGGTCAGTTCGGTCATCTGGCGAACGTGATTCAATCCGGCGGCGATGAGGGCATGTGGTCATTCGATCGCTATCAGCGCTGGATCGAACAGAACCGGGACTGGGTGATTCCGTCGAAGAGCGCGCTGCCCGAACCTCCAAGACCGGCAGCGGCACCACTGCCGCCGCTTGCGCCGAGCCTGCCGCCGACGCCGAGACCCCGGCGGCACGATGCGGTCGAGGCCATCGATGCGGGCGATATCGGTGCCGAAGATCTGCAGGACATTGCTGAACTCGCCCGACAACTCGAAAAGCGCATACGCTGAGGAATACCGACAGATGGCTGACTCCGACTACGTTCCCCCCAAGGTGTGGACCTGGACCAAGCCAAGCGGCGGTCAATTTGCCAACATCAACCGCCCCATCGCAGGGCCCACGCATGACAAGGATCTGCCGATCGGCCGTCACCCGCTGCAGCTGTATTCGCTGGCGACGCCCAATGGCCAGAAGGTCACGATTCTGCTCGAGGAACTGCTGGCCCTCGGACACAGCGGCGCCGAATACGATGCCTGGCTGATCAAAATCCAGGAAGGCGACCAGTTCAGCAGCGGCTTTGTGGCCGCGAATCCGAATTCGAAGATTCCCGCACTGGTGGACCGCAGTGGTGCGGCGCCGATCCGGGTGTTTGAGTCCGGCGCGATCCTGATGTACCTGGCTGAGAAGTTCGGTGCCTTCCTGCCGACGGCGGCCGCCGCGCGCGCCGAATGCCTGTCCTGGCTTTTCTGGCAGATGGGCAGCGCTCCTTACCTGGGGGGCGGCTTCGGTCATTTCTATGCCTATGCACCCACCAAGATCGAATACGCCATCGACCGTTTCGCGATGGAGACCAAGCGCCTCCTGGACGTGCTCGACCGACAGCTGGCGGCGAACGAGTACGTGGCCGGAAGTGAATATACGATTGCCGACATGGCCATCTGGCCCTGGTACGGTGCATTGGCGAAGGGTTGGGCCTACGGGGCCGCGGCCGAGTTTCTGTCGGTCCAGGAATACAGGTATGTTCAACGTTGGGTCGACGCGCTGCTCGAACGGCCCGCAGTGCGCCGCGGACGGATGGTCAACCGGGTCATGGGTGATCCTGCCGGCCAATTGCACGAGCGGCACGATGCCGCGGACTTCGACACGAAGACTCAGGACAAGATCGGCACGCCGAGCTAGGGACCGGCGGGTTCGCGTCTGATCGAGACTATCCGGATCGGTGGCTCGAGACGCTGCCCGATGGCCTTCGATCGTTGGATGCGTTGCACGATCTGCATGCCGCTCAGCACCCGCCCGAACGCCGCGAATCCCTGACCGTCGGGATTGCGCTTGCCGCCGAAATCGAGACTCGGCTGGTCCGTGACGCAGATGAAAAAGTCACTCGTGGCGGTGTCGGGCCCGTCACGCGCCATCGAGATCACGCCGGCGAGATGCTTAAGGCCCGTCACCGTGGTGCGCTCCAATGCAATGGGCGCATGGTCCTGGCCCTCGCGTTGCGGATTCCCCGCCTGGATGACCTCTATCTTCACGGCATTCTTCGGCTGATTGGTCAGCCTGACCGTGCGATGGAAGGCGCCGTCATCGTAGAATTTTTCATCCACGTAGCGCAGGAAATTGGCCGCGGTCGCCGGCGCATGCGCCTGGTCCAAGGCGACGACGATATCTCCCAACTGCGTCGCGATGCGCACGCGCGGCTCCTGTGCCATGGCCGGTAAGCAGCAACCGGCAAGGAGCGCCAACAGGAGTATCGGGAAAATCCGCCGCATGATTCAGTGCCTGTGCCTGTGATGAATGTCCGGAAAATGGGCGTGCGCGTGACGCAGCGGCCGATGCGCGTGCGGGTGAGTATGCGGCTCCTGGCCGTCCCAGGGAAAGTCGTGCTCGTGTTGATGATGCGCGTCATGCCGGTGCGGATGCTCATGGTCGAGCGGCTCGTGAGTATGCTCGTGAAGGTGCTGCTCGGTGAGATGCAGCCAGACCCCGAACCCCATCAATGCACCCGCCAGCAGCAAGGTCGCGGAAAGCGCCTCGCCGAACAATGGAATCGAGAGGGCCGCCCCGAAAAATGGCGCGAGCGAGAAGTACGCACCGGTGCGGGCGGCGCCGAGTTGGCGTAGGCCCACGACGAAGAGGCTCAGACTCACACCGTAGCCGAAAAATCCGACCAGCAGGGCGCCGAGGGTCGCACCGGGCGCTGGCCAGTGAGCTGCGCTCAGCAGCGCGAGAGTCAGGTTCACCGCTCCTGCGACCAGGCCTTTCGCGCAGGCGATCTTGAGGGCGTCGTGGGTCGCGATCTTGCGGGTGAGATTGTTGTCCAGCGCCCAACAGGCGCAGGCGCAGGCCACCAGGAGCGCGCCCAGGGACCAGCCGGCGACGCTCGCGGGGTCCCAGGAGAGGACGCCGCCGCCGGCAACGATCACCGCCATGCCCAGGGCAATGCGCCGGTCGAAGTTCTCGCGAAAGACGAACCAGGCGAACAGGGCGGTCAGCACGCCCTCGAGGTTCAGCAACAATGAGGCCTGGGCGGCGCCGAGGCGGGCGAGGCCCAGCAGCAGCAGCACCGGACCCGCCACGCCTCCTGCCAGGATTGCGCCGGCCAGCCAGCCCAGGTCCCGGGGGCCCGGCAGACTGTCGCGCGTTTCCGGGGCGCTGCGCAGTGAGCGGACCATCAGGACGATGAGCAAGCCCAGTCCGGATCCTGCATAAAGCAGACCGGCCAGCAGCAGCGGCGACACATCGTGCAGCAGCTCTTTCGCCAGCGGTGTGCTCGCGCCGAACAGCAACGCGGCGATCAGCGCACTGGCGATACCCGGATTGACTCTTGCCATGAGGGAAATGAGGATCGTGGCTATGGTGAGTCCGACCGCGATATGACGCCGTACTTCAGCGTCGTCGACGCGGTCGCACCGTTGATGGTGACGGTGATCGAATAGGCTCCCGGGGGCATCACCACGTTGTTCCCATACTGGGTGGAGGCCGCCCCTGCAGCATCAGCCTCCATGATGACAACGGGGACCTGCTTGCGACGGCCGGTCGGCTTCCCGGCGGCATCCACATGAACGAAGCTCAACAGGACCTTCGCGTCGGTCACCGGCGCACCATTCAAGCGATCGAAAACCTGGACATTCAGATCATGATCGGGAGCCGGCTTGGCGTTCATCGGCAGCGGAGCTGCGCCCCCCACGATTAGCACTCCGGAGGAGGCATGTTTCCCGGTTGCCGCATTTCCGCTAACAAAAGCCGCAGGTGGCAGGAAATGCAGCTCAATACGATAGCCACCGGTTTCCATTTTCAGCGTCATGCTGGCTGCCGGCGGGGGCATGCCGGGCACATCGGCAGCAACGGCGAGGCAGGGGAATCCTGCCAAAGCGATGTACCAGCTGCGGAGCATCCCGCACCTGCTCATACCGAGCTCTGCCGCCGAACCTCCAGACTTTCGTAGTCCTTGTAGCGGTAGATCACTACCGACGCAGCCCAGGCGAGGATGAAAATTCCGATAATGATGAAGCCGAGGTTATTGAAGTTGTCGTTCAGTAGCCCGACGATGCGCCAGAACGGACCTGACAGTTGCATCTGCTGCCGCAGCAGCCCCAGCGCTTCGATCCCGCCGATCAGCACGGCGATGACGACCGACACCAACGTGATGGTGAGGTTGTAGAACAGCTTCCGGATCGGCTTCACGTACGCCCATTCGTAGGCACCGAGCATGAGGATACCGTCGGTCGTATCGATGAGCGACATCCCGGCAGCGAACAGCGCCGGGAACACCATGATCGACCAGATCGAAACTCCCTTCGCGGCCTGGGTGGCCGAAATTCCAAGGAGCGCCACCTCCGTGGCCGTATCGAATCCGAGTCCAAACAGGAATCCGAGAGGGAACATGTGCCAGCTCTTGCGGATGAGGCGGAAGAGCGGACGAAACAGGCGTGCGGCAAAGCCGCGCTTATTCAACAGAAGATCAAAATCGTCCTCGACGAATTCGCCACCGCGCCGGACGTGCCGGAACGTTTTCCAGACCGACAGGAAGATCAAAAGATTCATCAGGGCGATCGCGAACAGGAACACCGCGGAGACTGAAGTGCTGATGATTCCGCCGACACTTTTCGCCTGATCGATGTGCAGGGCCGTAGCGGTTAACGCAATAACCGCTGCGGCGAGTATTACTACCGTCGCATGGCCCATGGCGAAAAAGAACCCGACTGTTACAGGACGTTTTCCTTCCTGCATCAGCTTGCGGGTCACATTGTCGATCGCTGCGATGTGGTCGGCGTCAACGGCATGACGCAATCCGAATCCGTAGGCGAGCAGGGCGGTTCCCAGAAATACCGGCTGATGGCGGAAAGTGAACATTGCCCAGGTCCATACGGCCACATTGATCAACAAGAGCAGCGCGTAGATAGACACGATCGAACGGCGCAGCGAGCGCAGTCGGTGGTCGAACACATAGCGCACGAACGTAAACATTCCGGGCTCTCGTCGATGAGCGTTCAGGCTTTCGATCCTAGCGGGCGCGCGTCAGCTGCACAACGTCCGGCCCGTTACACCGAGAAGTGAGTCATCGGTAAGTGTTGTCGATTCAAGTCTCATATCAGGAACGCAGGCCGCCCAATCCGCGAGTTCCCGGGTGGCTCGGCAATCTCGCATGGAAGCCGCGACCCGCGGATGGCGCGGATTTCGTCGTGGTCATCGTCCGGCGAGCCAGGACCGTGTCTCGCTTCTGCTTATGTCGAGTCGCCGGCATTCGTGACCCGTCGGGACGCGCTGTTGGGAGTTCATACCGCGCAAACGGTCGCCGGAAGGTTAACGAAACGTTCTGTTATTCCGTTAACTGCGACACAGGAGGTAAGGCTCGAGGATCGGCAATGACCGTCCGCGTCCGATTTCAGTGCGAAGGCAGGAAATCGACAAAGGCGTCGCCAGGCGTGTTCTAGCCTTGCGCTAACAACGCGGCAACGTTAGTTAAACGCCTGGTGAACGGTAACTTGAGTGATTGCGCGAGGCACGCGAGGCATGCTTGGGCAACCTGACTCTTCGGCATTGCCCGTGCAATTCAGTCTAACCACCGACCGCGTCCCCTCCGTATGGCGCCACGCACCGGTCCGAACACTCCGCACTCCGGCACCTTCGGCCATGCCGCTGCCGCTGTCCGACGGCTCGCTGGTGACGCTCGCACTGCAGGGAATCGATCCGGCCTTCACGCTGCTCTGCAAGCGCCATGCGCGCCGGTTGCGCAGCGTCGTGACGACCCGCGTGGCCGATCCCCACGACGCGGCGGATGTCGTACAGGAAACGCAGCTGGCGGTATGGCGGGCGCTGCCGACCTACGACATTCAGCGTCCCTTCGAGTCCTGGCTCACATCGATTGCCATCAACAAGTGCCGGGACTGGGCGCGGCGCCGGGCGGTGCGGCGGGACACTCTGTCGAAGCTCCAGGATGACCCGGAACACAGTGCGCAATGGGTTTCGACGCAGCACGCCGAAACCGCGTTGATCGAGAAGGAGCGGCTGCACGCTTTGCACCTGGCGCTGCGCCGGCTGCCGAGCCAGCTGCGCGAACCGCTGATCAGAACGGCCCTGCTGCAGCTATCGCAGGCGGTCGTGGCGCGCGACCTGAATCTCACCGTCAAAGCCGTCGAAATGCGCGTGCGGCGCGCCCGCCAGCACCTCCACAGCGCGCTCACCAGGCCTTAGAAGAGGCGCTTGCACGTCGTTAACGTGCGGTTTGATGTTAACGATCCGGCTTCCCGGACCGTTAACGTCAGGCGGCGGTATCCGCCGGCGCCTGGGACAGCGTCTCATCGAACAGCAGCAGGCGCCCGGCATTGGCGATGCCGATGAAGGTGCTGACGTTGTGCAGCAGGGCCGCAATGATCGGCGCCTCGAGACCCAGCACGCCGGCTCCGGAGAGCACGATCAAGCCGAACGTGAACGCCAGGCCCACCGAGACATTCACATAGATCGTCCGGCGGCAGCGGCGGCTCAACCGGATGCAGGTGCCGAGGCGGCGCAGGTCATTGGTCATCAGGGCGAGGTCCGCGGAGGCGAAGGCCACTTCGGCCCCCTGGGTGCCCATCGCCACGCCCACCGCCCCGGCACGCAGCGCGAGGGAATCGTTGATGCCATCGCCGACGACCATCGGGCGATGGCCCAGCTTGATCTCGGCCATGACCCGATCCATTTTCTGCTCGGGCAGCATCTCGGCCCAGACTTCCTGGATCCCGACCTCGTTGGCGACCTGGCGCGCCACTGCCGTGCGATCGCCGGTCAGCAGTACCATGTGCTCGATGCCCAGACTCTTGAGGTCAGCCACCGCGGTCATCGCGCTGCCCCGCAGCTGATCCAGGAACAGCAGCCAACCCAGGAATTTGCCGTTGCGGCTGACGCCGGCAATGGGACCGTTGTGAAGCGGGGGCGTGGGTACCGCGATGCCGAGCCGTTCGAACAGGTCGACGCGGCCGAGCGCCACGGCCTCACCCGCGACCAGGCCCGTCACACCAAAACCACCCAGTTCGCGTGCTTCCTCCACGGGGGGCTGTTCGGACTCGGGAACGGCGGCCGCGGCGGCACGACTGAGCGGATGATTGCTGGCGGCTCCAAGCCCCGCGGCGAGCTGCCGCAGCTGTGCAGGTTCGACGCCTGCCACGGGCAACACTTCCGAGAGGCGCAGATCTCCGGTGGTCAGGGTGCCGGTCTTGTCGAATACGACCGAGGAGACATCCGCGAGGTGCTCGAGGAACGCGGAGCCTTTGATCAGGATGCCATGGCGAGCCGCGACGGCGATCGCCGCGACCGCGGTTGCCGGAGCGGCGAGCACCAGGGCGCAGGGGCAGGAGGCCACCAGCACCGCCAGCATCGCCGGCACATTGGCCGTGATCAGCCAGGTACCACCGGCGACCAGCAGCACCAGCGCCATGTACTGGCCGGCATAGCGGTCCAGCAGCCGGGTCACGGGGGGTTTCGCGTTTTCCGCCTCGCGCATCAGGGCGATGATGCGACCGACCGTGCTTTCCTGGCCGACACGCGTGAGCTCGATCTGCAGCCGACCGTCCACGTTCATGGCGCCGGCGAGCGCATGATCGCCTTCGTGAACTTCCACGGGCACCGACTCACCGGTCAGCGACGCCAGATCCAAACTGGAGCTGCCACGGCGTACGATGCCGTCGGCCGGCACCCGGTCGCCGGCGAGCAGTTCAATGCGATCGCCGACCCGCAGCGCGGCGCTCGGCACCACCTCCGTTGAGCCGTCCGGCAACAGTCTGCGGCTGTCGACCTCGGTCAGACGGCTCAAGGCCCTCACGGCCTCCTGTGAGCCCAGCATGCTGCGCTCTTCGAGCACATGTCCGACCGTCATGATGATCGGCAGGAGCGCCGCCGTCATCAGATCCCCGGTGGCCCACGCGGCAATGAGCGCCAGCGCGACCAGGCGATCCGTGATGCCGTGCAGACTGGGGTGGCGCAGGCTCGCCCACGCCTCGACGAACACCGGCACCGCCACGAGCGCGGCGGCAACGCCCGCGACCAGTTCCGCGATGCCCTGTTCACTCGGCACCAGCCAATGCATGCCGAAGGCGACCAGCAGCAGACATAAGGCGGCAAGTGCCAGGGTCAGACGCAGACCGAGGACCAGCCGTTCGGCGCGCTCCAGCAGCACCGGCCTGCCGGTCGGCGGGGCGGTCAATAAGGTGTCGTGTGTGGCGCTCATTTTCCTGGTGTTCCCGGCAGTACCACCCGGGTACCGCCTTGCGAATCCACGAGGGTCGCGGACCCGACGTGATTCATGATGTCACCGACTTTCACGCGGTACTCGCGCAGCAGCAGACTGCTGCGGGTCTCGGGTGTTTCCTCGTGCTCCAGCGCCAGTATGCCCGCGGTGTTGACGTTGGCGCCACTGACCAGCTCCTGGGCCGTGGCCTGGGCGTCGGCGAGCAGCTGATCGTGCAGCCGGTTGGCCTCCTGGCGGCGGTGCTCGGCATCGGTACGCGCCACGGCGACCCCCCGCTCCGCGGCCTGCGTGGCGACGAGGACGGCGTCGAAGGCGGACTTGGCCTGTGGCGGCAGCCAGGCAGTCATGTCGATGCGTTCAATTTCAACACCCAGGGATGCGCCACCGTCGACGAGTCCATGCAGGCGCGCGTTCATCGACTGGATGAGCGAGCTGCGCACTTCGCCGCGCAGTGCCAGGACGGTCTGATCACCGCCCGCTGCGGTGCCGGTCTGCACCACCAGGAAGTCATTTAGGTTGCGGGCGGCCGTGACCCGCACGGTCGTGGCGCGGAACAGCCGGTTCAGTGCCGCCTCGACATGCGACTGCGAGAGCGCGTAGCTCACCGGATCGCTGATGCGATAGAAGAGGGTGGCGTTCAACAGCACGACGTTGCCATCGCCGGTCAGATAGGCCGACGCATTCTGGGGTATCGATTGAGTCGCCCCGAAGGGCCCGATGAGACCCTGTGACTGCTCGCTCGCCGCCGGCAGCGGGGCCACCTCCTGGGTGAGCTGTCGCTCCGGCCCGGGCAGCATCTGCACCTGCTCGATGGGCCGGGGCCACGCAATCAGCAGTCCCGCCTCCTGCGTGCGCACGATGCGCCCGAAGCGCAGCACGATGGCCTGAGAGTCGGAGGCAATCTCACGCACGTTGCTGGTCAACCACAGGATCATCAGCAGCAGGCCGGCGATGTACACCGTGCGAAAGCCGATCGCCACCGACTGCGCGATCGGGCCGGGCGGTGGTGGCGGTGGCGGTCCTTGCGGTTCGCGCTCGGGGTGCGCACCCGTCGCTGAGTGTATTTCGCTCACGGCGCAGTCTTTTTGGCGGCCGGCGCGGCTGCACCGCCGGGCCCCTCGACCAACACCCGGAACGGTGCCGCATCCGTGCGCAGGATCAGACTCGAATTGCGGCCCAGCACCTGTGTCAGCGCATCGAGCGAACGCAGCGTGGTATAGAGCCCCGGGTCGCTCTGATAGGCCTTGGAATAGATACGCGCGGCCGACTGCTGCGCATCGGCCTCGGTGTGAGCCGCCTGCTCGCGCGCCTGCGCCACCACTTCGCGCGCGTCGCGATCGGCATCGGCACGGATCGCGGCGGCCTGGCGCAGGCCGTCCGCGGTGCGCTCGGCCGCGGCGGTTTCACGTTCGGCGCGCATGCGCGCGACGGTTGCGGCGAGCGTCTCGTCGGGCAGTGTCATACGTTCCACACCCACCTGGCGGATGTCGATGCCGTAGACGGCGAGCATGCGCGGCGCGATCTGATCGTGCAGCTGGCGTTCGAATCCGTCGAGCCGGACCTTGCTAGCGTCGACATTGACCAGATCGGTAAGATCAAAATTGCTCGAGGTGATATGCAGGGCTGCGCTCACGAAACTGCGCAACTGCCGTGCCGCCTCATCGGGTTGATTGCGGACCGAGCGCAGAAACTGCCGCACGCGCTGAGGGTCATCCGGTACCTGCCAGGCCACGTATGACTGCACCAGCACACGCAGGCCATCACGCGTGCCGACATCCTGCAGGCCCGTGGAGGTGGTGCGCAGCCGCAGATCGATGAGGATAGTGCTTTCAAACGGCGCGGGCAGTTTCCAGGCAAGTCCCGGTTCGGTCACGACCCGTACCGGATTGCCGAAGCGGGTGATGACGCCGGCTTCACCCGCCGGGACCATGACAATGCAGGCGGCGGCGATTGCCGCCAGCAGGATCAAACCGGCCACCCCGATCCGCAGCAGCGAGCCGAACTCGTGCTCGTCATGGTCGTGATCGTGATCGTCGTCGTGATGTGAAAACATTTGATGTGACCCGATGGCAGCTGCGTTCAGTAAGCGTCCTGGAGATCCGGCGTCAGTGGCCGGGGCGTGCCGCCCTGCGCCGCGGGCGCCGAGGCGGCCGGTACGGTGAGCTCATCCGCCGAGCCACTGCCGGAACCCATGCGCGGGCTGCCAGCGGGGGCGCGCAGATCGATGATCGGGCCCGGGGCCGAACTGAGCCGATGATCGAGGATGGTCAGCGGCTTCTGCCCGAGCGCGGCCTGGATCCTGGCGATCGAGCGCTCGAACAGGAACGACGCGCCGCCCTCGGCATGCGCGCGGCGCTCGGCATCGAAGCGGTAGGCGTCAGCGTTGGCGGCATCGACACGTTCGATGGCCGTGGCATTCGCGGCGGTGGTGAGCTGATGGGCCTCCTGCTGCGCGACTCCCGCCACGCGCTTCGCGCGGCCGCGTTCATCGGAGATGCTCGCGCTGGCATTGATCTCGGCGGCCTGCACCGCATGGTAGGCGGCTGCCGCTCCCGGCGGCGGATGAATTTCTTCGATCAATACGGAGACGATCTCGATGCCGGCATGGTGGGAGTCCAGATCGGCGGCGAGAGCCTCGCGCAGCGCGGCGGCCACGTTGTCGCGACGCTCGCCCAGCACCGCGAGCAGGGTTCGGGAATTGAAGTAACGCAGCACGATGCGGCTGCCGGCTTCACGGATGAGCGCTTCGGGGTCGGCCACTTCGTATACGGATTGCAGGGCCGCGCTGTCGGTGAGCCCGACGCGATACAACACGCTGATTTCGGTGCTGACGCTCTGGAATCCCTGCTGGCCTGAACCGGTGCTCGGCACCAGATAGTTGGCCTGGTTCGCATGCGTGCTTTCCCACAATCGATTCAAACTCTGCGGCGGCGTGTCTTCCGCGCCGACCCGTTCCGGCGCGGCCGCGGTCCCCTGATCGTCAACCCCGATCGCCACCGAATGAAGAGTGCCGAACTCCACCGGGCGCAGCCGGCCCAGCGGCCAGGGTAGGAACAGATGCAGTCCCGGTCCGAGGACCGCAACCGGGGCGCCGAAGCGCTCATAGATTCCCCGCTGTCCGAGCTCGATCAGCTTGACCCCGGTCAGTCCCCAGCAGAAAAAGGCCGTGCCAAGCACGGCCGGCAGGACCGCGGCACTCAGGAACGACAACGCCCAGCTGCGCGCGAAGTCCAATCCGAGATGGGTCCGCAGCAGGCTGGCGGGTGCCCGCGGCCCGCCGGTGATGACGCCCGCGAGAATACTGTCGGTGACCGCCCGGGCGTTGGCCGCGGTCGGGGCCGGGAGGAACAGCCGTGCGAGCGCGCGCACCGCCAGCTCCAGCAATACCAGTAAGGGCAGGATGGCGATGACCCATTGTGGCCAGCGCAGCCACCCGAGCATGGCGCCCCGGCCGAGCTCGATGCAGGCGGATATTCCGAGCAGTAGCGTCGTCAACAGCAGCAGGCGGCGCAGGGCGGGCGCTTCCGGCAGCTGCGGGGCGGGAAAAGCTACCATGACGCGCTCGCAAACCAGCGATACGAACGTCAGGGCGAACACGAAAGCCGCGAGGATGTTGGCGCTGGTCGGATTATCCGGGGCAGCCTCGTAGGGCCAGAGAAACTGGAGCGCCAGATACGTCAGGAGGGCGCCCAGCGGCACCACGAGTGCCTGGGCGAGGCGCGCCGCGGCGCCGGGGTTGTCGAGTACGTTGCGCCAGGCGACGCCCGCCGTCGGGCGGCCGGCTGCGAGCGCGGCGGCGAGTCTGAAGCGCGCTAACGTTAACGTTACGATGCCCAGCAATCCCGTTAACGACAGGAGTAACGCCCCCAGCACCGTTGCTGCCAGGCCACCGGCAATGGCCTCGTGCGCCATGGCCTGCAACGGCACGGCGATCCCGATCGGCAACAGCGTCAGCACGAGCAGCAGGCACACCGCCAGCACGGCGGCTCCGTACACCAGCGACAGGCGCCACACGAGTCGGTGCGAGCGGGGGTAGATCGAGTCGCCGGTCCCCCGATCCGTCTCAGAATTGTCCATAGGTGCCGGCTACCGTCTGGAGCTTATGGTGAGTGCAATTGTCATTGTATTAAGCTGACCGCGCCGTCGAGCCTATAGTAGCAGCATGCGAACATCTTGAAACGAGTGGGGACAAAGTGGAAGTGGGGGCTGTCGTCGGGCACTGCCGTGCTCATCGGCGTGGTGATTCTGGCGCAATCCCATTGGCGCGCCGAGCGCCTGCAGAACCGCCTGCTCGAACTTGCGCCGGAGGCGGTCGCCGCGGATCTGTCGCTGGTGCGTTACGCGAGCAACCAGGCAAGGCCGCTGTTTGCGATGCACTGCGCCGCCTGCCACGGCGCCGATATGCGGGGCAATCCGGCACTCGGCGCGCCCAATCTCACCGATGATGTCTGGCTGTACGGCGATGGCAGTCTCTACGACATCGAGCGCACGCTCCTTTATGGCATCCGCTCCGGCGCGGACAACGCACACAATGAAGCCGACATGCCGGCGTTCGGGTTGCGCGGCATTCTCACCGAATCCCAGATCCGCGCCGTCGTGCAGTACCTGCTGCAACTCAATGGCCGTCCCTACGACGTCCAGGCAGCCAACGAAGGTCGCGCGGTCTATATCGGGGCGGGTAACTGCGCTGATTGCCATGGACCCGATGCGCGCGGCAACAACGATTACGGCGCGCCGGATCTGACGCGCAATGTCTGGAACAGCGGCGCCGACCCGCAGGCCCTCTATCGCGCGATTTACTCCGGGCAGCACCGTATCATGCCCGGCTGGCGCGGCACTCTCACGCTCGAGCAGATTCGGGCGCTGGCAACCTATGTGTATACGGTATCGCACTCCACCTGAGATCCCGGCATGACCCGGGTCGTGAGGATTTTCCTGTACCGCCCGCAGCGCGCACTGATGCTGCCGGCGCTCGCCGTGTTCGTCGGACTGCTGGTCGCGGGCTTCGGTCTGTTGCGTCCGGCGCCGCGCCCGCTGCTCGTGGTGCCCCCGGGCTACGTGGCGCTGATCAATCAGAAGGGCATTCTGCTCAGCGACTTTCGCTCGCAGGTCGAAACGGAGACTTCCAAGTCCTTTGCGGATGCGACGCCGACTGAACGCGCGCGGGTATTGCGCGAAATGATCAACGAGGAGCTGCTGGTCCAACGCGGCATGGTGCTCGATCTGCCGGAGACCACGACGGAGGTGCGCTCCAACATGGCCATCGGCGTCAACACCCAGGTTGCCGCCCCGGTGCTCGCCTATGAGCCGACCGATGCCGAACTGCGGGCCTTCTATGACAAGACCCGGGACAAGTACACGGCACCGGGCGCGATGACATTACAGGACCTCGTGCTGCACGTCGGGGGCTATCAGAATGCGGACCAGAGCCTGTCGCAGGCGCTGGCGGACGCCGCCGAGGCGGTCTACCAGCTGCGCTCCGGCGCCGCGGTCGATTACGTCATGGTGCATTTCGGTTTCATGCGTTCGGGACGCGCGGCCGATGGCGAAGAACTGGATTTCGCGGTGAAGCTGCATCTGGGTGACAAGCTCTACCAGGTGGCCACGACGCTGCACGACGGTGAGGTCTCCGAACCGGTGCTCGACTGGGACGGGGTGCACATCCTGCTGATGCAGCGACACCAGTTTCCGAAGGTCGCCGATTTCACCGCGGTGCGCGATCGCGTGTATCTCGACTTTCGTACGGCGGCGACCAACCGTGCCACGGAGGAGAACCTGAAGCTGCTGCGCAGCCAGGCGGACATCCTGGTGGCGCCGGGACAGTCGCAGTGAAAGCTCTGCTGCGGATCATGCTGTGCCTGCTCGTGCTCAGCGGTGGCGCTGCGGTAGCGCAGGAGCGCAGCGTCAGCTATTCGACCTGGATCGTATCCGGCAACATGATCACCCTGCGATTCCTGCTGCCGGTCGCGCAGGCGCAGCGTCTGCTGGGCGTCGCCGTGCCGGTGCTCACCACCGGCAAGTTGGAGGAGTACCTGCTGCAGCATCTGAGCGTGCAATCCGCCGGGGGCGAGTGCCCGGCGATCGATCAGGGCTTCGATCTCGGGCGGGTCGATCCGCTCGCCGTCGGGCCTGATCTGTATGGCTTCGAGATCTTCTTTCGCTGCGCTGATCCGCGCAACCTGGTGTTGCGCAACAGCGCTTTGTTCGAACGTATACCGGCACACGTCAACCTTGCGCGCATCCAGATGCGCGGGCGCAGCGTCGAGCAGATCTTCACCGGCCAACACCGGGAATTGGCGCTACCGGAGTCAGGCGCGATCGCGGCAGCGGGACTCGGTTCGTACCTGCGGTTGGGTTTCCTGCATGTGATCAGCACTGCTGATCGATGGTGCCTGTTGCTCGGCCTGCTGCTGCTCGTGCGTCGCAGGCGCGAGTTGGGCTACCTGATGTTGGCGTTGGTCTGCGGTTACCTGGTTTCGACGCTGGCATCCGTGTCGGACCGCGTACTGCCGCGTACCTCCCTGGTTGAGGCCTTCGTCGGGTTGCTGATCGCTTTGCTGGGGGCGTTGATCACCCAGCGCGAAACGCGCAATCCGCGGGTCGCCATCGCCTGGCCCGGGCTGCTGCTGTTGCTGGCCATCGTGTTCGCGCTGCTGCGCGCACCGTGGGCGGCGCTTGCGCTGCTCGGAGGCTCCGCGTTGTCGGCGGGCTTTCTCATGCTGTCCCGGGACTTCGAGGCGCGCGCAACTCTGTGGCCTTTTCTGGTTGCCGTGTTTGCCTTCCTCGACGGGTTCGGGCTCGCGGCGGCGCTGCCACCGGCACAGCTACCCGAAGCAACCCAGCTGCGGATCCTGTTTGGCTTCAATCTGGGCGCGCTGTTGTTCGAGACGCTGTTCGTTGCGCTCGGGATCGGCGGATGGCTGCTGCTGCGCGCCAGACGGCTGCAGATACCCCGGGGTTTGCTGAACGACGTCGGCGCGGCCGGCCTTTGCGGCCTGGGATCTTTCTGGATGCTCAGCCGACTTTAGATATCGGCCCTAACCCGCGGATATTGCTAAACTATGCGGCCAGGCTGTGCTCGTAATAGGGCGCCTGCCGGTCATCGAGTATCGCCTGCAGTTCAGCCGTTGAACGTCCGACCGGCGTCAGCCAGCGCTCGATGTTTTCGGGGCGCAGATTCACGATCATCCGGTCATGGCCCGCCGCCGCGACTTCCGGCGGCGGCTCATCGGTGATCGCGGCGAATGACAGCAGTTTCTCGCCCGATTTCGGATCCAGCCATTCCCCATACAGACAGGCGATGAACATTCTGCCCAGCGGACGGGGAATAAAATGCAGGACCTGGTTCCGGCCATCCGCGCCCGTGACGTTCTCGTAGAAGGAGTCAATCACCATCAGGGCATGAGTCGTCCCGAACTGATTGCGCCAGAACCGGGTGAGATTGTCGCGACGTGCGTTGTAATTCCCCGAGAGCTTGTCATCCATGAATGCCGGCGCGCCGGGCTGGCGCAACAGATAGCGGGCGGGCAGCATCACTTTGCGGCCCTCGCGTTCGATGATGACCGGCGCATAGCTTCGCGGGAAGATGCGATAGTCGTTGGCGTGCCGACGCCCATCCTTCTGCAGCGCCAGCTTTCCCAGTGCCTGTTGCACCTTGTTCGTGGCGATGCGCTTGCTCTCCGCGGCCGCCTTGGTCTCCCGCGCGGCGAGTTTGCGTTCGGCATCGGCCAGACGTTTGCGCTGGGCAAAGATCTCGGTCTCGAGCTTGCCGGTCTGCGCGGCGCGGTAGCGCTCGCTCAGGGCCCTGATGGCGTCCTCCTCACCGTTCTGTGGTTTCGAGAACTCCAGGTCAAAGGCGCGCGGCAGGCGATACATGCCCGGATCATCGATCCGCCGCTGCATCAGCTCGTGGAACTCGGGCAAAGACATCTGGAAGCCCGTTTCCCGCAGGAAGGCTTTCCAGTCGGCCGTCACCATCGCCGAGTAGCACATGGCGATAGGGTACTGGATCATCCCGGGCGCCGGAAATGCGCGCGAATCGGTTTCCGGGGCCTGCGAGTGCGGGTGACCGGCGCGGACGGGCACGGCCAGCGGGTGACCCGGGAGTGGCAGGTGCTCGCGCAGGCCGAAAAGGGGCCCGAAATACCCTGCAGGCCGGCCATTCTCCTGACCCGGCAAATGGCTCGCGGCGAACTTCCGCCGGGCGGGGCGCGGGCCTGCGTCAGCGAGCTCGCGCTCGCGGATTTTGCCCCGCAGTTCGCGCGTTGGAGCATGCAGACCCAGGTCCGCGAACTTGGTTGACGCGGGCGTTCAGGGCTTGATGGGTTCCTGTTTCTCGGGATGCTTGCGCGCCTTGCCCCACGGGCTCGGTTCCTCACCCGTGCTCCTGTCGTCCTGCAGATCATCTGGACTTGGGTCCTTCGGATCCATCGGCGGACTTTCCATTCCCATGAGGGTCTCCGGTATTCAAAGCAGCAGCGACTGTAGCGCGAAGCGGTGGAACCTGCCTGTGCAGGTCCACCGCCGCGCGACCGGGCCGCTTTGGCTGCGTCTATTGCAGCTGCACCGCGATGCCCGCGGCAGGCGCTCGTGCCTCCTGGGAAGCCCGCGGTTGAGATGCATTCAGGAAGGTCAGGACATCCCCGATGAAACGCTCCTTGTGCGAGGCAAACAGCCCGTGCGGAGCCCCTTCGAACTCGAGCAGCGTACTGGTGGCGATGCCGTTGGCAGCCGCCCGACCGGCCGCGTCGATCGGCACCGTCTTGTCGCTCGTACCATGAATGATGAGGGTGGGCACGTTGAACGCTGCCAGATCCGGCCGGAAGTCAGTGGTCGCGAAGGCGGCCGCACAATCGAGCGTCGCCTTGAGACTAGCCTGCATCGCAAGGTTGTGTGACCACTGCAGCACTTCCTCGCTCACCGGATGGCTCAGCGCACCGACTCCGTAGAACTGTTTGAAGAAGGTCGTCCAGAACTTTGCCCGGTCCTCCTTCATGTCATGAGTCATGGAGTCGAAGGTGCTCGGGTCCGTGCCCTTGGGATTGTCCGCCGTCTTCAGCATGTAAGGCACGACCGACGACACCAGGATGGCATCGCGAAGGTTCCTGCCGCCGTACCGGGACATGTAGCGGGCAACCTCGCCGCCGCCCATCGAGAAGCCCAGCAGCGTGGCATCCGCAGCGCCGGTTGCTTCGATCACCGCCGCGAGGTCATCAGTGAGGGTGTCGTAGTCGTAACCCAGCCAGGGTTGATCCGAGCGACCAAATCCGCGTCGGTCATAGGCGATCGCGCGCATGCCATTCTTGGCAATGGCGAGGCTCAAGTCATCGAAGGTATCGGATGAGAGCGGCCAGCCATGCAGCAGGATGACCGGGCGACCTTGACCCCAGTCTTTGACATAGAGATTCACGCGGTCTTTCGTCTTGATCGTAGGCATAGCGTCTCCTTGACGTTGATACTGCACGGCGCTGACGTATGGCGGCAGTGATGGGAGTGTGCGCGCCGTCGTGGCACAGGCGCGTGTCTCGGAAGGAGGCCGCGCGCGGTAAGTCAAATCCCACGCCCGGGAGTTCGGGCGCTACGTAGGCGAGGGCACAGCCGCGTAAGTCCGAAACTGAATTATGGGATGATTCGTCCATGACGCGGCGCTCACACGACCTGACCTTCGACTACATCATCGTGGGCGCCGGGTCGGCGGGCTGCGTGCTTGCGAATCGCCTGTCGGCGGATTCCAAGTGCAGGGTGCTGCTGCTGGAGGCCGGCGGCGGCGACCGCCATGCGTTGGTGAGGATACCGATCGCGTGGCTCAATCTCTCACAACAGCCGCGCTTCACATGGGGGTATCGCGCCGAGCCCGAGACCGGCACCGCAAGCCGGGCGTTGGAACAGCCCCGCGGTAAGCTCCTCGGGGGCACCTCTTCCATCAACGGCCAGATGTATTCGCGGGGCAATGCGGCGGACTACGAC
>Ga0302314_10005057_pt1 | contig 24110 bp, 20 predicted proteins | sample III_Palsa_N2_3_FD_200533 | JGI IMG/M metagenome (GOLD analysis project Ga0302314, IMG submission 200533) | Peat permafrost microbial communities from Stordalen Mire near Abisko, Sweden - III_Palsa_N2_3 | ecosystem: Environmental > Terrestrial > Soil > Palsa > Peat permafrost | place: Sweden... | reverse complement strand
GCGCAGCTCGGAGAGGGGGTCACGGTCGGACCCTTCGCGGTGATCGGCGCCAGCGTCGTGATCGGCGCCCGCACCATCATCGGTGCACATGCGGTGATCGACGGGCCGACGCGCATCGGCGAAGACAATCAAATCTTTCAGTTCGCATCGATCGGCTCGGCGCCCCAGGACAAGAAATACAAGGGCGAGCCCACGCAGCTCACGATCGGCGACCGCAACGTGTTCCGCGAGTTCTGCACCATGAATCGCGGCACGGCCTCGGGCCGGGGCCTCACCAGCATCGGTTCGGATTGCCTGTTCATGGCGTATTCGCACGTCGCGCATGACTGCGACGTGGGCAGCAGGGTGATCCTGGCGAATGCCGCGACGATGGGCGGGCACGTGCAGATCGGCGACTGGGTGCAGCTTGGCGGCCTTTCGGCCATTCACCAGTTCTGCAAGGTCGGCGCGCATGCCTTCGTCGGCGGCGGCTCGATCCTGACCCGCGACCTGCCACCGTTCGTGATGATTGCCGGCAACCCGGCCGAGCCGCACGCGATCAATGCAGAGGGCCTCAAGCGCCGCGGCTTCACCCCCGAGCAGATCCGCAACCTGCGCACGGCCTATCGCATCCTCTATCGCTCCGAGCTCAAGCTCGCCGATGCGGTGGCGCAGCTGGTTGCGCTGGCCCGTGAGAGCCCCGAAGTGCAGCCGCTGCTCGATTTCATCGAGGCCTCCACCCGCAGCCTCGTGCGCTGAAGGCGAGCCCGGTCATGTCTGAGCCGCTGGTGATCGGCCTGGTGGCCGGTGAATCCTCCGGCGACATACTCGGGGCCGCATTGCTCGAAGCGCTGCGTGCCCGGGTGGGTAAGGTGCAGGCCTTCGGCGTCGCCGGGCCGCGCATGCGCGCGGCGGGTTGCGAGGTGTGGGCCGACGCCCATGAACTGGCCGTGATGGGACTCATCGAACCTCTGGCGCATCTGCCGCGGCTGTTCGCCCTGCGCCGGCGCCTGGTGCGCGATTTTCTCCGCCGGCGCCCGCAGGTCTTCGTCGGCGTCGATGCGCCGGCGTTCAACATCGGGCTCGAAGCGAAGCTGCGGCAGCAGGGCATCCCGACGGTCCAGTACGTGAGCCCCCAGGTGTGGGCCTGGCGGCAGGGGCGGGTGCGCAGCATCGCGGCCGCCTGTGACCTGGTGCTGTGCCTGTTTCCGTTCGAGACCGAGTTCTACGCGCGACACGGCGTGCGCGCGCAGTTCGTGGGCCACCCGTTGGCGGACCAGATTCCGCTGCAGACCGATCGGGCGGCGGCGCGGGTGGCGCTCGGGCTCGAAGCGGCGGCCACCGTGGTTGCGCTGCTGCCGGGCAGCAGGCTCGGCGAGGTGCAGCGACTGGGCGCGGATTTCCTGCGCGCCGCGCTGTGGCTGCAGGCCCGGCGACCGGACCTGGTGTTCATCGCGCCCATGGCCTCGGGACGGGTGCGCGAGGTATTCGCGGCGCAGCACGCGCGTCTGGCACCGGGCCTGCCGCTGCAGCTGTTCGAGGGCCACGCGCAGCAGTCGCTGATCGCTGCGGATGCGGCGCTGGTCGCCTCCGGGACGGCGACCCTCGAAACCCTGCTGATCCGCCGGCCGATGGTGGCCGCCTACCGCTTCAGCGCCGTCACCGCGTTCCTGCTGCGCGGCCTCGGACTGGTGAAGGTCAGGCATTTTTCGCAGCCGAACCTCCTGACCGGCAAGCCGCTGGTCCCGGAATTCCTGCAGGAAGCAGTCACCGGGGAAGCGTTGGGCCGGGCCCTGCTGCAGCAGCTCACCGACACTCAGGGCCGCCAGCAGCTCGAAGCCGAGTTCCTGGCGGTGCACCAGCAACTGCGCGTGGGTGCCGCGCAACGCGCGGCCGAAGCCGTCCTGGGGCTGATCGCACGATGAGAGCCGGCGCCGAACGCTTCACCGCGGGCGTGGATGAAGCCGGCCGGGGGCCGCTCGCCGGCCCGGTGGTGGCCGCAGCCGTGATCCTGGACCCGCAGCGCCCGATCCGCGGCCTCAAGGACTCCAAGCAGCTCACGCCCGAACGGCGCGAGGTGCTCGCCCTGCGGATCCGCGAGCGGGCGCTGTGCTGGGCGCTGGGCTGGTCGGAGCCGCAGGAAATCGATGCCCACAACATCCTCGAGGCCACGCATCTGGCCATGCGTCGCGCGCTGCTTGGACTTGCGGTCCTGCCACGCAGCATCCTGGTGGACGGCAACCGGCTGCCGTGCCTGCTCGATCTCGCGCCGCAATGTGCGGTGCGCGCCATCATCCGCGGCGATTGCACCGAGCCTGCGATCAGTGCCGCCTCGATTCTCGCCAAGACGCATCGCGATGCGCTGATGCGCCGGCTGGACGTCGTTTATCCCGGGTATGGCCTGGCGGTTCACAAGGGCTATGGGACGGCGGATCATCTGGAGGCTCTGCTGCGCCTGGCCGCCTGCGCGATCCATCGCCGCAGTTTTCGCCCGGTGGCAGCCCCGCTGGATCCAGGAGCGGTAGAATCGGACGGGACATGAAGGCCGAATTCGTCCACTTGCGACTGCACACCGAATTCTCGCTGGTGGACAGCATCGTGCGCGTGCCGGAGCTGCTCGGCGCGACCGTCAGCGCCGGCATGCCGGCGATCGCCGTCACGGACCAGAGCAACCTGTTCGCGATGGTCAAGTTCTATCGTGAAGCGCTGAGCCGCGGCGTCAAACCCATCATCGGCGTGGATCTGCTGCTCGCCGAGACCAGCGAACGCCGCGGCAGCACCCGCCTGACCCTGTTGTGCCAGTCGCAGGAGGGCTATCGCAACGCCACGCGGCTGGTGACCCGTGCCTACCTCGAAGGGCAGAAGAGCGGCACACCGATGGTGGAGCGCAGCTGGCTCAGCGCCGAATCCCTCACCGGACTGATTGCGCTCTCCTGCGGCGCCGCGGGCGACATCGGCTGCGCACTGCTCAATGGCCGCAGGCAGGATGCGCATACCGCGCTCGATTTCTGGCAGTCATTGTTTGCTGACCGATTCTACATCGAGCTGCAGCGCCTGGGCCGTCGCGATGAGGAGGCCTACATCGCCGCTGCCGTGGAACTTGCCGCCGCGCGCGGCGTGCCGGTGGTCGCAACCAACGACGTGCGCTTTCTCGCGCCCACCGATTTCGAAACCCATGAGGCGCGGGTGTGCATCCAGGGCGGCCACCTGTTGACCGATCCGGCCCGCCCCAGGACCTTCACCGCCCAGCAGTTCCTGCGTACGCCTGAGCAGATGTGCGAGCTCTTCAGCGATGTGCCCGAAGCGACCGCCAACAGCGTGCAGATCGCCCGGCGTTGCAACCTCGTGCTCAATCTGGGCGAAGCGCGCCTGCCGGATTACCCGGTTCCGGCCGGCATGACCACCGAGCAGTTCCTGACCAGTGAGTCGGTCGCGGGCCTCGCCGCGCGTCTGGCCGTCACGCACGTGGGCGCGCCGCCCCCCGGTTATCGGGAGCGGCTGGACCTGGAGCTCAAGGTCATCTGCCAGATGGGCTTCGCGGGCTACTTCCTGATCGTTGCCGATTTCATCCGCTGGGCGCGCGGCAACGCCGTACCCGTGGGTCCGGGACGCGGCTCAGGCGCAGGCTCACTGGTCGGCTACTGTCTGGGCATCACCGATCTGGACCCCATCGAACATGATCTGCTGTTCGAGCGCTTCTTGAATCCCGAGCGCGTCTCGATGCCGGACTTCGACGTCGACTTCTGCATGGAGGGGCGCGATCGCGTCATCGACTACGTCGCGCAGAAGTACGGCCGCGACCGGGTCTCGCAGATCATCACCTACGGCACGATGGCCGCGAAGGCCGTGGTGCGCGACGTGGGCCGGGTGCTGGGCCTGGGCTACGGTTTCGTCGATCGGATCGCGAAGCTCATTCCCTTCGAACTCGGAATCACGCTCGATGATGCGCTCACCAAGGAACCCGAACTCAGGCGGCTCTACGACACCGAGGATGAGATCCGCAATCTGATCGACCTGGCGCGGGCGCTCGAAGGGCTCACCCGCAACGCCGGCACCCATGCCGGCGGCGTCGTCATCGCCCCGTCGGTGCTGACGGACTTCGCGCCACTGTACTGCGAAGCCGGATCGACCAGCGTGGTCACGCAGTTCGACAAGGACGATGTCGAGGCCGCGGGGCTGGTGAAGTTCGACTTCCTCGGGTTGCGCACCCTGACGATCATCGATCGGGCCCTTGCCATCATCAACCGCCAGCGCGCGACCCAGGGCGAGACGCCGTTTTCGCTGCTGCAGATCCCGGTCGGGGATGTCGCGACTTATTCGCTGCTGAAATCCGGCCGCACCACCGCCGTGTTCCAGCTCGAGTCGCGCGGCATGCGCGATCTGATCCGCCGGCTGAAGCCGGACTGCTTCGAGGACATCGTGGCGCTCGTGGCGCTGTTCCGCCCCGGGCCGCTCGAGTCGGGCATGGTCGATGATTTCATCACCCGCAAGCGCGAACCGGTGGGCGGCGTGATCGACTACCTGCATCCGGACCTGAAGCCGGCGCTGGCCGCGACCTATGGGGTCATCCTCTACCAGGAACAGGTGATGCAGATCGCGCAGATCCTCGCCGGCTACACCCTCGGCGGCGCCGACCTGCTGCGCCGGGCGATGGGCAAGAAGAAGGCCGAGGAGATGGCCAAACAGCGCTCGATCTTCGTCAGCGGCGCGGTCGAGCGCGGCGTGGCCGAGCACCAGGCCGCGCACATCTTCGATCTGATGGAGAAGTTCGCCGGCTACGGTTTCAACAAATCGCATTCGGCGGCCTACGCGGTGCTGTCCTACCAGACCGCCTACCTGAAGACCCATCACACCGCGGCGTTCATGGCGGCGGTGCTGTCGGCCGACATGGATCACACCGACAAGGTGGTCACGCTGATCGATGAGTGCAAGCAGCTGTCCCTGACCGTGCTGCCGCCCGATGTGAATGCCTCGCTGCACGAGTTCGCGGTTGCCGATGCCGCGACCATCCGCTACGGCCTGGGCGCGGTGAAGGGTGTGGGGCAGGGCGCCGTGGCGGCGCTGATCGCCGAGCGCGAGGCGCACGGTCCGTATCGCAGTCTCGCGGAGCTGTGCCGCCGCACCGATCTGACGCGCATCAACCGCCGCACGCTCGAGGCGCTGATCCGCTGCGGCAGCATGGATGGCATCGGTCCGAACCGCGCCACACTGCTGCATGGCCTGCCGGCGGCGATGCAGCTGGGAGACCAGACCGCACGCGCCCACGAGGCCGGACAGAACGACATGTTCGGCCTGAGCGCCGGGCCGCACGCCAGCGCCGCGCACGGCGAAGAGCCTGCCAAGGCGCTTGTGGATTTCAGCGAAGGGGTGCGCCTGCAGGGCGAGCGCGAAACCCTGGGCCTGTATCTGACCGGTCATCCCATCGACCGCTTCGAGGCCGACCTGCCGCGTTTCGCGGCGGTGCGTATCGGCGAGCTGATCACCGAGAGGCCGCCGGGCGCGGGTGAGGGTGAGCGCGTCTTCAGCCGCGGACGTCTGGTGACCGTGGCGGGGCTCGTGGACGAGATCCGCAAACGCGGCCAGCGGGTCAGCATCGTGCTCGATGATCGCACCGGACGCATCGAGGCGACGCTGTTCGAGGAGGTCTTCCAGCGCCACCGCGACCTCATCGTCAAGGACGGCATCGTGCTGGTCGAAGGGCATTTTCGCTTCGACGAGTTCGGCGACGCCTGGCGCATCGCAGTGCGCAAGATCACCGACCTCAACGCCGTGCGCGAGCAGCAGGCGCGGCGCCTGGTGCTCAAGCTGCCGCAGCGCTCGGATCGCAATGCGCTGCTGACGCGCCTCGCCGAGGTGCTGACCCCCTGGCGCAACGGCCCCTGCCAGGTGACGGTGCAGTACCGCACCGGGCAGGCGAGCGGCGCCCTGGACCTGGGTCCGGAGTGGAACGTGCGCCCCGGTCGGGAACTGCTGGAACACCTGGAGGAACTGGTGGGCCGGGAGGGCATGCGGGTGCTTTACGGGCCCGCGGGAGCCTCCGCGGGCCCCTGACTTGCACTGCCGCGGTTGCGCCCGTAACCTCCGGCGGCTACGACCCCACGTCGGAACGATTATTTACATGGCTGTAGCCTTCCTGGATTTCGAACAACCCATCGCCGAACTCGAAGCGAAGATCGAGGAGCTGCGGCACGTGACCTCCGAATCCGAGGTCAACATCAAGGACGAGATTTCCCGGCTGCAGGCCAAGAGCCGGCAGCTGACGCGCAACATCTTTGCGAGCCTGACGCCGTGGCAGATCACGCAGCTGGCGCGCCACCCGCAGCGCCCGTACCCGCTCGATTACACCAGCATGATCCTCAGCGAGTTCAGCGAGCTGCATGGCGATCGGATGTACGCCGACGACATGGCCATCGTCGGCGGACTCGGGCGGCTCGAGCACCGCGTGGTGATGATCATCGGCCATCAGAAGGGACGTGACACCAAGGAGCGGGTGCGCCGCAACTACGGCATGCCGAAGCCGGAAGGCTACCGCAAGGCGCTGCGCCTGATGAAGATGGCCGAACGCTTCCGGCTGCCCATCATCACCTTCATCGACACCCAGGGCGCCTATCCGGGCGTCGGTGCCGAAGAGCGCGGGCAGAGCGAGGCCATTGCCCGCAACCTGTTTGAGATGTCGGTGCTCGGCACGCCCATCGTCACGGTGGTGACCGGCGAGGGCGGTTCCGGCGGCGCGCTCGCGATCGGTGTCTGCGATCGCCTGATGATGCTCCAGTACAGCACCTACTCGGTGATCTCCCCGGAAGGCTGCGCCTCGATCCTGTGGCGCAGCGCCGATAAGAAAGAGGCGGCGGCCGAAGCCCTGGGAATCACCGCCGCGCGTCTCAAACAACTCGGCCTCATCGACGAACTGCTGGAGGAACCGCTGGGCGGCGCGCATCGCGACCCGGTTGCCACCGCCGCGTCGCTGAAGGAGGCCGTGATCCGCCATCTCGATGACCTCGAGCCGCTGACCACCGAAGAACTGCTCGCGCGCCGCGCCGAGAAGATCGCAGGCTTTGGCGTCTTCTCCGAGGACGGGGCGGAGTAGCCGCGTGCCGCAGCGCGGTCCCCGGGCTGATCCGGCCTGGGTCTGCTCGCAGCTGCTCGCGCTGCATCCGCAGGCTCCGGATGCACCACTGTGTGTCGCCTTCAGCGGTGGTGAGGATTCCACCGCGCTGCTGGCGCTGCTGGCGCAGCGGCCGGCCGTGCGGCCGCGCCTGCGGGCGCTGCACATCGATCACGGACTGCATGCCGATTCGCGCGCCTGGGTGCGCGTGTGTCGCGCCACCTGCCGCACCCTGGGTGTCCCCTTCACGAGCCGGCGGCTCGAGCTCGAGCGCACCCGGGGACACTCGCTCGAAGCGCTCGCGCGCGCGGCCCGCTACGCCTGTCTCGGCGCCGCACTGCGACCCGGCGAGCTGCTGCTCACTGCGCATCACCTGGAAGACCAGCTGGAAACGGTGCTGCTGCAGCTGCTGCGTGGTTCCGGCCTGCCGGGACTTGCGGCCATGCCGAAGGTGATGCCGCTGGGCGCCGGCTGGCTGGTGCGACCGCTGCTCGACGTATCACGCGCGGCGCTGCGCGCCTGGGTGCACGAACACGGCTTCAGCTTTGTGGCGGACCCTGCCAACGCCGATGTGGCATTCGATCGCAACTACCTGCGCCACGAAGTCCTGCCACAGCTCGCGCGTCGCTGGGGCAGCGCTGCGCGCACGGTGGCCCGCAGCGCGCGGCACATCGCCGAAGCGCAGCAGCTGCTCGATGAACTCGCGCGCGCCGATGTCGCGCGGGCCGCCGATGGTGCCGCGCTGTCGGTCGCGAGCCTGCGGGCGCTGTCACTGCCACGCCGGCGCAATGCGCTGCGCTACTGGCTCGGCGGGCATGAGGTCCCGGATGCGCGACGGCTCGAGGAGGTGGCGGTGACGCTGCTCGCGGCGCGGGCCGACGCCAATCCCAGCGTCAGCTGGGGGCGGCTGCGGGTGCAGCGACACGCCGGTCGCCTGAGCGTCGAGCAGTTGCGCCCCGCCGCCGGCGCGTACGAGGTCAGTTGGGATCTGCGGCGCACGCGCAGGCTCAGCCTGCCCGCGGGCGCCGGCCAGCTGGCGCTGGTGCATTCGGCGCACGGGCTGATCGATGCCACGGCCTTGCCGCCACGGCTCATCGTGCGTTCGCGCCGCGGCGGCGAACGGCTGCGGCCGCGGATCGGCGGGCCTTCCCGTTCCCTCAAAAGCCTGTTGCAGAACGCCTCGATCCCATTGACGGAGCGACAGAATCTGCCGCTGCTGTTGGACGGCGATCACCTGGTAGCGGTCGCCGACCTGTGGGTGGATGCGCGCTGGCAAAGTGCCGCTCAGGAGCGAAAACGGCTGACGGTGGTGTGGCACAGACCCGCGTGATTTGATAGTCTGTTCGCCCGTCGAGCCTGCACACCTGCGGGCATTGTTTTTGTCCGGCGGAATCCCCTTACAAGCCCATGAGCCGTTTCGTTTTCGTAACCGGCGGTGTCGTTTCCTCGTTGGGGAAAGGCATCGCAGCCGCTTCCCTTGGCGCCATTCTCGAGGCCCGGGGCCTGACCGTCGCCATGGTCAAGCTCGACCCCTACATCAACGTGGATCCGGGCACTATGAGCCCGTTCCAGCACGGCGAGGTATTCGTCACCCAGGACGGGACCGAGGCCGACCTGGACCTGGGACACTACGAGCGCTTCGTCCGCACGACCACCGGCCGGCACAGCAATTTCACGACCGGACGCATCTACGAGCGCGTCATCGCCAAGGAACGGCGCGGCGATTACCTCGGTGCCACGGTGCAGGTCATCCCGCACATCACCGATGAGATCAAGCGCAGCATCAAGCTCGGCGCGAACGAAGCCGATGTCTGCATGGTCGAGATCGGCGGCACGGTCGGCGACATCGAGTCGCTGCCGTTCCTCGAGGCCATCCGTCAGCTGGGCGTTGAGCTCGGCCGCAGCAATTGCGTGTTCATGCATCTGACCCTGGTGCCGATCGTCGGTGGCCCGGATTCGGGCGAGATCAAGACCAAGCCCACGCAGCACTCGGTGAAGGAGCTGCGCGGCATCGGCATCCAGCCGGACATACTGCTGTGCCGTTGCAAACATCCGCTGCCCGAAGAACAGCGGCGCAAGATCGCGCTGTTCACCAACGTGGAGGAGCGGGCGGTGATCTCGGCCGTGGATGCCGACGACATCTACAAGATTCCGCTGCTGCTGCGCGAGCAGGCGCTCGACGACATCGTCGTCGCCAAGCTGGGCCTGTCGGTGCCGCAGACCGAACTTGCCGAATGGCGCCAGGTGGTTGCCGCCAAGGCCAACCCGGACGGGCAGGTCGACATCGCGATGGTCGGCAAGTACGTCCAGGCGCGCGACTCGTACATCTCGCTGAACGAGGCGCTGACCCACGGCGGTCTGAAGAGCCGCACGCGGGTCAACGTGCACTACATCGAGTCCACCGACATCGAACAGCATGGCACCCACGCCTTGGCGGGGATGGATGCGATCCTGGTGCCCGGTGGCTTCGGTGAGCGCGGCATCGAGGGCAAGATCGCCGCGGTGCGTTACGCCCGCGAGAACGGTATTCCCTATCTCGGTCTGTGTCTGGGGATGCAGATCGCGATCGTCGAGTTCGGGCGCAATGTGCTGGCCCTGAGCGATGCCAACAGCACCGAGTTCAACCGCGCGACGCCCCATCCGGTGATCGCGCTGATCACCGAATGGCAGGACAAGGCGCGCGGCTCGCAGCAGCGCGATGAGAAATCAGGCATGGGCGGCACCATGCGCCTGGGTGCCCAGGAAGTGCTGCTGAACGCCGGTACCCGGGTGCGCGAACTCTACGGTCGCGACACGATCTTCGAGCGCCACCGGCACCGCTTCGAGTTCAACAACACTTACATGGATCGTTACACGCAAGGTGGCATGCGATTCGCGGGCCTGTCGCGCGATGACCTGGTGGAGATCGTCGAACTGCCCGGGCATCCGTGGTTCGTCGCGACGCAGTTCCATCCCGAGTTCACCTCGACCCCGCGCGACGGACATCCGCTGTTCGCCGGCTTCATCCGCGCCGCCCGGGCGTACCGCGCATCGCAGCTGCCCGCTGCCGCGGGTGCATGAAGCTCGCGGGGCATAGCATCGGTGCGGACCGGCCACTGTTTCTGATCGCGGGACCGTGCGTCATTGAGAGTGCCGCGCTCACCCACGACATCGCCGGGACGCTGACCGAGCTGACCGCGAAGCTTGGCGTGCCGTTCATCTTCAAGGCCTCCTTCGACAAGGCGAACCGCTCCTCGCGCGCCAGCTTCCGTGGGCCGGGCCTGGAGGCCGGGCTCGCCGTCCTCGAGTCGGTGCGCAAGACCTTCAAGGTGCCCGTGCTCACCGACGTTCACGAGGATACCCCGCTGGCCGAAGTGGCCGCCGTGGTCGATGTGCTGCAGACCCCGGCCTTCCTGTGCCGTCAGACGAACTTCATCACCAACGTCGCCGCGCAGGGCAAGCCGGTCAACATCAAGAAGGGCCAGTTCCTCTCGCCGTGGGAGATGCGCAACGTCGTCGACAAGGCCCGTAGCACCGGCAACACCGACATCATGGTGTGCGAGCGCGGCTTCTCCTTCGGCTACAACAATCTGATCACCGACATGCGCGCGCTGGCAATCATGCGCGACACCGGCTGCCCGGTGGTGTTCGATGCGACCCACTCGGTGCAGTTGCCGGGCGCGGCGGGTAGCGCCTCCGGCGGCCAGCGTGAGTTCGTGCCGGTGCTGGCGCGCGCCGCCGTCGCGGCGGGTATTGCCGGGGTGTTCATGGAGACCCATCCGACGCCCGAGACGGCGCTCTCCGATGGTCCCAACGCGTGGCCGCTGGCGCGCATGCGCTCGCTTCTGGAAACGCTGGTCGAGCTGGATCGTACCGTCAAGAACAAACCCTTCGAGGAATCGCTGTTATGAGCCGTATCGCTGACATCCGCGGGCGCGAAATCATGGACTCCCGCGGCAACCCCACCGTGGAGGCCGATGTGCTCCTGGAAAGCGGCGCCCAGGGCCGTGCCGCGGTGCCCTCGGGAGCCTCCACCGGCACCCGCGAGGCGGTCGAGCTGCGCGACGGGGATGCGAAGCGCTACGGCGGCAAGGGCGTGCTGAAGGCGGTCGAGCACGTGAACACGGTGTTGCGCGAGGCACTGCTCGGCCGTGATTCGCGCGACCAGGAAGGACTCGACAAGGTCATGATCGACCTGGACGGCACCGAGTCCAAGGGGCGCCTGGGGGCGAATGCGCTGCTGGCGATTTCCCTGGCCAACGCACACGCCGCGGCGGCCGCGGAGAAACTGCCGCTGTTCCGCTATGTCGGCAAGGGTCGCGAGCCGGTGATGCCGGTGCCGATGATGAACATCGTCAATGGCGGGGCGCATGCCAACAACAGTCTCGACATCCAGGAGTTCATGATCCTCCCGGTCGGGGCGCCGAGCTTTCGCGAGGCCCTGCGCTACGGCGCCGAGATCTTCCACGCCCTGAAGAAGATCCTCGCCGATCGCGGCCTGTCGACCGCGGTGGGTGATGAGGGCGGCTTCGCGCCGGATCTGCAGTCCAACGAGGAGGCGCTGGAGGTCATCCTGCAGGCCATCGACAAGGCGGGCTACAAGGCCGGCAAGGACATCTACCTGGGCCTCGATGCGGCGAGCTCCGAGTTCTACAAGGACGGTCGCTACGAGCTCGAATCGGAGCAGCGCCGCTTCACGGCCACCGAATTCACCAAGTACCTGGCGGATCTGGCAGCCCGCTATCCGATCATCACCATCGAGGATGGCATGAGCGAGTCGGACTGGGCGGGGTGGGGCGAACTGACCCGTGCCGTCGGCGATCACATCCAGCTGGTCGGGGATGATCTGTTCGTGACCAACACGAAGATCCTGGCCGAGGGCATCGCCCAGCACACCGCCAACGCGATCCTGATCAAGCCCAACCAGATCGGCACCCTGACGGAAACCCTGGCCGCGATCACGATGGCCGAGAAGGCCGGCTACGCCTCGGTGATGTCGCATCGCTCGGGCGAGACCGAGGATGCAACCATTGCCGACCTGGCCGTGGCCACGGCGGCTTCGCAGATCAAGACCGGCTCGCTGTCGCGCTCGGATCGCACCGCGAAGTACAACCAGCTGTTGCGCATCGAGCTGGCGCTGGGCAAAGTGCGTTACGCAGGCCGCGACGCGTTCCCCGTAAAGTTGTAGGCTTGGCGGCGTGAAATGGTTGGCAATAACCCTGGGCGTCGTCATCGCGGTTCTGCAGTACCGGCTGTGGTTGGCGGACAGCGGCGTGCGCGAACTTGCGCGCATGGACAGTGCGGTGACCAGGCAGCGCGGCGAGAACGCGGTGCTGGTCGAGCGCAATCGGCAGCTGGGGGCGGAAGTGCGCGACCTGAAGACCGGCATGGCGGCGCTCGAGGAGCGCGCCCGCAGTGAGCTGGGGATGATCGCCGGCAACGAAACCTACTATCAGGTCGTACCGGCTGCACCTGCCGCGCGCCGCTCGACGCAGGCGCAGATTGCCGCGCGCTGAGGCCGCGGCCATCACCCAATACTGGCTCATCATGCCTGCCGCCGGCTCCGGAAGCCGGTTCGGCGCACCCCTCCCGAAACAATACGCCGCGCTCCTGGGCCGGACCGTGATCGAATGGGCCCTCGCGCCGTTCATGGCCGATCCGCAGTGCGCCGGCATCGTGGTGGCACTCGCGCCCGCAGATCACTGGTGGCCGCAGGTCGCAGCGCGCCTGCCCGTTGCGGTCACCACGGTTACCGGCGGCACCCAGCGCAGCGACTCGGTGCTGAATGGGCTCGCGGGCCTCAGCGGCCGCGCGGAGGCGGCTGACTGGGTGCTGGTGCACGATGCGGCGCGGCCCTGCCTGCCGCCCGAGGATCTCGCGCGGCTGCTTGCCCTGGCCGGCGCAGCGGACGATGGCGGCCTGCTGGCCGCCGCGGGCGCGGACACCCTCAAGTACGGACCGGGAGAGGGTCCGACGAGCCTCGAGCGGACAGTGGATCGTACGGGCCTGTGGCGGGCCCTCACGCCGCAGATGTTCCGCCTGGGCGCGCTGCGCACGGCGCTGCAGGCCGCGCACGCTGCCGGGCGCACACCCACTGATGAATCACAGGCCCTCGAGTGGCGTGGCGCGCGCCCGCTGCTGGTACCGGGCTCGACCGCCAATCTCAAGGTCACCACGGCGCAGGACCTGGTGGTGGCGGCGGCGATCCTGACGGCGGCCAGGGGCGAGCCCGCGCATGATTCGAACAAGGAGCAGGCGATGCGCATCGGATCCGGATTCGACGTTCACACCTTCGGCCCGGGCGACTTCGTCATGCTCGGCGGCGTGCGGGTGCCTTACGGGCGCGGCGTCATCGCGCACTCCGACGGCGATGTGATCCTGCACGCCCTGTGCGATGCGCTGCTGGGCGCCGCCGGCCTCGGGGATATCGGTCAGCACTTCCGCGACGATGATCCCCAGTGGCGCGGCGCGGACAGCCGGGGTTTCGTGCGCGGGGTGCTCGCGATGCTCGGCGAGCGGCAGCTGGCGGTGGTCAATGCGGACATCACCGTGCTCGCCGAGGCGCCAAGATTATCCAAGCATCGCGAGGAGATACGTCAGAGTATTGCGACTTTACTTGAAGTCGCGCCGGACTGTGTGAACGTGAAGGCGACCACCACCGAGAAGCTGGGCTTCCTGGGTCGGGGCGAGGGCCTCGCGGCCCAGGCGGTCGTGCTGCTGCGCTCCGCCGCGGCCTGACTTGAGTCTCGAGCAGTGGTGCCGGCTGGCGCTCGATGCGCCGCGTGCGTGGGCGCAGCCACCGGCGAGTGGGACGCTGCGCGCGACGCCCGAGGACTTCGTGGTCGAGGAGGACTTGGGCTTCGCGCCCGATGGGGATGGCGCGCATCTGCTGCTGAAAGTGCGCAAGCGCAACGCCAATACCGGCTGGGTCGCGCAGGAACTCGCGCGCGCCTTGGGCTGTCAGGTCCGCGACATCGGTTTCGCCGGCCTCAAGGATCGTCGGGCGGTTGCGATCCAGTGGTTCTCGCTGCCCGCGACGCCGCGCGCGCTCGCCGCGGCGCCCGCCGTGACGAATCCGGAGTTCGAGGTGCTCGAGGTCCACCGCCATCGCCGCAAGCTGCCGCGCGGGGCGCTTGCGGGCAATGCCTTCACGATCCGGATCCGCGGCTACGGCGGCCCGACCGCGCCACTCGCCGCACGCTGCGAGAGCATCGCGAGCGCCGGGGTGCCCAACTATTTCGGTCCGCAGCGCTTCGGTCGTGAGGGCGGTAACCTCGCGCGCCTGGCCGCCAGCGCCGCCGCCGCTCCAGCGCGACGCCCTGGGCGGCCGGAGGCGTTCGTGCTGTCCGCGGCCCGCAGCCTGATCTTCAATGCGCTCCTCGGGCGGCGCGTTCAGGACGGCAGCTGGAGTCGCCTGCTCGCGGGCGATGTGGCCAACCTCGACGGCCGCGGCAGTGTGTTCCCGGTCGATGCGCCGACGCCGGAGCTGGCGCAGCGCGCGCGCGAACTCGATATCCATCCCACCGGACCGATGTGGGGTGCGGGGGAGCTGATGTCACGGGGCGCCGTGCTCGAGCTGGAGCAAAGTGTGGGTCTCGAGCTCGAGCCGGCCTGCCGGTTCGCGATCGAGGCGGGCCTGCGCCAGGAGCGCCGCAGCCTGCGACTGCGGGTGCGGAACCTGCGCTGGCAGCATGAGAGCGACGCGGTGACCCTGAGCTTCTGGCTGCGCAGCGGCAGTTTTGCGACGGCGGTGCTGCGCGAGATCCTTGCCGATCAGGTCGACGCCGACGATGTCTGAGTCCCGCGCTCGAGCAGGACGTACACTGCGCCGGTGCCGCCATCGACCTGCCGCGCCGAGGTGAATGCCAGTACCGGCGCCCAGCGCCGCAGGACGCTGTTGACGAGTTGCCTGAGCACCGGACCGCGCGCTCCCGAGCGCAGCCCCTTGCCGTGCACGATGCGCAGGCAACGGGCCTGGCGCTGCAGCGCGAGGTTCAGGAAGTCACGCAGCCGCAGTTGTGCGTCGGCGAGGGTGAGTCCATGCAGATCGAGCTCGGCCTGGATGGGGAACTGGCCGCGGCGCAGTTTGCGCAAGCTCGCCGCGGGGACGCCGGGGCGCGAAAAGACGCTGGGATCGCCCGCGGCGAGTTCCGGCTCGGCCGGCGCGCCGTGCAGGATTTCGGCGAGTGGCGGCAGCCCGTCGGCGCGCGAGAATTGTGCCCGCGCGCGCGGTCTTACTGCGGTACCGTTCACCCGCGCAGCGTGCTTCAGCGGCTTCACCCCGCGGGTGGCCTCGCGAAACAACCGGCTCTCATGCTCGTCAGGCTTGGGCTTCACAGGCTATATTGACCCGCGTTTACTCCTTGGCGTCGTCCCCACAAGATAGCGTGAAAATTCTCGTCAGCAATGATGACGGTTACCGGGCCGATGGCATCCTTGCCCTGGCCGACGCCTTGAAGGATCTCGGCGAGGTCACCGTGGTGGCCCCCGACCGCAATCGCAGCGGTGCCAGCAACTCACTGACGCTCGATGTACCCCTGCGCGTGCAGGAAACCGCGCCGCAGGTGTATTGCGTGCTCGGCGGCACGCCCACGGACTGCGTGCACCTGGCGATCTCCGGACTCTTCGATTATCGCCACGACATGGTGGTCTCGGGCATCAACGACGGCGCCAACCTGGGCGACGATGTGCTGTATTCGGGTACGGTGGCGGCGGCGATGGAAGGTCGCTTCCTCGGCTTGCCGACAATGGCGGTGTCATTGTGCACCGCTGAGGACAGCGGCCGGTATTTCGCCACCGGCGCGCGCGTGGCGCGGCTGCTGGTGGCGCAGCTGCTGCGGCAGCCGCTCGAGCGCGCGATGATCCTCAACGTGAACATCCCGGATGTGCCCTTCGATGATCTGCGCGGCTTTCGCACCACGCGCCTGGGGATGCGCCACCCGGCCGAGCCGGTCATCGAGGCGCGCGACCAGCGCAACCGCGTCGTCTACTGGATCGGCCCCGCCGGTGCCGGCGCCGACGCCGGGGAGGGCACCGACTTTCACGCGGTCGCGGCCGGCTTCGTCTCGGTGACGCCGCTGCAGATCGATCTCACCCGCTACAACGCGCTCGCCACGGTTCAGGACTGGTTGGACAAGGCACAACTGGCATGATCGATGTGCGCATGTCCGGGATCGGAATGACTTCGGCGCGCACCCGTGATCGCCTGGTGCAGCGCCTGCGCGATCAGGGCATCACGAATCCTGCCGTGCTCGATCGCATCCGCAACGTGCCGCGGCACATCTTCGTGGATGAAGCACTCGGCACCCGCGCCTACGAGGACACGGCACTGCCGATCGGCTTCGGGCAGACGATCTCCCAGCCCTACATCGTCGCGCGCATGACCGAAGCGCTGCTCGCCGGCGGCCCGCTCTCGAAGGTACTGGAGGTCGGCACGGGCTGCGGCTATCAGACCGCGGTGCTCGCGCCGCTGGTCACCAAGATCTACAGCATCGAGCGCATCGAGCCCTTGTACCTGCGCGCCAAGCTGCGACTCGAGGAGCTGGATCTGCGCAACGCGCGACTCAAACACGGCGATGGCACCCTCGGCTGGAAAGGCCTCGCACCGTTTGACGGCATCCTGGTGGCGGCCGCGCCGATCGCGGTGCCTGAAGCGCTGCTGAAGCAATTGCAGGTCGGTGGCCGGCTGATCGTGCCGGTAGGCGCGGACGGGCATCAGGAGCTGATCCGCTTCACCCGCAAAGAGACCCGCATGGAGCGCGAATCCTTGGGGCCGGTCGCCTTCGTGCCGCTGCTGGGTGGGGTCGTCGGCTAGGCATCGTCTGACAGCCGCTTGCGGATGTTCCCGACTGAAAAAAGATTTTACTCGATGTAAGTGGCGTAACTTAATAATTTACATAAGGTGTTGAGCGCTGTACCGGGCGCGCAACGCCCGCGCAATGCCACTGCACCTTACTTTCTCGTAATCAAGCGCTTGCGTGGCGCCACGTGACGTGTTTAACATGTCGCCGCAATGCGACGCTAGGACGCTGACAAGAAGGCACCGGGCGGAGAGACGCGGAAAAAGCAATAAAAAGATCAGTAATAACAATAACTAATGGACTTTTGTTCGAGTCTGTCAGCTTCGGATGATTGTCTGGTTGGATTGGATTTCTTCCCTGGTGCCTTCTTTGTCAGCGCCCTTGAGTCCCCGCCGCCCAGCCGGGACTTGAGGCGCAAGCTCAACCCGCCGGAAACAGCACTGCCGCCACCTGCCGCTCCTCCTGCACCAGGATGTTGAAGGTCCTGCAGGCCGCACCGAGATCCATCACTTCGAGTCCCACACTGCGCGCGGCAAACGCCTGGCGGATCGCGCTCGCAGGAAAGGTCTGCCTGGCTCCCGTCCCGAGCAGCACCACGTCGGGCCGCAACTCGAAGATCGGCACGAGATCCGCGGGCGTCAACGTCGCTATGTCACGGGTGGTCCAATCGGCAATCAGGCGCTGCGCCGTGATGATGCACGGTGCGTGCAGCACCTGTTCGGCGATGCGCACTTCGCCGGGTGCATAGCCGCGGATGAGATTGATGTCACTGCGCGCGTCGAGCGTGAACTTCATGTGTGTACGATAGGACCATGAGCGAGGTGGCCATCATTCTGTCCGATCTTTATCTCGCCGCAAATGGCCGCGGTGGGGTCGACGATCGCGACTCGGCAGTGCCGAAGGATGCGCTGCCGGCCCTCGCCCGCATCGCCCGCTTTGCCGGCGTCAGTCCGTTGCCGGGCGACTGGCGCGGCTGGCTCGCCGCCTGGCTGGGCCGCGGGGATGTCAGCGCGACCTGCGATGCCTCGCCCGCGGTGATTGCCGCGGCGGCACCGGGCGCCGCCGGGCCGGCGCCCGCGTCGGGCAGCGTGTGGCTGGCGACGCCACTGCATCTGATCGCCGGGCTCACCAGTGTCCACCTGGATTACCGCGGGTTGCTGCAACTCGACGCCGCGACGCTCACGGCGCTGTGTGAGGACTTCGACCAGGTCTTTGCCGAGCGTGGCTTCAGCCTGCACCGCCTGGGCGGCAGCGGCCTGATCGCCACCGGCCCGGTCTTCGCGCAGCTGCCGCTCACGAAGGATCCCGCGCGCCTGCTCGGCGGCGGCATCGCCGGCAGCACCGTACAGGGGCCGGGTGCGGCGCAGTTGCTGATGCTCGGCGCCGAAATCGAAATGTGGTTGCACGCCCATCCGCTGAACGCAGTGCGGGCGCGGCAACGGCAGGCGCCGCTTACGACCCTGTGGTTGTGGGGAGGCGGCAAGCCGCTGGACCCCGCGCGCGCGCTGCCGCCGACCCCGGCGCTGCATCCGCAGGCGACCTTCATGACGGTGTTCGGCGCGGACCCGCTGCTTGCGGGGCTGTGCGCACTGAGCGGCGCACGGCTGCGGCCGCCGGTGATGAGCGCCCATGAACTGCTCAACAGCGGTGCCGCGCGCACCGCGGCGGTGATCGAACTGTTTCACACCGACAAACCCCAGCCGGCGACGCTGCTGGACCTGCTGCAGCATCTGGATGAGATGGTGCTCGCACCGGTGATCACGGCCCTCAAGGACGGGGTGATCCGGCAGCTGACCCTGGTCGCGAACGATCGCTGCAGTGTGCTGACGGCCCGCGATGGCCTGCGTTTCTGGCGCCGCTCGCGCGGTCCGTGGGCCGTCCTGCAATGACGCCGCAGATACGGCGCCGTATCCCGGGCGGCGATGGCAGCGCCTTGGGCGAGACGCTGCACCCGGTGCTCAGGCGCGCGTACGCGGCACGCGGCATCCGCGAACCGCAGCAGTTGTCGATGGAGCTGTCGCGCCTGCTGCCGGTCGGCAGTCTGCGCGGCGTCAGCGAGGCGGTGGAGCTGCTGCTGCGGCACCGCGAGCGCGGCCGCATCCTGGTGGTGGGGGATTTTGATGCGGACGGCGCGACCAGCACCGCGCTGATGCTGCGGGCGCTGCGCGCCTGGGGCTTCGCCGCCGTCGATTTCCTGGTGCCGAACCGTTTCGAGTTCGGTTATGGCCTGACGCCGGAAATCGTGGCGGTCGCCGCCACACGCACCCCGACACTGCTGGTCACCGTCGACAACGGCATCTCGAGTCTCGCCGGCGTCGCCAGCGCGCGCGCGCTGGGGCTGGACGTGCTGGTGACGGATCATCACCTGCCGGGGGCGCAGCTGCCTTGTGCGAATGTGATCGTGAATCCCAATGCCGGCGGCGACGAATTCGCCAGCCGCTGCCTCGCCGGCGTCGGGGTCGCATTCTATGTGCTCGCCGCCCTGAAGCGCGCGCTCGATGCAGGGTCCTTGAGTCCGCCGGGAGCGCCGGGCGTCGCGGAGTTCCTCGACCTGGTGGCCCTCGGCACCGTCGCGGATCTCGTACCCCTGGATGCCAACAACCGCGTGCTCGTGGCCCAGGGCCTGCGCCGCATCCGCGCCGGGCGCTGCGTGCCCGGCATCACGGCGCTGCTGGAGGTGGCCCTGCGCCGTCGCGCCGACCTCACCGCCACCGACCTGGGATTTTCGGTGGCGCCGCGTCTGAACGCTGCGGGCCGCCTCGAGGACATGACCATCGGGATCCAGTGCCTGCTCGCCGACGATGCGGCGACGGCCACCGTGCTGGCCACGCGCCTGGACGCGATCAACAAGGAGCGCCGCCAGATCGAGGCACGGATGCAGGCGGATGCGCTCGCGGCGCTGCGCAACCTGACCGATCCGCTGAGCCGCGCCGCGCAGCGCAACGGTCTGTGCCTGTTCGATGAGAGCTGGCACCAGGGCGTCGTCGGCCTGGTGGCGAGCCGCATCAAGGATCGCACCAGCCGGCCCGTCATCGCCTTCGCCCGCGCCGGGGATGGCGTGCTGCGCGGCTCGGCGCGCTCGGTGCCCGGGCTGCACATCCGCGATGTCCTGGATGCCATCGCGACCCGCAAGCCCGATCTGATCGCGCGCTTCGGCGGTCACGCCATGGCGGCCGGCATGACGCTCGCCGCGGCGCATCTGGATGAGTTCGCGGCAGCGTTCGACGAGGAAGTGACGCGTTGGGCCGCGGTGGCCGGATTCTCCGAGAGCATCGAGACTGACGGCGAGCTCACCGTGGCGGAGCTGGCGCTGGAGACCGCCACGGCACTGCGGGCCGGCGGCCCGTGGGGCCAGCTGTTTCCCGAACCGAGCTTCGACGGCGTCTTCATGGTGCGCAATACGCGCATCGTCGGCGAACGTCACGTGAAGATGTGGGTCGAGGTGCCGCACACCGGCCGCTCGTTCGATGCCATCGCCTTCAATTTCCTGGACGTTGCCGATGGCGGCGGTGCGACGCAGCTGCCGGCCGGGGAGGTGCACCTCGTCTACCGCCTGGATGTCAACGAATATCAGAACCAGCGGCGTTTGCAGCTGCTGGTGGATCGGGTGCTCCCGCCGGGCGTCAGCTGCTAGAATGCGCGTCGTTTTCGTGCAGGTTCGGGTCGCAATGGAACTTAATCAGCTCAGGCGCCAGCTCAAAGACCTAGGGGAGCGCATTGGCTCTCTTCGGGGGTTTCTTTGAGTACGACCGCAAGCAGGAGCGGTTGGAAGAGGTAAGCCTCGAACTCGAGGATCCGGCAATCTGGCAGGATCCGACCAAGGCACAGGAGCTTGGCAAGGAGCGCGCGCGCCTCTCCACCGAGCTCGGCGTGATCGATCGCACCACGCGGGGCATCTCGGAGGCCGGCGAGTTGCTGGACCTGGCCGAGGCGGAAGCGGATGAGTCCGCGGCCCAGGACATCGAATCCGAGGCGCAGCGCCTCGAAGCCGAGGTGCGCAAGCTCGAGTTCAAGCGCATGTTCGGCGGCAAGATGGATTCACATTCGGCCTTCATGGACATCCAGGCCGGCGCGGGCGGCACCGAGGCCCAGGACTGGGCCCAGATGCTGTTGCGCATGTATCTGCGATGGGGAGCCGCACGTGGCTTTGCCTGCGAGGTCATCGACTCGAACCCCGGCGAAGTCGCCGGCATGAAGAGCGCCACGGTGCAGTTCACCGGTGAGTACGCCTATGGCTGGCTGCGCACCGAGACCGGTGTGCACCGCCTGGTGCGCAAGTCGCCGTTCGATTCGGGCAACCGCCGCCATACCTCGTTTGCCTCCGTCTTCATCTCCCCGGAAATCGACGACGACATCGAGGTCGACATCAATCCGGCGGATCTGCGGACCGATGTCTATCGCTCCAGCGGGGCCGGCGGCCAGCACGTCAACAAGACCGAGTCGGCGGTGCGTATCACGCACATCCCCAGTGGCATCGTCGTGGCCTGTCAGAACGAGCGCAGCCAGCACAAAAACCGCTCGACGGCGATGAAGATGCTGAAGGCGAAGCTGTACGAACTCGAGGTCAACAAGCGCAACGCCGCGGCCCAGGTGCTGGAGGACTCCAAGTCCGATGTCAGCTGGGGCCATCAGATCCGCTCGTACGTGCTCGATCAGTCGCGCATCAAGGATCTGCGGACCGGAGTCGAAGTCGGCAATACCACGGCCGTCCTCGACGGTGACCTGGATCAGTTTTTGGAGGCGGCCCTGAAGGCCGGCGTGAATTAATGGATGACGCAGACAACCCCCTGATCGCCGAGCGGCGCGCCAAGCTTGCGAAGATGCGCGAAGCGGGCGTCGCCTTCCCGAACGACTTCCGGCGCGATGCCCTGGCCGGAGATCTGCATGCCGCCTTCGGCGAGCGCGACGATGACTGGCTGGTCGCCAATCCGACCCCGGTGAAGGTCGGCGGCCGCATGATGTTCAAGCGCGTGATGGGCAAGGCGAGCTTCGCCAAGCTCGCCGACCGCACCGGGCAGATTCAGCTGTTCCTGCAGGCCGAGACGCTCGGCAGCGCTTACGAGGATTTCAAGGCCGCCGACGTGGGCGACATACTCGGCGCCGAGGGCGTGCTGTTCCGGACCAAGACCGGCGAGCTGTCGGTGCGCGTCACGGCACTGCGCACCCTGGTCAAGTCACTGCGGCCGCTGCCGGACAAGTGGCACGGCATCGCTGATGTCGACACGCGCTATCGGCAGCGCTACGTCGATCTCATCATGACCGAGGCCAGCCGCGAGGTGTTCCGCACCCGCTCGCGCATCGTGCGCTACCTGCGTGACTTCCTGGACGCGCTGGATTTCCTCGAGGTCGAGACGCCGATGATGCAGCCGATTCCCGGCGGTGCCGCGGCACGACCGTTCAGCACGCACTACAACGCCCTCGACATCGACATGTACCTGCGGATCGCCCCGGAGCTGTACCTGAAGCGGCTGGTGGTCGGCGGCTTCGAGCGCGTCTACGAGTTGAACCGCGTGTTTCGCAACGAAGGCCTGTCGACGCGGCACAACCCGGAATTCACGATGCTCGAGCTGTATCTCGCGTACGGCGACTACCGCGATCTGATGGACTGGACCGAGAAGGCCCTGCGCGGTATGGCCCAGGCACTCGAGGGGCGCGAGGCCGTCGAGTACCAGGGGCGCCTTTACGACCTGTCCGCGCCGTTCCGGCGGGTGACGGTGGAGCAGTCGATCCTCGAGCGCAACCCGGAACTGGATCCGGCCACGCTGCGCGACCTCGCTGCGCTGCGGCGCGCCTGCGATCGGCTCGCGATTCCCTTCAGCGACCGCGACGGACCGGGCAAGCTGCAGATCGAGATCTTCGAGAAGACCGTCGAGCAGACCCTCATGGATCCGACGTTCGTGTATGCCTACCCCGTGGAGGTGTCGCCGCTGTCGCGCTCGAATGACCAGGATCCGTTCATCACCGATCGCTTCGAGTTCTTCCTCGCCGGGCGCGAGCTCGCCAACGGCTTCTCCGAACTCAACGATCCGGAGGATCAGGCGGCGCGCTTCCAGGCGCAGGTGGCACGCAAGGACAAGGGTGACGAGGAGGCCATGTTCTATGACGCCGACTACGTGCGCGCCCTCGAATACGGCATGCCGCCGACCGCGGGACTCGGCGTCGGCATCGACCGGCTGGTGATGTTCTTCACCGATTCGGCCTCCATCCGCGACGTGATCGCCTTCCCGCAGCTGCGCCCGGAAGGCTGAATGCGCGATGCGCCGATCGGCGTATTCGATTCGGGCATCGGGGGCCTGACGGTGCTCGCGGCGCTGCTGCGGGCGCTCCCGCATGAGCGCTTCACCTATCTCGGCGATACGGCGCGACTGCCCTACGGCACCAAGAGCCGGCAGACCGTCACCCGCTACGCGGCCCAGGCGGCGGCGACCCTGGCGCGCCGCGGCGTCAAGGCCCTGGTGGTGGCCTGCAATACCGCAGCCTCGGTCGGCCTCGACGCGGTGCGCGCCGAAGTCGGCGCGCTGCCGGTCATCGGCGTCATCGAACCGGGCGCGCAGGCGGCCTGTGCGGCCACGCGCAGCGGCCACATCGCGATCATCGCGACCGAGGCAACGGTGCGCGGCGGCGCCTACCGGCAGGCCATCCGGGCGCGCCGCGCCGATGCGCGGGTCGAACAGCTGGCCACCCAACTGCTGGTGGCACTGGCCGAAGAGGGCCTGGTGGAGGGGGAGGTGGCGCAGGCCGTGGTGCGGCATTGCCTGGCGCCGTTGTTCGCGCAGCCTGCGGCGCCGGACACCCTGGTGCTGGGCTGCACCCATTTTCCGACGCTGACGCAGACGATCCGCGAGGTGGTGGGCCCCACGATCGCCATCGTCGATTCCGCACTGACGACGGCGGCGGCGGTGCGCACTGAACTGCTGGCGGCCGGTCTCGCCCGCACCGCGGGCGCCCAGTCGCTGCAGCTGCTGGCCACCGACGGCCCGGAACGCTTTGCCCGCGTCGGCGGTCGCTTCCTCGGCCGTGCCATCGAGCCGCAGCAGGTCGAGCTGATCGACCTCTAGGGCAGGGCGTAGGGCAGCGGCAGTTGCCGCGCGTTGATGAGGGTCTGGGTTTCGGCCCCGGCCGCCAGTTCCGGTTCCTGCAGTTCGGCCGTCGCCGTGTCGGGGTAAGGGGCGGGGTGGGTCACGGCGAGGAATGCGCAGCGACCGTCGGCCAGTGCCGCGGCTTCCACGACCTTGAAGCTCCTGCCA
>Ga0302314_10005055_pt1 | contig 24115 bp, 10 predicted proteins | sample III_Palsa_N2_3_FD_200533 | JGI IMG/M metagenome (GOLD analysis project Ga0302314, IMG submission 200533) | Peat permafrost microbial communities from Stordalen Mire near Abisko, Sweden - III_Palsa_N2_3 | ecosystem: Environmental > Terrestrial > Soil > Palsa > Peat permafrost | place: Sweden... | reverse complement strand
CACTGCTGCTGATCGAGGTGTTCGGGATCCAGCTGCTGCTGGCGTTCACCATCTGCGCCTTCGGCATGATGATGGCGTCGCGCATCCAGCAGATGCAGTCGTTCATGGCGCTGAACATGCTGCTGATCATGCCGATGTACTTCCTCTCCGGTTCCCTGTTCCCGTCCAAGAACCTGCCGACCTGGCTGACCGTGCTCAACCGGATCGACCCGCTCACCTACGCCGTCGACCCGCTGCGCCGACTGGTGTTCGACCACCTGAACGTCTCCGCCGCCGCCCGGGCCACCCTCGACGCCGGGGTCAGCTGGGACGGCTGGCACGTCCCCACCATCCTGGAGGTCGGTGTCGTGGCCGGCATGGGCGCGCTCATGCTCAGCGTCGCCATCTTCGCCTTCAGCCGCAGCGAGTAGGCGAGTAGGCGAGTAGGCGAGTACACGTAGGCACCTTTCCGGCTCAACCTTTCCGCTCCCGCGCCGTCTCTAGGAGTGAGCACGGGTGCCGGCTGCGCGCCCCGCCCGCTAACGTACGGTAGTGGAGGGGAAACCGATGGAGGATTCACTGTGGCGACCCCCGCCGCTGGATGATCGCGAAGTCAGGCGAAGGAACCCGCTACCAGACACCTCCCGGGGCACGCAGGTGCCGCGGGAGCCACGGCGGCAACGGATCCCGGCACTTGACGGCATGCGGGCGTTCGCGATCGTCGCGGTCTTGCTCTATCACGCGAACTTCTCGTGGGCGCAGGGCGGTTTCCTCGGTGTCGACGTGTTCTTCGTCCTCTCCGGCTTTCTGATCACCGGCCTCCTGGTCGGCGAGCACTCCCGCACCGGCCGAATACGCCTGCGGATCTTCTACCTGCATCGCGCGCGCAGACTTCTGCCCGCGCTGTACACCGTGCTCGCGGGTGTGTGCCTGTACGTCGTGCTTTTTCTGCCGAAGGAAGCGGCCGCCTTCCGCGAGGACGCCGCCGCGGCGCTCGGATACGCGACCAATTGGTGGCTGATCGCGGGCAAGCAGTCGTACTTCGGCGGCACCGGCCGCCAGTCGCTCCTGATCAACCTGTGGTCGCTCGCGGTCGAGGAGCAGTTCTATGTGGTGTGGCCGCTGGTCCTGTGCGTCCTGCTGAACTTGCGCGGCGCGCGCCGCCATGGCCGCAAAACGACCTCGCTGTGGCCAGCGCTCATCGGCACGGTTGTTCTCGCCGCCGCGTCGGCGACCGCGATGAAAAAGCTTTACTCGCCGTTGGACCCCTCGCGCGTCTACTACGGCTCCGACACCAGAGCGTTCGAGCTGCTTATCGGCGCGGGCCTGGCGCTGTGCGTCGCCGCAGCCGGATCCCGGCGCAACGCGCGCACCGCTCAGTCGCGCACACCCGCCTCCGTACCCACTCCGCGATGGCGGATCGCCGTCCGAGACTGCTTGGGATTCTGCGCTCTCGTCGCGCTCGGCTTCGCTGTCGTCGCCGTCCCCGCCAGCACAAACTGGCTGTATCCGGCCGGCCTGCTCGCCGTGTGCGGCGCGGCGGTTCTCGTCATCCGCGCCGCCATGAGCGGCGGACTCTTTGCAAAGGCGCTGGCTGCCAAACCCCTGGTCTGGCTGGGCGAACGGTCCTATTCCCTCTACCTCTGGCACTGGCCGGTGTTCGACGTGACCAGGCCCGGGTCCGACCTGTCCCTGCCGGTCCCGGAAGACTTCGCTCTGCGCATCGCCGTCTCGCTCTTCCTGGCACACATGACCTTCATGTGCATCGAACGCCCGATCCGGCGTGGTGCGCTCGGCCGGGCAGTCGCACGGTGCCGGGTGTCGCTGCGTGCACGCCGCTTGGCCCTGCCGGCCTTTGCCACGGCCTTGGCCCTGGGTCTGGTGGCCTGCGCAGGAGGGCTCGGTTACGCCCTCACCGGAGTGGCCCAGCGCAATCCGGTGAACCCGAACGCGATCGCGATCGGCCCCGGTCCCGCGCTCACGCTCGCGGTGCCGACAGCATCGCCGACCCCGAGCACATCCACAACGCCGACGGCGCCCACGGTCGTGTCGACCGCGATCCCCACGGCGATGCCCCCACCTCCCGCTCATCCGCCGACCGTGGCATTCGTCGGCGACTCCCAGGGGATGACGCTGCTGCTGAACAAGCCGGCCAACACCGGCGAGTACCTCGACACTATCGACGACACGACAGAGGGCTGCGGCTTCCTCGACGGCGATATCACCAGCCGGGACGGCGAGGAGCGCGATCTGAACGACGGCTGCAGCGGAGCGGTCGCGTCCTGGGCCTCCAAGATCGCTTCACAGCATCCAGATATGGTGATCCTGATGATTGGCGGATGGGACGAATTCAACGACAAGGTCAACGGCGTCGAGCTGACCTTCGGCAGTGCGGCCTGGGACGCGAACTACAACGCCAGGCTCGCCGCCGCGGTCAGCGGCCTGCGCGCCACCGGGGTACCCCGGATCGAAATCGCCCTGCTGCCTTGCTACCGGCCCGTGCCCGAACCCGGATCAGGCTACTGGCCCGAGCGCGGGGACGACTGGCGCACAAGGCACGTCAACGCTCTGCTGACGGCGTATGTCCAGGCGCAAGCGCAGACCGGACCCGGCGCCCTGCTCACACTCCAGCCGCCCCCCGCGTTCTGCACCGACCCCAAGATCTCATCGAACCTGGACTACCGCTGGGACGGCCTGCACTACTACAAGCCAGGCGCCGCGCTGTACTTCCAGACCGCCATCCCGCAACTGCTCCAACCACTCCAACCGCTCGGCTGAGCACGCTGCATCCCCCGAGGCCAGGTCATTGCCGGGAGGAGGTCCTGTCCCCCTCCCGGCAATGTCGGCCTAGGCTAGGCGTCCTCGAGGATCTCCGCGAATGCGATCACTACGCCTCCGGTGGCGTGCTTGAGGGTAGCGCCGACGAGGGGACCCGCCTCCGCCGCAGCGGCGCTGGCCGCCGCGTAGTCGGCGAAGTACAGGTCCAGCAGTCGGTACGCCGGGGTCGGGCTGCCGTCTTCCTTCGGCCAGACCTTCGACTCCTGCAGCCGGGTCAGGCCCGGGAGCTTGTGCGCCAGCGCGAGCTGCTCGGAGTAAGCCGCCTCGAAGGCGTCCGGGTCGGTGGGGTTGGAATAGACGAAGGTGATCTTGGTGGGGTTGCCTTGCTCCGTCATGGTGACCTCCTGATTGTTAGTCTCGGTTGCTACAAGCGAGCGGACCAGCTTGGACGACGTGGCGGAAACTTCGCTCGCTGTTTGTCGATCGTAGTTAGAGGAATAGGCAACAACCATGACCGCACCGCCGGGAAAACTTGCCGATCGTCCAGCGACGCCAGCTGACCTGCCGGCCGATCCGACGGCGCTCGAAGACGCCGCGCTCGGCCTCGACGAACACAGTCAGCCGCACGACTTGCTCTCGGAGCTGCTCCGGAGCGTCCGCCTGAGCGGAGAGCGGATGGCTGCCTACGCTCCCCCGCGAAATTTCTCGATCGGCTATACCGGTATCGGCAGCCTGTACATCATCGACGAGGGCGAACTCGAGCTGAGCCTCGACGGCGACCCACACGTCAAGCACGTGCGCCGCGGCGACGTCGTCCTGCTTCCCCGTGGCGACGCGCACCACCTCAGCGATCTCAGCGATAGCGACACACCCGAGCCCGCGCGCTGGCTCTGCGGAACATTCACCATCGGCGACCCGCAGGCGAGCCACCTGCTCGGCAGCCTCCCGCCCGTGATCATCCTGCGCGGCGGCAGCAGCCCCGCGCTCGAAGGGCTCGACGTCGCCCGCAGGATGGTCGTCTTGGAGATGCAATCGCCCTCTCAAGGATCGGCGGTGATGGTCGCCCGCATCCTCGACGTGATCTTCATCCAGATCCTGCGCGCCTGGGCCGCCGGCCCGGACGCCGAACCGAACTGGCTGGCCGGCGCCTTCGACCCGCAGATCGGCCTGGCCTTGAGCGCCATCCACCGAGACCCCGGCCACGACTGGACGGTCGAAGAGTTGGCCCGAGCGTGCAACCTCTCCCGGTCGTCGTTCGCCGCCCGGTTCGCCGCCCGCGTCGGGAAGCCGCCCGCCACCTATCTCGCGCACGTACGCCTGGACGCCGCCACCGACCTGCTTCGCGACACGTCCCTACCGGTCACACTCATCGCGGAGCGCGTCGGCTACACGTCGGAGGCAGCATTCAGCCGCGCATTCAAGAACCGCTACGACACGCCGCCGGCTCGCTTTCGACGAGACATACGAAGCCATAATTGAGTGTCGCCTGGCATCCGGCCGGACGTGTCGAACGTAATAGTGGGTAGGAGTCGCATATGTATGATGCAGCACTGAGCCGCCCGGGCTACCGGGTCTCCACGAACACCCTGTTCGCGCAGACCATGACGTATGTGGCGGGCACGGCGGGATTCTTCGCGTTGGGTGCCTATCTGGGCCGGAACCTATCCGGAGCAGCGGGCCTGATCGCCTTCATCGGCGCGTTCGTCTGTCTGATCGCCATGCGCTTCACCACCCGCCGGTCCCAATCCGGGACCCTCACCCTCCTGGGTGCGTTCGGCCTGCTCATAGGGGTGGCCGTCAGCCCGACCCTGGTGTTTTACGCCGCTGCCGATCCGCAGGCGCTGTGGAAGGCCGGCGGCGCGACCGCGCTGTTCATCGGCGCGCTCGGTTCGGCCGGCTACGCCACCCGGCGCGACCTGTCCGGGCTCGCGCGGGTCTGCTTCTGGGCGCTGCTGGCCCTGATCCTGTTCGGGGTCGTCACGATCTTCGTCCGGATCCCCGGCGGTTCCCTGATCTACTCGATCGCCGGCCTGGTGATCTTCGCGGGATTCACGCTCATCGACTTCCAACGGCTGCGGCGTTCGCAGGACCGTGCCTCGGCCCCGGTCCTCGCCGCGTCGATCTTCCTCGACATCCTCAACGTGTTCCTGTTCTTCCTGAACCTCTTCGGCCGGCGGACCTGAGCCGCGTACCGGCGGAAACCACGAAAGCCAATAAAAGCTAATACAAGCCCGCGAAAGTCAGGATGGCCCTCCCCGGAGGGCCATTTCGCGTCAGGGCACGAGCCGAGAAGACCCGGCGGCGGACGTGTTGGAGACTGGGCCTTGCCAGACCCGGCCATACCCGTCCGTATCCGACGCCGCGTTCTCGCCGGGCCACAACCGGGCTCTCTTGTCCGCCCGCACTTGATAGAGGAGTCGACCCCGTGAGCACATCGACTAGCACCGTCTTCGAGGACTTCCTTGCCGAGGGCGAGGAGATCGAGAGCATGGTCGCGAATCTCGACGAAGCCGGATGGAACACCGACACACCTGCCGTCGGCTGGACTGTCGCCAACCAGATCGCCCACCTCGCGTTCACGGCGGCATTCGCCGAGTTGGCGGTCGTCGACGAGCCGGCGCTCAAGGAACTGGCCGCCGTGGCGCAGGAGGACTATCAGGGCGCCATCGACTCCGCGCTCGCCATGTACATGGCGATGCCGATCCCGCAACTGCTGGCCGAGTGGCGGGACAAGCGGGAAACCGCTGCCAGGTTGCTCGCCGCCCTACCGGCCGAGAGCACCGTCCCCTGGCTGGTCGACCGGCTTCAGCCGTCGGTGCTGGCCGCCGCCGGGCTCGCCGAGTTGTTCGCGCACGGACAGGACATCGCCGATGCTCTCGGAGTCACCCGGGTCTACACGGACCGCATCGGGCACGTCGCCTGGTACGGCACTTACATGCGTGACTTCGCTTATCTTTCCCGCGATTTGACGCCGCCCGCCGACAAGTTCCGGTTCGAGCTCATCGGCCCGTCCGGGGTGCAGTGGAACTTCGGCCCCGCCGAGGCCACGCAGCGAGTGACCGGGCCTGCGGCGGACTTCTGCCTGGTAGTCACCCGGCGGCGGCACCGTGACGACACGGCGCTGACGGTGACTGGCGAGGAGGCGGACCGCTGGCTCGACATCGCCCAGCTCTACCAGGGCCCTGCGGGTCCCGGGCGCCAGGCCGGGCAGTTCGCAAGTGCGTAGTCCCCAGCACTGTAGTCCCCAGCACTATTGTTAGTGCACTGACACCGATGTGGCCTCCGCGCGTGAATGTGTCCCCGACCGAATCGGGCACTCTCGCGTGGAGGCCATATTGCGGTTTCAAGCTATCCACCATGCAGTCGCCTCCAAATTCAGTAGTTTGAGTCCAGATTTACGTATATCGGCAAGACAGCACTGTTTTGCTAACGTTGTCATTGCCACAACCGCTATGACATCGTTATCAGTTCCGTGTTGGGCAACGCCCATCGGCAATGGCGCCGACCCAGCAGCGAGCATCCTCCACTACCAGGAGTAGAATATGCGAAGATTGCTAAAGGCGTTGTCCACCCGCTCCGGCCCGAGGCCATACCTGGTCGCGGCCGTTGTGGCAGCGACCCTGATCGCCCCCCTCGGTTCCGCCGCCGCGCAGACGGCCACCTCGGACACCTCCCCGGTCAACCTCTCCAACACGATCAACACGGCGAACGGGAAGGCCGCCTCCGCCGCCATCCTGGTCGAGGGGGATGCCCGCTTCGAGATGCTGGCCCCCGAGGTGATCCGGATGGAGTACTCACCGACGGGCAGCTTCCTGGACCAGCCGACCTTCGACATCCTGGACCGCAACTTTACTGTCCCGTCCTACACCACCAGCGTCTCGAACGGCTGGCTGACGATCACGACCAGCCAGATGACGCTCTCGTACCAGCTCGGCTCGGGCCCCTTCACCATAGCCAACACCAAGATGCAGCTGCTCGGCGCGCTGCCCTCGGGTGTGTCCGCGAACGTCAGCCCGACCTGGGGCTGGGAGTGCACGTTCGGCCAGGTCTGCCAGTCCGGGGCGGCCACCTTGAGCGGTGGCGCGACGATCGCGAACAACCACCTGAACTTCCTCAGCCCGCCCGGCTTCGTCGCCGGGCTGACCGCCACCGGGGCCGACGCGACCTGGCAGGTGCTCGGCGCCTCCGCCGGCGCCGCGAGCGTGACGATCCGTTACTCCAACGGCGGGCTCACCTCGCGCACCGAGAGCCTGGTGGTCAACGGCACCAGCACTCTGGTCACTCTGCCGGAAACCGCCAGTTGGGACACCTGGTCCACCGTCACCGTCCCGGTCACGCTGACCGCGGGCACCAACACCGTGGCCCTGGACTGCGCTAGCGGCGACGGTTGCAACGTCGACGACATCTCCGTGGCCACGTCCGGCGCGAGTGCGGCACCGTTCCTGCCGGCCAACCCGCTCGGCGGGTACATCCGCTCCTACGACTCGACCAACGGTTCTTACACCGCCGCGCCGGCCTGTGCGAGCGGCCAGTCCGGCGACACCTGCACCGCCGACATCCCGAGCATGGAACCCGGTGTGCTCGACCAGTCCGGGTGGTACCTGCTCGACGACACCCAAAGCTCTGTGTGGACCTCGACCGGCTGGGTGGCCAACCGCCCGACCGGCGACATCCAGGACGGCTACCTGTTCGGCTACGGGGAGGACTTCACCGGGGCCCTGACCGACCTGGCGAAGCTGACAGGACCCACGACACTTCCCGACGAATCGGTCTTCGGCAACTGGTTCTCCCAGTACTACGGCTACACCACTGCGAATTATCAGGGCACGATCCTGCCTCAGTTCAAGGCGAACGGCGTCTCCCTCGACAACCTGTCGGCGGACACGGACTGGAAGAGCCCGAACACCTGGAATGGCTGGGAGTGGAACCCCTCGCTCTTCCCCGATTCGACCGCGTTCACGGATTGGGCCTCGGCGCAGGGCATCGACGTTGCCCTTAACGTCCACCCTGCCGTCGCCACCAACGACCCGCTCTATGCGCAGGCCCAGAGCATCGCCGGCAATACCCTGACCACCGAGTCCAGCTGCTCGAACGGCGGGCCCTGCGCGGTGTGGGACTGGGGCAATGTGGCGCAGGCCGAGTCCTACTTCGCCACTGCCGACCCGACGCAGAACTCTGTCCCCATAACCTGGCTCGACTGGTGCTGCGACAGCAGCGGCGTGTTCTCCCAGCCCGGCGTCACTCCCGACTCGTGGATCAACTACCTGACCGCCCAGCAGATGGTCAACGACGGCGAGCGCGGCTTCGTGCTCTCCCGCATCGGCGCGTCGCTGCAGAACACGCAGGCCGACTCGTCTCCTGAAGGGCCTTGGACCGAGCACCGATCCACCATCGCCTTTACCGGTGACACGCAAGGCACCTGGAACACTCTGGCCAGCGAGGCACAACTCGCCCAGGACGAGGGCAGCATCGGGGAACCGTACGTAAGCGACGACATCGGCAGCTTCCTCGGCAGCAGCTCTACCGGCAACGGCAACGACCCGGACGACCTGTACCTGCGCTGGCTGCAGCTGGGCACGTTCCAGCCGATCATGCGCGAACACTCCAACGCAGGACAGAACCCCCGTCTACCGTGGATGTACGACGCGGCGACCCAGGCTGTCGGCGACCAGTTCATGCAGCTGCGCGAGCAACTCGTGCCGTACCTCTACACCCTGGCTGAGCAGGCGAGCAGCACCGGTCTTCCGATGACCCAGGCGCTCTACCTGAACTACCCCACGCAGGCCGCCGCTTACACGAACCCGACCGAGTACACGCTGGGGCCCAACGTGCTGGTCGCCCCCGTCACCCAGCCCGGAGCCAGCGTCTCAGTCCCCGTCTGGTTCCCGCCGGGCACCTGGCAGGACTATTTCACCGGCGCCACCTTCACCGGACCCGGGACCCAGACCATCACCGTCCCCACCAACCGGATGCCGGTCTTCGTCAAGGACGGCGGCATCATCCCGCTGCAACCGTCCACCGGCCAGGCCCAGACCGCGGGCACCGCACCGATCACATTGCAGGTGCACGCTGGAGCCAACGGCAGCTACTCGCTCTATGACGACGCCGGAACCGGTCTGGGCTACCAGTCCGGGCAGTCCTCCACGACACCGATCAGCTACACCGAGAACGCCTCCGCAGCCACCTCGACGCTGACCATCTCCCCCGCCGTCGGCTCCTACCCCGGCGAACCGAGCAGCCGCACTTACACGCTGAGTCTGGTCGACGAGTCAAAGCCCACCTCGGTCGAGGTCGGCGGCCAGACCCTCGCGGGCTCACAGTGGACGTACAACACCGCCACCGACACCGTGCAGGTCCCGCTCGGCGCGGTGCCGACCACGGGAAGCGTCACCGTGACCCAGGTCGGCGGCACTCCCGTGCAGCGCGCGGAGCCGACCAGCCCGGTGATCACCTTCGCTTCTCCGGCCAGCGCAGCCGCCGGGCAACAGGTCACCGTCACCGGCAGCGGCTTCGGCGCCACCCAGGGAAGCAGCTACCTGACCTTCAGCGACAACAGCACCAACTGGGGCGCCCCCGGAGACGCCGCCACCTTCACCGTCGACAGTTGGAGCGACAGCGCTATCACCTTCACCGTCCCCGAACCCTCCGGCACGAGCGGCCAGTGGGCAGTGACCCCGGGCAGCACCGCCACCGCCTCGGTGACCACCAGTGCCGGGACCTCCGGCACCACCACGACCGCCATGGGCTCGGCCACCGCACCCGTCGGGCAGGTCACTGGGTATCAGGGTTTGTGTATGGATGACAGAAACGCCTCAACGGCGAACCTCAACCCGGTCCAGGTCTACACCTGCACGAGCGGCGACACGGCCCAGCAATGGACGGTGGCGGCCAACGGCACGTTGCAGACCTTGGGCAACTGCCTGGACATCGACGGCGGCGGCACCACGAACGGCACCACCGTCGACCTCTACACCTGCAACAACACCGGCGCCCAGAACTGGGTCACGCAGCCGAACGGCAGCCTGGTCAACCCGCAGTCGGGCAAGTGCCTGGCCGACAACGGCAACGGCGGCTCCGGCACCCAACTCGTCATCGAGGACTGCAACACCGCAGCCAATGAGAAATGGACCACACCCACCAGCGGCGCGTACATCCCACCCCAGGGACAGGTCACCGGATATCAGAGCTTGTGTCTGGACGACAGGAACGCCTCGACGGCGAACTACAACCCCGTCCAGGTCTACACCTGCACGAACGGTGACAATGCCCAGCAATGGACAGTGGGGCTCAACGACTCGCTGCAAACGCTCGGCATGTGCCTGGACGTCAACGGAGGCGCCAGAACCGCCGGAACCGCCGTCGACCTCTTCACCTGCAACAACACCGGTGCGCAGGAATGGTTGCCGACGACGGGCAACGAGCTCACCAACCCGCAGTCGGGCTTGTGCCTGGAGGATAACGGCAATGGCGGCTCTGGCACCCAGGTGATCATCGACAACTGCAATGCAGGAGCCGATCAGCAATGGAACCTGCCGTGACCTGAGCAGGCCCGGTTGGCTTTGTTCCTCCTCGGGGCCCGGGCGCAACCCGGGCCCCGTCGGACGGGGCGTGTCAGGCCTGGACGACCGGCTTGAGGGTGTCTTCGCACCACTGGCGGAAGCTGGTGGGAGTGGAGGTCTGCGGTGTGCGGACCGCCGCGTTGTCGAGCCCTTCGTTCTTGGCGGCCATCATGTCGGTCATGGCCTGAGCGATGATCGGGGACGTCCCCCGCTCGGTAAGGTTGGAGGTGAACGCCGCAAAGGGAATCTGCTGGTAGTGCACGGGGGTGCCGAGGACCTCGGTCATGATCTGCGCCATGTCGTTGAAGGACAGGTCCTCGGGGCCGAGGACCGGCACCTCCTCGAACCCGCTCCAGTCGCCGTCGAGCAGCAGCCGGGCGGCGGTCGACGCGATGTCGCGGGTGGCGCAGGTCGGCAGCTTGCGGTCGCCGTCGATCGGGCCGAAGAACACGCCCTTGGTCTTGATCGGGGTGGCCTGCCAGATCAGGTTGTCCATGAACGAGGGCATGGTCAGCGCGCGGTAGGCGACGCCGCTGCCCGCGATCAGGTCGTCCATGGCTAGGGAAGCGGTGACGTGGCCGGCCCGCCCGGCGACGGCGGTGCCCCGGCCCAGGGCCGAGATCCCGACCACGCGGTCGATGCCGTGCCGCTTGAAGGCGTCGACGGCGGCGCGGGTGAAGCCGACGTAGGCCTCCTCGATGCTCGCGGCCGCGTCGTCCGGGGGCACAAGCCAGAACACTGAGTCGGCGCCGTCGAGTGCGCGGTCGAGGACGTCGGCGTCTGCGTGTGAGCCTTCGATGACCTCGACGCGCCTGCGGACCTGGTCGGGCAGTCGGGCCGGGTCGCGCACGATGACGCGGACCGGCTGCGTGCCCTCAAGGACGTTGGCCAGAACCTGGCGGCCGATCTGGCCGGTCGGTGTGGTGATGACGATCATGGGAGTCTCTCCTCGGGAGTTCGATCAGCGTGCCGCGGCGGCTCGATCCTGGATGCCGGGCCAATGCCGGCGGCGTGCTTTCAGCGTGCGCCTCGACGACCCGGCGCGTCCAAGACCAGATCGGCATTGCAATGCGAATCAGTTATAATAACTGGTCAGAGAGACTTCCCGTGATAGCCAGTCGAGGTGGCGACTGCTACAGTGAACGCATGCCCGATACGCCGTTCGCCGCCGCAGACGACCTCGACCTGCGCACTGTGCGGTACTTCACTGCCGTCGCCGAGACTCGGCACTTCGGCCGCGCGGCCGCCGAACTGCACATCGCCCAGCCGTATCTGAGCCGGCAGATCCGCAGTCTCGAACAAAGCCTCGGCGCCCGCCTGCTCGACCGCAGCCCGCAGGGCACCAGTCTGACCGAAGCGGGGCAGGCGTTCCTGCCCCGGGCAAAGGCGCTGCTGCGCCTGGCGGCCCAGGCCGGCGCCGCGGCGCGAGCGGCGGCCCGGCCCAGCCGGATCACCATCGGGCACACCAGAAGCATCAACGTGGGCCCGGCCGTCAAGGAACTGCACCGGCTCCACCCGGACGCCGAGGTGCACGTGCTGGACCTGGACTGGAACGAGCCGCGCGAGGCGCTGCTGGAGCATCGGGTGGACGCGGTCGTGGCCCGGCTGCCGCTGGTCACCGACCTATTGGACGTCGCAGTCCTCTACGACGAACCGCGGGAACTGCTGGTTCCGCTCGATCACCGGCTCGCGGGCAAGGAGTCGGTCACCCTCGACGACATCGCCGACGAGCCTCTGCCCAAACTGCCCGACCCGGCCTGGAACGCCTTCTGGCGCATCGACCCGCGCCCCGACGGCAGCCCCGCGCCCGACGGCCCGGCGATCGAGGTGCTTGAGGACAAGCTCGAACTGATCGCGGCCGGGCAGGCCGTGGCCATCGTCGCGGCCGGGTTCCGCGGCATCCGGCCGGACCTGACCACGGTCGGCCTGACCGGCATCGAACCGTGCCACGTCGTACTCGCCACCCGGACCGGGGACCGCAACCGGCTCGTCGACGCCTTCCGCAAAAGCGCCCGGCGACACCTGACCGGGCCGCCGACGCACTTCTCGGACGAAGCGTAACCGAGCAGGTCGGAGGGCACCCGTGATATTACTCTCCCCCATTTCGCGGAGCGAGTATCGCGCCCGAAGTGGGTATGAACATATTGCACGGGGGGAGCCGGTTACCCGGCTGGCGTGTCCGCATGGCGTTGCGAATCCAGTGCAACGAACAGCTTTCGGCAAGCGCACCGACTCCACGCCGCTGAACCCGGCCCGCGCACTGCGCACGCGACGATTGCGAAACATCATCGAAATTGAAGTTCACCACTGGTCGGCGCCGACTTAGCCCGGAATTCAGTCCCGGGACGCTTATGAAGCCTTCACCGAATCCTCCTGTGGAGGCTTTGCATCAGCCCGGAGACCTCGTAGAACAATTGACTGTGCGTCAGACATAAAACGCCGGCTCTACCTCCTTTGGCAGAGCCGGCGTTTTCACAAAATTCTTAGTCCGAGATGACTTGAGTCGTCACGTCGGTGGTTGTGGCGACGGTTTCAGTGAGAGGGCTGGAAGTGCTGCTGGTGTAGTTGGAGTCGCCGGAGTAGGTAGCGGTGATGGTGTGAGTGCCGGCGGTCAGGGTGGTGGTTTTGAAGGTGATGGACTTTCCGCCGTTCATCGTGATGGGCGCTTGGACGACACCGTCGATAGTGAAGGTGACGGTGCCGGTCGGGGTTCCGGTGCCGGGCGAGACCGGGAGAACGACGGCGGTGAGGGCGACGTTCTGTCCGGGGCTTGCGGGGTTGGCGGAACTGCTCAGGGTGACGGTGGTGGCGGCTTGGTCGACGGTTTGGGCCAAGGGTGCGGAGGTGCTGGTGGCAAGGGTGCCGGTACCGGAGTAAGTGGCTGTGATCGTGTGCGTGCCAGGGGTGAGGCTGCTGATTCGCAGGGTGCCCTTGCCCTTGGCGAGCGTGACCGGGGATTGTGCGATGCCGTCGATGGTGAAGGTGACGGTGCCGGTCGGAGTGCCGCCGGTGCCGGTGACGGTCGCGGTCAAGGTGGTGCTCTGTCCGCTGACGGTGGGGTTGATAGATGAGGTCAGGGTGGTGGTCGTGGCCGGTAGCACGGTTTGGGTCAGGGCGTCCGAGGTGCTCGCGGCGTACCCGGTGCTTGCCGTGTAGGCGGCCGTGATGGTGTGGGTGCCGGTGGTCAAGGTGGACAGGCTCAGGGCCGCCTGGCCACCGGTGAGGGTGATCGGCGATTGGGCGATGCCGTCAACGGTGAACACAACCTGTCCGGTCGGGGTGCCGCCGCCGGGCGCGGGCGCGGTGACGGTCGCAGTGAACGTGACGGCCTGGCCGATCGCGGACGGGTTGGCCGAGGAGGTCAGGGTGGTCGTCGTCGGGGCCGGGTTCACGGTTTGGGTGAACGCGGGCGCGGTGGCGCCGGTGTAGGTGGCGTCGCCGGAGTACGTGGCGGTGATGCTGTGAGCGCCGACCGCCAGTGCCGGCAGAGGGACGGCCGCGCTGCCGTTTACCAGTGTGGCCGGGGGCAGAGCAGTGCCGTCGATGGTGAGGGTGACTGTGCCGGTGGCCACGGTATCGGCCGGAGCAACGGGCGCGACCGCGACAGTCATGGTGACGCCTTGCCCGGTGACCGACGGGTTCGCCGAAGAGGCCAGGGTCACGGTGGCCGTGTCCTGGTTCACGGTCTGGTTCACGGTGCCCGAGGTGCTGGCGATGTAGTTCGTGTCGCCGGAGTAGGCGGCGGTCACGGTGTGTGCCCCGGAGGCAAGGTTTCCCAGGGTCAGGCTCGCACTGCCGGAGGAGGCCAGAGCCACCGGGGATTGCGCGGTGCCGTCCACCGTGAAGGTGACCGTGCCGGTCGGGGTCCCGGACCCGGGGGCGAGCGGGTTGACTGTGGCGGTGAAGATGACCGGCTGGCCCACGGTCGACGGATCGGCCGAGGACGTGATCGCGGTGGCGGTGGCCGCCTGAGTCACGGTCTCGGTCAGCCCGGTCGCGGTTTCCGCCGGGTAGTTGGCGTCGCCGGAATAGGTCGCGGTCACGATGTGCGCGCCGACGCCCAGTGCGGGCGGCAGAGCCAGGGTCGCGCTCGTGCCCGACAGCGCCGTCGGCGGCTCGGTGGTGCCGTCGATGGAGAAGGTCACCGTGCCGGTGGGGGCCGGGCCATTCGGGGAGCCCTGGATCACGTCCGCGGTGACCGTGACCGGCTGGCCGTACACCGACGGGTTCGCCGAGGAGGACAGGACCAAGCCGGTGGTGTATGTGTACTGATCGGCCGGGCCGGTGGCACTGGTCCCGCCGGCCGTGGTGACGGTCACGTCCACTGCACCGGTGGACGAACCGTCCCCGGGGGTGGTCAGGGTGATCGTGGTGTCGTTGACTACCGTGAAGTCAGCCACTGCCGTACCGACGTGCACCGTGGTCGCGCCGGTGAACCCGGCTCCAGTGATCGTCACCACAGTGCCGCCTGCCAGTGGGCCGGAGGCCGGGCTGACTCCTGTGACCGCCGGTGCTGCGACATAGGAGTACTGGTCGGCCGGGCTGGTGCCGCTGGTGCCCAGCGGGTTGGTCACTGTCACGTCCACACTGCCCGCCGACGCGGTGGGCGGGACGACGGCAGTCAGAGAGGTGTCGCTGGCCACGATGACGTTGGAGGCCGGCACCGTGCCGAAGTCCACTGCGGTCGTACCGGTGAATCCAGACCCTGTGATGGTCACGATGGTGCCACCGGACTCCGAGCCCCGGGCGGGACTGACGGCCGTGACGACCGGCGGGCTGAGGTAGGTGTAGCGGTCAGCTGAGCTTGTGGCACTGGTGCCGGCGGGGTTGGTCACGGTGACGTTCACCGTGCCGTCCGTGCCGGGCGGCGCGATCACCGTGAGCATGGTCGAATTGACGACCGTGGGATCCGCTCCCGGCACAGTGCCGAAGCTGACCGTGCTCCCAGCGGAGAACCCAGAGCCGGAGATGGTCACAGTATTGCCACCGGCATCAGATCCGGTATTTGGACTGATCCCGGTCACCACGGGAGGCGATATATACGTGTACCTGTCAGCACTCGTAGCGGCGCTGGTCCCAGCTGGCGTAGTGACCGTCACATCCACGATCCCGGCCGAGGCCGCCGCCGGAACAGTCGCGGTCAAAGTCGTGCTGTTGACTACGCTCACTCCAGTGGCCGCGACGGTCCCGAAATCCACCGCGGTAGCTCCGGTGAACCCGGTCCCGGTGATCGTCACCGTCGAACCACCGGCCAGTGGGCCGCTGGACGGACTGATCCCAGTCACCGCCACCGCTGGCGCGACCACGGCCATCCCGAGCGGATAGTCGAATCCGCCGTAGGCAGTAATGAGCTGATTCGTCACGGTATCAATGACCGAGACGCTGCCGGTTATATTGTTTGCGACATAAGCCGTCGAGCCGTCCGGGCTCAGCACGATACCTTCAGGATCCTTCCCAACGCCGATGGTTGCGATGTCCGTATCGGTGGCAAGGTCGACCACTGTGACACTGCTGGTGCTGCCGTTGGTGATATAGACGTTCGAGGTGTTCGGGATCTGGACGAAACCGTCCGGGCCAGAGCCTGCGGGAATGTTCGCGACGACCGAGTAGTTGGCGGTATTGATCGCCTCGATTGTTGAGCCCCCGGAGATGTCGACATATGCGATGGAACCATCGGGGCTCAGGGTCACGTCACCTATGCCGACCGCGAAGCCGATCGTGGCGGTGACCCTGTTGCTCGCGGTATTGATCACCGCCATGTCTCCCGGTTCGGGATACGGGTTGTCGTAGACGACGTAAACAGTGGCGCCGTTGGGGCTGAAGGCCGCGCCGAAGGGCTGCGAACCTTCGAGGTCGGTGGATTGCGTGCCGACCGGGATGGTCGCGATGACCGTGTTCGTCACGGTATTGATCATTGTGACGTTGTTTCCTAAATCGTTCTCCACGATGGCTTCGGTCTCATTGGAGTTGAATACGAAGCCGCCTGCAAGGTCACCGACCGGGATGGTCGCGGTGATCGCGTCCGTGGCCGTGCTGATCACGTAGACAGCGGAATTCGGACCCTGGCCGACGACGTAGAGTTCGGTGCCGCTGGAGTTGAAAATCATCTGGCCGGGAGCGTTTTGGCCGATGGAGATGCTCCCGATGACAGTATTCGTGGCTGTGCTAATCACCGAGATGGTGCGGCTGTTGTAGTTGCTGACGTACAAGGTGGTACCCGAGGCGTTGGCCAACACCTGATCGGGAGCGGCCCCGACCGGGATGGTGACGACAGTGTTGGTGACGGTGTCATATGCACTTACTGTGTTGTTTCCGGAGTTGGCCACGTACAGGATCGTGTCGGCGCTAGCGGCAGCCGATGCAGGGCCCGCCGCGGCCACGGTGACCACTCCCCCGGCCACGACCGTCAGCAACCCTGCCGTCAGCCCCGCGGTGAACCTATGGACCGCGCCGCGTGTGCGGCGCCGGAAGAAACTCGGAAATGACATGGATATCCCCTCCTATTGGTAACAGCGCGCGAAAGAATCAGTTCACGGTCTGGGTCAGAGTGCTGGACGTGCTGGCGGCGAAATCGGGGTCCCCCGAGTACGACACGGTGATCGAATGGCTTCCATGGCTCAAGGTACTGATCTTGATGGTCACCGACTTGCCCGTGCCCAGGGTGACCGGGGCTTGAGCCACGCCGTCGATGATGAGCGTCACCGTGCCCGTCGGCGATCCGCTGCCGGGCCCGGTGGCCGACACAGTGACGGTGAAGGCGATCGTGCCCCCGGCCGTCGACGGATTGGCCGAGGAGCCCAGGCTGACTGTCGTCGACGCCTGGCCGACAGTCTCGGTCAGCGCGGGCGAGGACGAGGATGAGGCCGTGTAGTTCGGGTCGCCGCTATAGGACGCGGTGACCGTGTACTGGCCAGGGGTCAGAGTACTGAGCTTAAGCGTGGCTGACTTGCCGGAGTCGAGCGGGATCGGGCTCTGCGCCGTGCCGTTCACGGTGAACGTGACCGTGCCGGTGGGAGTCCCGGCGCCCGGCGAGGCAGCCAGCACGACGGCGTTGAACGCCACCGATTGCCCGTAGACCGCAGGATTCACCGACGAGGTCAGCGTCACCGTGGTAGCCGCCTGATTGACCGTCTGGGTCAACGCTGGCGAGTTGGCCGCGGCGTAGTTGGCATCGCCGGAGTAGACCGCCACGACCGAGTGCACCCCGGCCATCAGCGTACTGACCTTCAGCGAGGCCTTTCCTGCGCTGTTCAGCGCCACCGGGCTCTGCGGCGTGCCGTCCACGGTGAACGTGACCGTTCCGGTCGGCACGGCGCCGCCCGCACCAGGCGCTGCCACCTGGGCCGTGAAGGTGACGTTCTGCCCGCTCACCGAGGGGTTCGGCGTGGCGGCGGTCACGGATACGGTCGGCGCGGGCAGGGAGACAGTCGTCGGGATGGCGTAGTCGAGCTCGTCGTCGCCGCTCTGGCTGGTGTCCGGTCCGGCCGGGGTCGTGACGACCACCTGCTCGATGCCGTTGCCCGCCGGGGCGGTGATCAGCAGCGTGCCCGAATCCACCGCGGTGAACGGCACCTGGGCTCCGTTCACGGTGACCGAAGTGGCCGCGCCCACCCTCGGACCGGTCACCGTGACCGGTCCCCCGGCTGCCGGCAGGTCGGGCGGCTCAAGCGCGTTGATCTGCGGCGGATCAGCCGTTCCCAGCTGGCAGGGCAGGGTGATCACGAGCCCGATCGCGGGCGGCGGGAGGGTGAACGCGGTCGAATCCGCCGTCGCGGGCGCGCCCTGGGCGGTGAGACAGGTGTCTGATGTCGCGACGACCCGATAGGTTCCCGCGGCCGCGTTCCAGTCGAAGATGCCGTTGGTGTCGGTGGTCTCGGGGTTGATGTTCGGTTGGATGCCGGGACTTTGCGCTGCCACCGGTTCGTAGGCCCCGCCGGGGCCGGTCGGCGCCTCCAGTGTCACCGTCGCGCCCGGCACTGGGTCGCCGGAGGTGTCCACCACCGTGCCGCTCGGGTCGATCAGCATGCTGAAGAAGTTGAGCAGTGCCTTGTCCAGCTGGCTGGTCAGGTACAGCAGCAGCAGGTAGGTCATGATCCCGCCCAAGCCACCCAGCAGAAGTTCCGTGCCGAAGGCGCTGAGCAGCAGGCCGGCGGGCCCGCTGGTGAACTTGTACCCGGTCGCCATGGTGATGAGCGGCTCGATCGCGTCGCTGAGCACGCCTGCCACACCCTCCGGCTCGCCGTACACCGCCGACGCGAAGTCCAGGTATTTCAGGCCCCATTCATCGACCTCGAAGTAGGTTTCGTACAGTGCCTCCATGGCGGAGGCACCGTCGTTGCCGGTGTAGTTGTAGATGCCGACCGGCACCATCCCGCCGCCGGGGATGGCCGCGGTGACCTGTCCGGAACCGGTGCCCGGCGGGACCGAGACGGAGTAGGTGTCCGAACCGGTCTGGGTGACCTGGTTCGACGGCGCGTTGTTGAAGATGAAGTCGGGGTTGGGGCCGAGGTTGCTCGCGGTCACGGTGATCGTGCCGCCGCCGGTCTGCGGGCCGCTGGTGGAGCTCAGCGCGTTGCCGCTGCCGGTCGCTCCGAGGCCCACGTAGCACCACGAGCCGAGGTCCACGCTGCCGCCGGCGGTGGCCGCCGTCATCTCGACCGTGCCGGTGCCCGCAGGCGGGATCACCGAGTACAGTCCGCCCGCATCGACCTCTTCCAGGCCGGTGCCGGGCACGGTGCCGAACAGGATCTGGCTGACCGCCCCCGATCCGGCGAGGTTCGCCATGATCCGCCCGCCGCCGCCGGAGGCCCCGCAGGACTGGTCGGTGCGCTTCGGCGCCACGGCCGGCGCCGGCAGGATCATGGTGCTGACGGAGGCCGGGCCGTGCTCGGGGACGAGCGCCGGGATGACCCCGGAGTACGTGCCCGAGCCGGGAGGCGTCTCGGTCAGGACGACCGGTGTCTGCTCGGTCGCGCCGGTCTGGGTGTTGACCGCGGTCACCACCATCAGGCCGATGCCGCCGGTCGGCTCCCCGGTGACGGAGTAGGTCGAGGGGGTGCCCCAGTACACGGTGGGCACGGCCCCCGCCGGCGACGAGCCGGTGTCCGGGTTGCTGAGCGTGGCGCCGGAGGGCAGGCCGCCCGGCAGGGTCAGCATGATCTGCTCGGTGGCGATGGGCTCCTGTACCGTCGTGGTGACCTGGACAGTGGCTGCCTCGGAGTGCGAACCGGTGACCGGGTCGGCGGTCACCGCGTAGTTGCCGAGTTGGACCGGGTCGTAGAACTCGCCGCTGCTGTCCGTGGTGTCGGAGAAGCAGGATCCTGTGGTGCCCTGGTCCGGGCAGAACAGCAGGATCGAACCGGAGGACGGGTTGCCCTGGTCGCTGACCTTGCCGGTGATCGCGGCGGTGGCCACGGGGCCGAGCTGGTACGAGGCCTGAGCGGGGACGGTGTCACTCGACGTGGTGATGGCCAGGTTCTGCGGGCCTGCGGTGGTTGCGTTCTCGACGTCCGTGATGGTGAGCACCATCGGGGTGCCGGCCGGGACGGCAGTGGGGTAGAGCTCCACCTGGTCGGGGTTCGACCCCACGTTGTAGGGGACGTATGAGCAGTTGCTCGCCCCGCCGATCTGGAGGCAGTAGTCGAACTCGCCGTTCGGGAAGACCGTGCCGGGCGGCGCGGTGACCTCGAAGGTTCCGTCCTGCGTGAGCGCGCCCTGCGTCGCCGAGGTGGCGAATCCGATGGTGTACTGCGTGTCCGGGTTGGTCGCCTGGTTGTGGCTGAGCTGGACCTCGGCTCCGGTCACCGCGGCGGGTGCGGTGAAGGTGGCGGAGACCGGCAGCGGGATGGGATCGGCGGAGGTGGCGACGGTGAAGTCCTCCGGGCCGGGTGCGGCCGGGTTGGCGACGCCGTCGATGGTGACGCTGACCTGATCCCCGTCGGCGATGTCGATGGGGACCACGACCTCGGCGCCGACGCCGTTCGGGGCGGGGTACACCTCGCCGGATTCATTCCCGGAGTGCGTGGTCAGGTCGTTGACTGTGGCGTGGTCAGCGTGCGTGAACTGGCCCGGCAGGGTCCCGGTCAGATCGACGGAGCCGTTGTCCGCGGTCAGCCCACCAGTGGGTGAGGTCGTGAGCGTGGCGGTGTAGTCGACCTCCTGAGCCGTGGCCGCGGCGGTGGAGACGCTCAGCCCGGCATCGCTGCCCGAGGTCGTCCCGGTGACCGTGTAGGGCAGCGACACCGGAATGGTGTCCGAAGTCGTGGACAAGCTGAGCGTCTCGGGGCCGCCGACGGCGGGGTTGACCACCCCGTGCAGGGTCAGCACCACCTGGTCGCCGTCCGCGATGCCGATCGGGACGATGACCGAGCCCTGGTTCGGGCTTCCCTCGTTCCCGCCCGTGATGATGAGGCTGGATTCGCCGAGCTGGCCGGTCGTCTGGTCGTAGACGTAGTACAAGGCCGAGAACTCCTGCGGGAGGTAGGTCCCGACCGGCGCGGTCAGCAGGATCGCACCCTGATGCGCGGCCAGCGCCCCGTCGGCCGAGGCGGTGAATCCGAACGAATAAGTGGTCTGTGATCCGGCGGAGGTGACGCCGAGCGCCACGGAGGCCGCGCTGACCGAGGCGGCCGGGGCGATCGCATAATCAAGTTCCGTGGGCACAGTATCGCTGCTGGTGGACAGCATGAGAGCGGCGGGCTGCGCAGCGGCGGGGTTGAGTGCGCCGTCCCAGACGACCTGGACCTGATCGCCCGGGGCCACCGGAATCAGGGCCGGGAAGGTGACGGTGGCCCCGCCGTCCGCGGAGTTCATATAGAACTCGTCGACGTATCCGGTGTTCGCCGCGCCGGTGGTCTCGTCAGTCACCGTGTATGAGGTCTCAAACGCCTCCTGGGGTTGGAAGGTGAAGTCCGTGCCCGACGAGGCGGCGAAGGTGATGGTGCCGTTGTTCTGGTCCAGCGCGCCGGTGGCCGAGGCGGTTAAGTCCACCGTGTACTGCGTGATGGCGCCTGCGGCGGGCGAGGTGATGGACAGCGAGGGCGCGGACACGGCGGCGGGCGCGGTCAGGGAGAAGTCAGGGGTCTGCACAGTGGCCGGATCACTTGTCGTGCTCACGGTCAGGGCGTAGTCGGAGCCCGCCATGCTCGGGCTGGTCACGGCCGGAATGGAGACCTGGATCTGATCGCCGCCGTTGATCTGGATCGGGACCGAGATGGCGTAAGCCGCGGCCGCGTCGCCGCCCCCGGGCGGGCCGATCTCGGACAGAGTGGACCCGCTCTGGCCGGTGGTGATGTCGGTGACGGTGACAAGCGGGGCGGAGGCCGTGTTCTGTCCGGTGTAGAAGTCCGTGCCGACTGGGGCGACGACCAGGATTTCCCCCTCCTGTGCGGCCAGCGCGCCGCTGGTCGAGGCAGTAAAGCCGAACTGGTAGGTCACCTCGCTCGCGCCGGCCGCCGTGGTGGTCAACGTCACCGGGGTCACGTCGCTGACCGTGCCGGGCGCGGTCAACGCGTAGGCGGGCGTGGTCACGGTCGCCGGGTCGCTACTCGTGCTGAGCGTCAGGGTGTAGTCGGAGCCGACGGTGGACGGGCTGGTCACGCCGCCCGCGGTGATCTGTATCGAGTCGCCCGCGTTAATGGTGATCGGCACGAGTGCCTGGGCGACCGTGCCGCTCTGCCCCGGCGCGGCGTCGACCCCCGTGTCCGAACTCTCGCCGGTGGTGGTGTCGGTGAAGGTCCAATCAGTGCCCTCCGACGGATCGCCGCCGAAGAAGTCGGTGCCAGCCGGGGCCGTGACGGTGACGTAGCCCTCATCCGCGGCCAGGCCGCCGGTCGCGGAGACAGTGAAGCCGAAGCTGTAGGAGACCTCTGATGAACCGGCCGCGGTCGAGGAGAGCGTGACCGGCGTGACCTGGCCGATGGTTCCGGCCGCGGTGAGCTGGTACGCGGGAGTCGACGTGGCGGGGATGTCACTGGTCGTACTCAGCTGCAGGGTCAGCGGCCCTAGAGTCGACGGATTGGTTACCCCGCCTGCGGTGACCTGTACCTGGTCGCCCGCGTTGATCTCGAAGGGGACCGTGATCGACACCGCGTCGGGGTCCGCGCCGGCAGCGCCCTGATCCGGGTTGACCGAGTCGCTGTTGCCGTTGGTGAGGTCGTTGAAAGTCCACAGGCTCGGGCTGTCCTGGTACTGGTCGCCGGCCAGGTCGGTGCCCTCAGGCGCGGTGACGAAGAGCTGGCCGCCCTGCTCCAGATCCCCGGTCGAGGAGGTGGTGAAGTCGAAGCTGTAGGAGACCGCATCTGCCCCGGCCGCGTTGGTGGACAGGGTCACCGCGCCGACCTCGGCGAGCGGCTGCGGGGCGGTCAGGGTGGCGGCGAGGTCCACGGTGGCCGTGTCGACCGAGGTGCTCACCACGACGGTGGCCGGACCCGGGTCCGGTGCGTTGGTCACACCGGTGAATACGATCTGCACCTGGTCGCCCGCGGCGATGTCGAAGGAGATCGGCGCGGTCAGCGTGGAACTGTCGTCCCCGGATCCGATGTTCGACGCGCAGGTGTTGGCATAGCTGCCCTGGTTGGAGGTCAGATCATAAAGATCCCACTCGCATTGCGAGCCGAACACGGTACCGGCCGGCGCCGCGACGACGATGTCGTCCTGGTTCTGGGTCAGCGCCCCGGTATCCGAGGTGGTGAAGCTGACCACGTAGGTCACGTCCGCGGCTCCGGCGGCCGTGGTGGTCAGCGAGAGGGACGCCGACTGGACGTTGGTGGGCGGCGCGTCAGCCGGGCGGGCGATCGCGGGCCTGGTCGCGTCCGGCTTCGCGCCACGCCTCCCGACGCCGGCCGGTGTGGGCGTCGCATCCAGGCGGTGGATAGCGGCGTTCGGCGGATCCTTGCGGGGCGGTTTGGTCGTCCCCGTCCCTGCCCCCGTTTCTGTCCCCGTCCCTGCCCCCGTTTTTGTCACCTGCACTGGCGACGCGGCCTTGCCTGGTATCGCTGGTTCAGGGATCACCGGACTCCGGTCGGCGGCAGGCTTCGGCGCCGTCACAACGGCCCTGCGGCTCACCAACGGCGCCGTGCTCGCCGCGACCGCGTCCGCGGAAATGCCGAAAACCGCCGCTAATACGAAGGCCATGATGGTCGCGACAGTTCGCAGCACTCTGCGTTGTACGGTCGCGCTGAGGACACGATTTCTCGTGCAGGACACGGGACCCCCCAAGGGAAATACGGAAACCGCCACTGAGTGCCTACTGACGGACGGGTTGCGCGGATACGGCAAGTCGCGTCGGATACGGATCCGCTCCGGGAAATTCCCCCACTTGCTTGCGCGATGGTCTTGACGACCAGCGTGATTGCGAGTTAAATCACGTCACGAAATAAGGTGCGGTCGCAGTATGTCCACTATGCGATCTCCAGGTTGGGCCGTTTGGTGCGACGGCTCGGGACCTGCCGGATTTCGATGCATTCGGTCCCTACGGCAGATGAGACGTCCGATGCGCTTGCACCGTACCAGAGCACTGTTCCCAGCCGCGCTGTCGGCTGCCGAGAGGCTCATCTCCTGCGTCGTCCTGATGTCATCCACCGCCGGCTTCCGTCCCGACAGCCCGCTATTGGACACAACGCTCCGGCAGACCCCGATCCCTCTCTACGGGCCTGTCGACACCTGCGCCGGAAACCCGGCGCAGGCAGCAGATGAAGAGACAGGATTGGGAGGAGACTCCATGGGAAGCTTCAGCATTCCGCACATATCGGCTCCTGCGCGCGGCAGGCCGCGCCGGCACGGCGCGCTCCACAGCCTCC
>Ga0302314_10005054_pt1 | contig 24116 bp, 16 predicted proteins | sample III_Palsa_N2_3_FD_200533 | JGI IMG/M metagenome (GOLD analysis project Ga0302314, IMG submission 200533) | Peat permafrost microbial communities from Stordalen Mire near Abisko, Sweden - III_Palsa_N2_3 | ecosystem: Environmental > Terrestrial > Soil > Palsa > Peat permafrost | place: Sweden... | reverse complement strand
GTACCCGGCCAGCTGGCTGCCCGGCACCAGCCTGGCCATCATGGCATATTGCTGTGCGCTGAACTCGCCGCTCACCTGCGCCCCTTCCGGACGTGGCATGATCCGCACGCCTGCCGGGACATTTTGCCACCAACGGGTCGTTTCTTCCGTTCAGCATGAAGATCTGTTGATTTTTCTCAGCTCGGGTACTTAGTTGGCTGGAAGGCGAGCAGCACCCAGCTGTCGTTCTCGCGTACCCATACCGAGAGCGACGCGCTGTTGAGCACCCGCAGGTTGTCGCCGATCCGCACCTCACCGCGCATGTCGCCGATGACGAGGACGCAGTCCCCGTGCACGATGATGCTGGTTTCCGGATGGCTGATCGGGCCGTACTTGAAGTGGCCGCTCGCCAGCTTGTCCAGGTAGCTCTGCTTGCTGTCGGTGGACGCGTCGGAATGCGTGTACACGAGATCCGCGGCGAACAGCTCGCCAAGCACACCGATGTTACTTTCGGTCATCGCCAGGTAACGCCTGTCTTCGAGTGCCCTGACCTGCCCCACGATCTCCTCATGCGCTGTCATGACGGCTATCTTCCCTTTGCGGGACGTCCCCGGCAATCACCGAGGCGACTGCCCTGAATCCGGCGTTAGCGGCCCATGATCGGTTTGCGCCCGGATTTGGGGCAATCCGGGCGTCAGACCGCTACGAATCTGACGCGTGATGACAAAGTGGAACTCGATCGGCATCCGGCGGACGCTACGGCGATCGCTGCGGGGTGCGCTGGCCGGGCTCCTCGCGGCAGCGGTGGCGCTCGGCGTGGCGGAACTGGTGGCGGGGATCACCGGCCCGCTGAGCAGTCCCGTGGTCGCGGTCGGCGGAGCGGCGATCGACCTGACGCCGATTCCGGTCAAGGACTTCGCGATCGTTCATTTCGGCAGCAATGACAAGACCGTGCTGCTGACCGGGATCGTCGTGATGCTCGCGGTCTTCGCCGCGGTGGTCGGGGTGCTTGCCGTCCGCTTGATGGCCGCCGGTCTCGCGGGACTCGCGGTGTTCGGCGCGGTCGGCGTGAGCGCCGTCGCGACCCGCCCGTCGGTCAGCGTCACCGACGTCCTGCCCACGCTGGCCGGCGTCGCGGTCGCGTCCGCCTCGATGTTTTTCCTCGTCCACAGCGCTCGAAGCGACCCTCGGCACCGAACTGCCACGCTGACGGGTTCCGGCGCAGATCTGGTGACTCCCGTGACTCCCGTGACTTCCGTGACTGCGGGCATGCCGCCATGGACCGGCGAAAAGGCAGCCGTGGACCCCAAGACAGGGCCGGGCAGGCGGGGATTCCTCACGGTGACCGCCACGGCAGCCGTGGTGGCCGCGGCCACCGGCGGAGCGGGCGAACTGCTGCTGCGGCGGTTCAACGTGGCGGCCCTGCGGGCGGCCGTCCGGCTGCCGAGCGCCGCTGTCAAGGCGCCGACAGTTCCGGCCGGAGCCTCGCTGAAGGTCCCGGGGCTCAGCCCGCTCTTCACGTCGGAAGCCAGCTTCTATCGTGTTGACACCGATCTGGTGGTGCCGCAGGTGTCACCCGAGGAGTGGACGCTGCGGATCACCGGGATGGTGGATCACGAGATCGAGCTCAGCTTCGCCGACCTGCTGAAGCTACCGCTCATCGAGCACGACATGACGCTGGTGTGCGTCTCCAACGAGGTCGGCGGCTCGTACGCAGGCAACGCACGCTGGCTTGGCGCGAGCCTGCCCACGCTGCTGCGGAAGGCCGGCATCAGGCGGGGCGCCGATCAGGTGCTGTCCACGGGCACCGATGGCATGACGATCTCCACCGCGGTCGACACGATCATGGACGGACGGCAGGCGCTGATCGCGGTCGGCATGAACGGCCAGTCGCTCCCCGTCCAGCACGGCTTTCCCGCCCGGATGCTCGTGCCTGGGCTGTACGGCTACGTGTCCGCGACCAAGTGGGTCACCCAGCTTGAGGTGACGACCTTCGCCAGCCAGCAGGCCTACTGGACCCAGCGAGGCTACGCGCGGCAGGCGACCATCCACACCGAGTCCCGTATCGACGTTCCGCAGCCGCTCGCGCAGATCAAGCCGGGCCCGGTAGCCGTGGCCGGGGTTGCCTGGGCGCCGCATCGCGGCATCTCGCGGGTGGAGGTCAACGTCGACGGCGGCCCCTGGCACACCGCGAAGCTGGCCGCCGCGGACGGCACCGATACGTGGCGGCAGTGGATGTGGCCATGGGACGCGCCGTCCGGGCTGCACACCCTCCAGGTCAGGGCGACCGACGGCACGGGCGCCTTGCAGACCTCGGCCCGCGCCGGAGTATTCCCGAGCGGCGCCACCGGCTGGGATTCGGTGGTGGTCACGGTGACCTGACCGAACCCGCCTGGCCCTGGGCCGGGCGGGGCCGCCCACACAAGTTTCACCCAAGCACCACCTCACCAATAAACAAACAAGATTAAATAAATACAAGGAGTCACCATGCACTACCGCTTCCTCGCCGCGTCCGTGGCCACCGCAGGTCTGGCCCTCGGCGCGGCCGCGTGCAGCAGCGGCTCAAGCAGCTCAAGCAGTTCCGCCGCGGCCGTCGCCTCGCCGTCGACGTCCGCGTCCGCGTCGAGCGCGTCGATGACCGACTTCGGCTCCGGGTGCTCCGCGGTGCCCTCGTCGGGTGCCGGCAGCTTCACCGGCATGGCCACCGCCCCGGTCGCGACCGCGGCGTCGGCCAACCCGGTCCTGTCCACCCTGGTCACTGCGGTCAAGACGGCCGGGCTCGTCGACACGCTGAACGCCGCCAAGGGCATCACCGTGTTCGCGCCCGACAACTCCGCGTTCGCCAAGATTCCCTCGGCGACCCTGAAGTCGGTGCTCGCGAACAAGGCCGAGCTCACGAAGATCCTCACCTACCACGTGGTGGCCGGGCGCATCACGCCCACCGAACTCGCCTCGGGCACGACCCTCAAGACTCTCGAGGGCGGTACGGTCACGCCCGCGAAGATGGGCAGCAGCTACACCGTCAACGGGGCCGATGTGATCTGTGGCAACGTGCAGACCGCCAACGCCACCGTCTACATCATCAGCAGTGTCCTGATGCCGAAGTAACCCTGACGGGGCCGCAAGTGAGCGACTGGTCACGCGGGACCGCCAGCTGGGCGGCCTCGCGTGGCCACCTGCCAGTAGTAGCCACTGCGGGTTAGTCTGCGGCCTTTTCCGCCCAGTAGGCGAGATTGCCGCGAGTGTCCAGGGTATCGGGGTGCTCGGAACCCAGGACCCGCTCGTAGGTGGGCAGCAGGACGGCGTACTGGTCACGGGCCCCCGCCGCATCCCCCGCCTCCCCGGTCCAGCAGGCGAGGTTGTGCCGGGCGGTCAAGGTGCTGGGATGCTCCGGACCCTGGACCCGCTCGTAGACGGGCAGCAGGACAGCGAGTTGGTCGCGGGCCCCGACCGCATCCCCCGCCTCCCCGGTCAAGCAGGCGAGGTTGCCGCAGACCAGCAGGGTGTCAGGATGCTCGGCACCCTGGACCCGCTCGAGGATCGGCAGCAGGATGGCGTACTGGTCGCGGGCCCCGGCCGCATCCCCCGCCTGGCCGGTCCACCGGGCGAACTCATGGCGAGCGAGCAGGGTATCGGGGTGGTGGGGGCCCTGGACGCGCTCGGCGATGGGTAGCAGGACGGCGAGTTGGTCGCGGGCCCCGGCCGCGTCCCCCGCCTGGCCGGTCAAGCGGGCGAGGTTGTGGCGGGCGATCAAAGTGCCGGGGTGGTCGGGGCCGAGGACCCGCTCGCGGACGGGCAGCAGGACGGCGAACTGGTCGCGGGCCCCGGCCGCATCCCCCGCCTCCCCGATCCACCGCGCGAGGTAGTGGCGGGTGGCCAGGGAGTCGGGATGGTCGGAACCCTGGATCCGCTCGCGGACGGGCAGCAGGGCGGCAAGCTGGTCACGGGCACCGGCCGCATCTCCCGCCGCCCCGATCCAGTAGGCCAGGTCGTGGCGCGTGGCCAGGGTATCGGGGTGCTCAGGGCCGTAGGCATTATCTGCCGTCAGCGCGTCGGCGATCAGCCGAGACAAGTCCCGGGCGGCCAGGTAGCTACCGCTATGCCCGAGATACTGGGCGATTCGCCGCATGCCGCTGCTGGTCAGGTCTAGGACAGCCCTGGCATGCGGCAGCAGCACCGCGAATACCGGCCAGGCTGCGGGCGCTGCCGAGTCGGCGGGCACAGCTGCCTCGACCAGTGCCGTGGCGGCCTGCTGCCACTGGGCGGCCACCGCCGCCGTGAGCTGGGCGCGGGTAGTGGCCTGCACCAGGCTATGAACCAACACTAGGCCGTGCCCAGCCGGAGCGATCAGGGAATAGCGGCGTAGCGCGGTGATCGCGTCTCCGACCCCGACCGGGTCGCCCAGTAGCGGCCCGATCTCAGCCGCCTCTGGACTTAGCGGGCCCGCGGCCTGATGGTCGACGAGCAGGAGATGCAGCGGGACTGGCTCAGGGGCCAGGAACGCCAGCAGTCGCAGCAGCCTGGCCGCGGCCGGAGCCTGGCCTGCTAGGCGGGACAGGGCAAGGCCCAGGGTTGCGGCCACGTCCGCCGGGTGCCCGGCTGGCTCGCCGCGGGCCAGCAGGTCGGCCTGCCGGTCCCGGAACAACGGCATGTACCCGGCCAGGGTGGTGCCGGTGGCCTGCATATAAGCGGCGGCCTGCTCCAAGGCCAGCGGCAGCCCGCCTAGCCTCGTCGCAAGCTCCCGAGCTGCCGCCGGGTCTGGGTCGCCGGTCCGACTCACCAGGAAGCCCGCCGCGACCTCAGTGTCAAGGACCGGGACGTTAAGGGCCTGGCCCCGCGGCCAGTGCTGGCTCTGGGTGGTGACCAGCACCCGCCCGGGCCCAGCGGGCGGGATGAACGCCTCCACCGCCGCCCGGTCCGTCACGTTGTCGAACACCAGCAGCCACCCTGACTGCGCCCGGGCCAGCACCGCGTGCACCGATGCTACTGCGTCCCGCGCATCCGCCACATCCCGCGCCCCCAACTGGGCCGCCAGGACAGCGAACTCGGCTGCCAGCAGCGCAGGATCCTCCGCCGCGAACTGCCAGCACACCCCCACCTCGGCCAGCTGCTGGTGCGCGTACTCCACCGCCACGCTCGTCTTCCCGGCACCGCCCAGCCCGCACAACGCAACCAGCCGCGGTCCCGGCCACCCTGAGGCCGTCAGCTGAGCATCCAGCTGTGCGAGCAGCCCCTCACGGCCTACCAGGAACACCGGCCGCGGCGCCAGCCGCACCGGCAGGCTGGCCGCCTCGCCCGTCCGTCGGCCGTCCCGTCCGGCTAGGTTCCGCAGCGAGCGTTCCACCAGCTGCCCCAGCTCAGCCGGGCTGGCGAACGACCCCGTGACCAGTCCGCTGTCCCGGACCCGGCACCGGAACGCCTCCTGCCGCGCCGCGAACTCCTGATCGATCAGGGCCCGAACCGGGATGCCCACATCGGCAGCGTCAGTGTCCAGCAGGAACACCAGCCGGTCCAGAGCCGCCTCGGTAGCGGCGTCGAACTCCAGCTCCGTATACGACACCCGCGGGTTGCCCCGCACCAGCGAGCCGTACCGGGTACCCAGCACCCCCACGTACACATCGCACGACTGCACCCGCTCGGCGCATACCTGCGCGGCAGGCTGGTTCGCGGCGGGAAAATCGGCCATGTCCACGATCACGTGACCGGCAGCGGATACCGCCCGCTCCACCGCGGCCACATACGACATCCCAGCCGGAAACTCCCGCAACTCCGACGTGTGAGAAATGAACACCCGCCGCCCGGCGCCATCGCTAGAACCATCTGAGCCCGTCAACCCCATCCCCTCCGCCTGTAAGCGACCACGCGCGGCGCAGGCGAGCACCCCCGGGTATGTGCCCTGCCCGAACGGTCACCACGGTAGTCCCGCTGGCCCAGACCAGGAAAGACGCCACGTACTGCAAAGACGCGTTTGAGCTATCCCGCACGAGATGAAGATGTACTCAAGGCCGAGGTGGTCATACAGAAGCCCCGAGCACTTGATCATGCCCGATTCAGGACGTTCCGACGTTGGCCCGCGACCATTGCGTCGCTATCGCGGCGAGGCTCGCGCCCGGCTGCGCGGCCTTGACGTTGAGCACCAGTAGCTGGGGTTGGGTGAGCCGCAGCGAGACGTAGTTCAGGATCGTGGCGATCTTCGGGTTGGCCTGCAGGGCGGGCTTGTACATCAGTGGCACCACGTTCTCGGCCCGGAACAGGCCCTTCGGGTCCGTGAGCACCACGAGGTGATCGGCCTTGATTTCTGGGGTGGTCGTGTACACGTCGGCCGCCTCCACCTCGTGATGCAACAGCGCGGTGACGGGCGCTCCGATGGTCTCGCTGTAGTCCAGGGAGACGAAATTCCCGAAGGCTACCCCGTACGTGCTCTTCAGGCCTGTCGTGCCCTGCTCACGGCCGTCGAATTCCACCGGCGCGCCGAGCGTCAGCTTGCCGGCCACCCGGCGCAGGTCGGCGATCGACTTCAGGCCGTAGCGGGCCGCCGTCGCCTCGGTGACCGTCACCGAGTCCTTGTCCTGCGCCGGAGCCGGGACGAGGATCTCCATCGAGGGCGGCAAGTCTTGGTCCAGCGCGCTGTCCACCGCGGTGGTGGCGACGGCGGTGCTGCCCTGGTCTACTGACGTCGTCAGCAGCGCGCCGTTGTACTCGGGCACGATCGTGATCGCCCCGGAGCACACCTGGTCGTAGTAGGCCGCGCGCAGGGAAGGGTCGATATTCGGGTCCACGCGAACGCCGTTCCCCTGCAGGGCGTCTCGGTAGATATCGGCGATCAGCTGATCTTCCGGTGAGGCATCCAAGTCCGAGCCGATCACGACCGAGCCGCCCGGCAAGGCGGGTGTCCCTGCCGCCGGCCCACACGGCGGGCTAGGGTCGTCCAGCCGCGTGACGGTGTACACCGCGGTGCCGGCCAGCAGGGCCGCTGCCACCGCGGCGCTGCCCCGCGTGCGCCACGACCGCCGCCACCAGGGCACGACCGGCTCTGGTTCCTGCGGGAACCGGGGAATGGGCGGACCCTGCCGGAACGCCGCGTTACGGGCGAAGCGGAATGCGCCGGCGGTATCGGTGCCGCCGCAGTTAGGGTCGGGCAGGTCGACCTCGCCAAGCCGGGCCCGCAGATGACGGTAGATGTCCTCCAGCGTGAGTTCCTCGGGGCCGTCGGTGATCCCCTTGCGGATCAGGTCAAGCAGCTCTCCGGTGAACGACGTGCACGCCAGCTCCTGGTTCTCAGGCACGTGAGCGGCGTGGTCCGCGGCGGCCAGCACGTACGTGCCGCTGATGTCGGTGAACAGGGCCTGCCCGGACTGCACCGGGGGGATGGCCCGGCCCGCATAGCAGCAGTCCAGGATCACAATCTTGATCCGGGCCGGGCTATCGCGCAGCGCCTTGCGGACGTGCCTGTACTCCAGGCCGGTGACGTCGGGGTATTCCACCTGCGTGTCGGTGAGGGTGAGGCACGGCCCTTTCTCGCCCGGGGTTCCGTGGCCAACGTAGTACAAGAGGAATACTTCGGTGGTCTCCTGCGCCCACCGGCGCAGCTTGATGATGAACTGGCGGTTGTCGGACTCGTTGGACAGCTGCTTAACCCGGGAGGCGGGCCAGCCGCATAGTTCGGGGTTGGTGAGGATCTGCCGCATGCCCTCAAGGCTGTTGTCCGCCGCGGGAAGCGCGGGGAACTTCTCGTCCTGGTATTCAGAGGTCCCGATGAGCACCGCCCGGGACGTGGAGTAGTCAGGCGGCCGGTCAGAGTCCATCGCTGGCCTCCAGGATCTCCCGCAGTAGCGCCAGCACGTCGCCGTCGCGGACGTCGCCCGCCTCGATGGCGATGCTGCGGGTGCCCTTGGTGACCGTGACCTTCAGGCTCGGCCGGCGGGTGCACAGCCACCCGAACAGGGATCTGGCGAGCGTTCCGGCCGCGCCGCCGGCGCCGAGCGCCACGACCAGCGCCTCGACCGCGCCGCCGAGTTCGCCCGGGCCGGGCTTGAGCCGGACCTCCCGGATCGCGCCGGCCAGCCCGCGCTCGCCGCGCAGCCACTCCAGCAGCGCTGCTAGCTCGCCGACCTCATCAACGTCAATGCCCTGGCCCCCGGAAACCTGGATCTCCGCCTCCACATGGTCACCTCAGCTCATGTGCGAATTCCCTCGGACCCCCGCTCGCCCGTATCGAGCCGATTGTGCCATGTCCGCCGGTCATTTCGCGAGAACACCGCGTAAAGCTAGGCGCCATGCGCTGGAAATGTCAGACCGCGCTGTAATATCACTCACTACATAGAGCCGCACCATAACTGCACCGAATCCAACCCTAGATACATGTGGATTGTTTGGCCTGTATCGACGCACGCGACAAGTGGGTACGTAATTCCCTCCGGGGATGGGGTGGCGGGGTTTTGCAAGCGCTAGGCCGATCTGTGTCTATTGTGGATCTATGGCTGTTTTTGTTGGCTGGCAGAGGATGCCGCTATCTTCCCTTGTGAGCCGTCCCTCGCAATCACCAGGGCGCTTGCAAGAATCCGGCGTTAGCGCGGTCTGCCTTGTTTCGGTCTTCGCCGAGCCACCGCAACGGCCACTCCCGCAACAAAATGAGATAGCGCTGAACCTTTGACCGGCTACCACCGGCCAGATTTTCAGCGCTGGCTCGATCCATGGCGCCTGCCTCGGCCGTATCCAGTCCAACGTGCCCGAGTCGCTGGAGGCTGAGCAGGTCGCTGCTGGACCACCTTCCCCCTGCCGCCGGCCGAGGCCGTGCCGGGATGAACCACGTCAAGGGCGTCGTGGCCAGGCAAAACGATCGCCGGGCAACGTTACGCGCGACGTCTCCTGTTCATAACGGTGACACATAACCAGCCTACTACGGTGACGCTGGTGTTACTCTACGTACTCACGGAGAGGAGGATGATCGGGGTGGTGGTAGGCCGGCTGCTTCCGCCCGCGGGCTCAACCGTGATGCCAAGACGGTCGCCCGGCTGCACGTCGTCGGCGAGGACCGGGGAGGTGGGATTGGTACTGCCGCCTGACATCAATCCGGCGGAGCGAGCGCCTGCCGCGCTGATAACCCATAGCTGATACACCTTGCCGCCGCCGGGATCGGGCATGCCCGCGGTGGTGACGACCGCCTCGCCGTCGTGCTGCGAGATGACGGCCGTGACGGTGCCGCCCACGCTAGGGCTACCCTTCTCGATGTAGGCATCGGGCGCGGTAAGGACGGCGGCGATACCGCGATCGCCTGCCTGCGACTGCTGAAGCTGACCCCGCGTGTTGACCTGGAAAACCGCCAGCACGACGACGGCCGCGGCCAGGGCGGACATGGCAGCCACCGCGACCGGGCGAGACAGTGCGCGGCGCTGGCGCAAGGGCGTGACGTGTCTCGGCACGCCGAGGGCGGCCAGCTTACCGTGGGACGGGGGAAGCTGCCTGGTACGGCTTGCGGCGGCGAGCACCTGGTCCCGCATCCAGGGAGGCGGCTCGATCGCGGTGACCATGCCGAGCCTGGCCGCGGTCTCCCGCAGCCCGCGGACTTCTTCCGCGCAGGTCGCGCAGCTCTCCAGATGCTTCTCGAATTCGGCGAGCTCGTCACCTGTCACGGCGTCGGCGGCGTAGGCACCGGTCAGCAGGTGCAGTTCGTGACCCTGAATGCTCATCAGGTCACCTCCATGCAGTCACGCATCCGGATGAGACCGTCGCGGATGCGGGTTTTGACCGTACCGAGGGCGACTCCGAGCAGGCCAGCCACCTGCGGGTATGTGTATCCGCCATAATATGCGAGCTTTATGGCTTCTGCCTGCAATGTCGTGAGGCTGCCCATGCACCGCCGCACCCGCTGGCGGTCCAGGGCCATCTCCACGAGCTGGTGGACGTCATCGCCGCTGACCGGTCCTGGCGCCAGCTTCTGCTCGCGGGCGACCGACGCGTTCTCGGCTCGTACCCGGTCCACGGCCCGTCGGTGCGCGATCGTCATGACCCAGGCCGCCGCGCTGCCTCGGCTGGCGTCGAACCGGGAAGCGGTCCGCCAGACGTCCAACATGACCTCCTGCGCGACTTCCTCTGACTGCGCCGGATCTCGCAGCACCTTCCTGGCTACCCCGTAGACCGGCCCGGCGAGCTGGTCATAGACAGCCTCGAAAGCCTCGTGATCACCGCGGGCCACTCTGGCGAGCAGCCCGCTGAGGTCCTGGCCGTGCCCCTCAGTATGGCCAGCCCCGTCGGGCCGCTCGCTCGTCGACGGCGTGTTCATATCTCTTATTCGAGACCATCAGGCATACGGATGGGTCGCAGGCGCGCCGAAATCACTCCGGAGAAAGAAATAGCACCTGAGACGATCAATCCGGGGGCCGGGTGATGCGTACGCTGAAGAAATGACGGGCTCCGCGGGTGTGGTGCTGGCCGGCGGGCGGTCATCGCGGATGGGCACGCCGAAGACGGCGCTTGACTGGCACGGGTCCACGCTGCTGCGCCGGACGGTCGGCATCGTGGCGCGCGCGACAGGAGGACCCGTCGTCGTCGTGCGGGCCCGCGGCCAGGATCTCCCCGACCTGCCAAGCGGCACCGCCGTGGTGGAAGACCCACGGGAGGGCAAGGGCCCGGTGCAGGGCATCGCCGTCGGCCTCGCCGCGCTCAGGGGGCAGGCCGAGGCCGCGTTCGTCTGCTCCACCGACCTGCCGCTGCTGCACCCCGCCTTCGTCCGGCGGGTACTGCGCGCCCTTGCCGAGGAAGACGGTGCGGACGTGGCGCTGCCGGTGGCGCGTGGCTACCGGCAGCCGCTGGCCGCCGGGTATCGAGTCTCGCTCGCTGACGTCGCCGAGCGCTTGGTCGGGGAGGACCGGCTACGGCCCGCCTTCCTCTTCGATGAGTGCGTCGTGGCCACGCTTGATGACGGCGCGCTGTTGCGGGACCAGGTGCTCGCGGCGTTCGACCCGGACCTGGACTCGCTGCTCAACGTCAACACGCCCGCCGACTACGAGCGGGTCCTTGCCCGGCCGACGCCCGAGGTGACCGTCAAGCTCCTTGGCATCCTCGCGGAAGGCACGAGCGCTCACGGTCCGCGGGCCATCCGCGCCGCCACCGTGGACGCCGCGGCCCGCGCGGCGGGCCTCGCGTTCGACAGCCACGTCACGGCCGCGCTCAACGGCGATCAGATCACCAGGGACGGCAGCACTCCCCTGGCCACGGGCGACGTCGTCTTCTTCATGTCCGCCGACGCGGGAGGCTGAGCGGCCACTGCCAGCCATGGTCGCCGCTGGCGCAAAGCAGCCTTCCGTTCGAGAAGAAGGGCTTTTGCCCTTTGATCAGCGCTTGGACGCGAACAGGATGAGGGATCCGTCGAAGGCAGGCTGGGTTCGCAGGTGAGCGCTCGTGCCCGTCGACCGGCGGTTTAGGCGCGGCTACCTGACGTTCGGGGGCGATACCGCGAGGTTGTTCGGTGTCGTTTGCTATTGACGTGACGGGCGCGACGAAGGAATCTTCCAATAGGAAAGTTTCCTTTTTATTGAGTGCAGGATCGCGGGACGGATGTGGCCGATGAAGACAGCTCCGCCGATGAAGACAGCTCCGAGGCGTTCCCCCCTCATCCGGCGGCTGATCATCGCGCTCGTCGCGCTCGCGCTCGGCAGCGCCGGGCTGCTCGCGCTGCCCGCCACGTCCCAGGCCACTGTTTCCCAGGCCACTGTTTCCCAGGCCGCTGTGTCGCTGCCGTGCGACATCTACGCCGCGGGCGGCACACCGTGTGTGGCCGCCTACAGTACGGTCCGCGCCCTGTACGGCGCCTATGACGGGCCGCTGTACCAGGTCAGGCGTGTGTCCGACGGCACGACGACCAACGTCGGGCTGCTGTCGGCCGACGGCTACGCCAACGCCACCGAGCAGGATGTCTTCTGTGCGCACACCACCTGCGTCGTCACCGAGCTATACGACCAGTCGCCGGAGGGCAACAACCTGACCATCGAGGGCGCTGGCGGCGCAGCCGGCGCCGACGTCGGTGCTAACGCCGCCGCGCTGCCGGTGACGGCTGGTGGGCACAAGGCGTATGCCCTGTACATCGCCGGGCAGACCGGGTACCGGGACAACAGCACGCATGGGATCGCGGTCAATGGCGAGCCCGAGGGCATGTACATGGTGGCAAGCGGCACGCACGTCAACAACGGGTGCTGCTTCGACTTCGGCAACGCGGAGACCAACACAGACGACAACGGCAACGGCCACATGGACGCGGTCAACCTCAGCACGACGTGCTACTTCTCGCCGTGCAGCGGCAGCGGCCCCTGGGTAGAGGCCGACATGGAGAACGGACTTTTCTCCGGCGGAAACGGCCCGAACACCGCCAACTTCGGTAACGGCACCAACTTCGTCACCGCGATGCTGAAGAACAACGGGCAGACGACCTACGCGCTCAAGGGCGGCGACGCCACGACCGGGGGCCTGAGTACCTGGTGGGAAGGCGCTCTGCCGGACCTCGGCGGCTACACGCCGATGCACCAGGAGGGTGCGATTGTGCTTGGCACCGGCGGTGACAACAGCAACTGGTCGGTCGGCACGTTCTTCGAGGGCGTGATGACGTCGGGCTACCCGAGCGACGCCACCGACAACGCGGTGCAGACCAACATCACCTCGGTCGGCTACTCCGGCGCGTCCAACGGCGGCACCGCGCCCGCTGGCACGATCACCGCCGCAGGCGGCCAGTGCGTCGACGTGCTCGGCGACGACAGTGGGACCGACGGCACGGTCGTGGACCTGTGGGGCTGCCAGTCCGGCGCGATCGACCAGCACTGGACGCACAACTCCGACGACTCGCTCAGCACGCTTGGACGCTGCCTCGACATCGACGGCGACGGCACCGCCGCGGGCACCAAGGTCGAACTCTACGACTGCAACGGCGTCGGCGGACAGGTCTGGGAGCAGCAGGCCAACGGCTCGCTACTCAACCCGCAGTCTGGACTATGCCTCGATGACCCGAGCGGCAACACCGCCAACGGCACCCAGCTCCAGATCTGGACCTGCAACGGGGCATCCGCACAGGTGTTCTCCGTTAACGGCGGCGGCATGATCGACGGGCCCGGCGGTCAGTGCGTGGACGTGGCGGGCGACGATACCGGGACCGACGGCACGGTCGTGGACCTGTGGGGCTGTCAGTCGTACGCGGTCGACCAGCATTGGTACCACAACGCCAACGGCTCTCTTGAGACCCTGGGCCGCTGCCTCGACATCGATGGCGACGGCACCGCCGCGGGTACCAAGGTCGAGCTCTACGACTGCAACGGCGGCGGCGGACAGGTCTGGGAGCAGCAGGCCAACGGGTCACTGCTCAACCCCCAGTCGGGGCTCTGCCTCGACGATCCAAGCGGCAACACCGCCAACGGCACGCAGCTCCAGATCTACACCTGCAACGGCGCCACCGCACAGCAGTTCGCGCTGAGCTAGGGCATATTTATAAATCCGCGGGTGGGGTGCGCTCCCCGACTACATGAGCAATCTGTAGATCTTCGCTCTCGCCACTCATTCCTCACGCTCAGCCCCGCCAGGCACATCCGCAACTTTCCGCGACCAAATGCAGTGCAATCGTTCTCAGTTAACCGATGTGCTGAACGCCGCGCGTCGATAACCTTGGTGCCGGGGCCTGCCGCATCCTGCCCGCGCAGCACCGTGTCCGCACCGTGTCCGCGCGACGCGATCAGGGCCCGCAAAGGGCGATCAGGGCCCTGTAAAAGGGATGGGGAAAGCAAAGGTCCGCGAAGGGATCCCGACCATGTCGGATCAGCCTGCAATCGAATACGCGGAATTGCTCCGGCAGCTGCGGGTCGCACGGGGATTGACTCAGGAGGAGCTGGCCGAGGCCGCGGGAGTGAGCCCGCGGACGGTCAGTGACCTGGAGCGGGGTATCAACCTAACGCCTCGCAAAGCCACCGCCGAGCTGCTTGCCGACGCTCTGCGCCTCACCGGGCACGAGCGTGAGCAGTTCATGGCGGCCCGCAGGAGGCCGGCGACGACCCCGGACGCCGTGTCCGCCGATGCGGGCGGGCCCGATGACGACGCGGATGCCTCAAATGTCGTGTGGATCGAGTCCGCGGCCAGCGGAAGGTTCGTGGACCGCGACGAGGAGCTCGGCGTTCTGCGGGAGGCGTGGTCGACCGCAAAAGCGGGCCACCGCGTCCTGTCGCTGATCGCCGGCGAGCCGGGGATCGGGAAGACAGCGCTCACGGCCGAGCTGGCGCGGCTGGTGCATGCGGACGGGGGCCTGGTGCTGTACGGGCGCTGGGACGAGCATGTGCTCGCCCCGTACCAGGCGTTCCGTGAGGCCCTCAATGATTACGCTCGGGCCTGCCCCGATGCGGTGCTGCGCCGGGACCTGGCCGGCCTGGCGGAGGAGATCGCCCGGCTGTGCCCCGAGCCCGCGCACCGGGTCGGGGCCGCCGCGGCCCCGCCCCAGGCGGCGGCCGAGGCCGAGCGCTTCCGGCTGTTCGAGTCGCTTGACACCTGGCTGCGGCGGATCGCGGCCAGGCGCCCCGTGCTGCTCGTTCTCGATGATCTGCAATGGGCGGACCAGCCATCCCTGTTCCTGCTCCCGTACCTGATGCGGGCCAGGCGTTCGACCCCGCTGCTGGCGGTGGCCATGTACCGCGACGTCGGGCCGCAGCGGAGCGAGTTCTCCGCTGCCCTGCCGTCCCTGGCCCGCGACATCGACTGCCGGCGCCTGCCGCTGCGCGGGCTCGAGCACCATGCCGTCACCGCGCTGCTCGAGGACGCGGTCGGCCGGCCATTCGGGGAACGCGAGTCGGTGATGGTGGCCGAGCTTGAGTGGGAAACCGAGGGCAACCCCTTCTTCCTGCTGGAGATGGCCAGGCACCTGTCCGAGATCGGCGCGTTCGACCGGGATGTGGTCCGGCTCGGCGAGACGCCGGCGGAGATTCCGCAATCGGTACGGGACATGGTCCGGTCGCGGCTGAGACGGCTGCCGGACGGCTGCGTCCAGACGCTCGCGATCGCCTCGCTGATCGGCGAGCGGTTCGATACCGCCCTGCTGGCGTCGGCGGCCTCGCTGGCCGACACCGCGACCGTCGGTCTCCTCGAGGAGGCGGCGCGGGCAGGCCTGATCACGGAAATCGACGACGAGCCTGATTGCTGGCGGTTCTCGCACTCCCTGACCCGGCGGGTCACCTCCGAGGAGCTGAGCAGGGGCCACCGGGCCCTGCTGCACCAGCGGATCGGCGAGACACTCCAATCCCGTCCCGGTGTCTCCCCGGCCGAACTCGCGCATCACTTCGGCGCGGCCGCGAGCAAGGGCTCCGCGCGGCAGGCGGTCCGCTACGGGTGCCTGGCCGGGAAGCGCGCGCTGGCAGAGGCGGCGGCCGAGGTCGCGGTGCGCCACTTCAGGAAAGCGCTCGAGCTGCTCGACCGTTTCGGGCCGCAGGACGAGACGCTCCGGTGCGAGGTGCTCCTCGACCTGGCGGGCGCCCACGACCGGGCCGGGGAGTACGCATCACGGGACGAGCGGTTCGCCGAGGCGGCCGATACCGCCCGCCGCCTCGGGTGCGGCGAGCTGTTCGCGCGGGCGGCGCTCGGGTACGGCGGCATCCTCCCGGCGGCGGCCCGTCCCGACCCGCGGGCTCAAGCCCTACTCGAAGAGGCGCTCAAGCTGCTCGACGAGGGGGACAACGGGGCTCGGGCGACGGTCCTTGCCCGACTCGCGCACTGGCTGCACAACGTGCGCCCCTATCCGGAGCGGCTGGAGCTCAGCGACCGGTCCGTGGCCATGGCGCGCGGCACCGATGACCGGCGGACGCTCGCCACCGTCCTGGTGCACCGGTGCTGGGCGCTCGACGGACCGGGTGACGTCGGCGATGCCCTCAGGGTGGCCGGCGAGATCTTTGACATCGGTACCGAGCTTGGCGACCCCGAGCTGAGGCTCGAGGGGCTGCGGATCCGGCTGGACGCGCAGTTCGAGAGCGGAAAGCACTCCGCCGCCACGGCGACGGCACACGACCTGAAGACGCTGGCGGAAGCGGTGCGGCACCCGGAGTTCATCCGGCTGGCCGCGATGTGGGACATCGTTGTCGCCAACATGGAGGGGAGATTCAAGGAGGCCGAGGAGCTGGCCGGTGAGCTTGCCCGCAGGCTCGACCAGATCGGTCATCCGCAGGCACAGCTCATTTCCGTGGCGCAGAGCGCCTCGTGGCGGCGGTTGCAGGGGCACGCGGCGGAGTACGTATCGACGTTCGAGGCGATGTCGGCGGCGGAACCCGCCAATCCTGCGTGGCCGGCCCTCACGGCCTGGTACCTGGCCGAAGCGGGCGCCAGGGACCGGGCGGCCGAACTGCTCCGCCGGACGGAGCCCGCCTCGGCGGCGAACGCGGACAAGAACTACCTGTGGTGGGCCGTGATCGTGGGTTTCTCTGGCGCGGTCGACCTGGTGGAGGACCGGCAGTGGGCCGAGACCCTCTATGACCTCGCCGCTCCTTATGCCGGGAGCAATTGCACGCTGGGACTCGCGGTCTTCCTCGGTGCCGCTGACCACTGGCTCGGTGTGCTCGCGGGGGCAGCCGGTCGCTTTACCGAGGCCATCGCGCACCTGGAGGCCGCGCTCGCACGGCACCGCGAGATGGGGGCCCGGCCATGGACGGCGCTCACCGAGGAAGCCTACGGCCGCGTGCTGTCCCTGCGCGGACAGGCAGCGGATGTCGAACAAGCGGGCAAGCTCACGGGCTCCGCGATGCGCACGGCCGAGGAGCTGGGTCTCGCCGCGATCACAAACCGGCCTCTCTGGCGGGGGTGAGGGCGAGACCAACGGCGAGGCTGACGGCGCCACCTGGACTACCTGCGGTCGAGGAAGTTCACGATTCGCGGGTACACATCGACAGCGGCCTTGGTCCCGACGATCGCGTCGAGATGGGCGTAGCCATGGAGCACCTCCCGCTGATAATCGCCCTGGGGGTTGGCATCGGTGAGCCATCGCAGGGTCTTGAGCGTGCCGACTGGATGGAAGATGTAATTCTGCGAACCCTGCAACAGCAAGAGGCTGGTGTCGGCGATGCGCTCCGGATGCTCGAAGTAGTCCATACCGCCGGCGTGCGTGACCGCGAGGCCCCGGCGCATCATGAGCGACAGGTGGCGCAGCGAGTCGATGTTCCCGAAACCGAACATCTCGTTGAGCGCGCGGTGGGTCGCGTCGTTCAGCTGCGCATGGCGGTGGGTGCACCCGTAGATCGCGTTTATCCACCGGCATACCGCCTGGCCGCACCGTTCCTCCGCGGGCATCGGCAGGGTCCGCAGGGTGATGTCGAGCAGTTCGTCCGGAGGCGACAGACGGACGTCTGGCGCCACTCCCCCGATTCCAAGGCCGCGGAAGGCACCCGCCGTGTGGAGCCGGGACTTCACCTGGTTGAAGACCGACGTGGACGGGTGCATGGGGAACTGCGCGCAGACCGCGGCGCGAACCCCCTGCAGCCCGCCGAGTATCGCCATCTGCAGCGAGCCCGAGCCCACGCAGTGGCCGAAAGCCTGGAGGTCCTCCCGGCCCGTTAGGTCGAGTACCTTCCTGACCGCGAGCGGCCAGTCGACGAGCGCGATGTCGTCGATCGTGAACTCGGACCTTGCCGACGGCAGGTCGATGCCGGCCCGGTAGTCGAACAGCCAGATGTCATAGCCGCGCTCGGCGAGGAACTCCGTGAGGTTCTGCTCGATGGTCGGCGCGAGGAACGAGTGGGACGACATGCCGAACCCGGTGGCCATCAAGAGGGGGCCCTTGTCACCAGCCCGGTACCTCGTCAGGCGCAGGAAGGCGTCGTCGCCGAGCCTGTCGTCGGCGTGCCACTGCTTGCGGCTGTCGCACCACCAGGTACCGTCCGGGTCTGCGGGCTCACGTACCGTGGGCGCCGTTTTCGGCGCGCTCGGGAAGGCGCCCGCCTCATCGAGGACACCGCCGTAGATATGCACCATCTCATCGGCGAACAGCTCGAGGAACGCCCGGCGGTACTCGCCCTGCTTCTGGCGCGGTACGCCGTCGACCTTGATGCTGCGGACCAGTTTGGGCAGGTCAGCGGGTTTCAGGTACAGGATTCCGGTACCCGACTCTGATCCGTCAAGCTCGCCGATCTTCGTGTAGAGCGTCGTCGTCTCCGACCAGGCGTGGCGGATCCTGTTCTCGCGGAGCACCTTGTGGCCTTCGAAGAGGTACCGCTTCCCCTCCTGTGACTCCAGGGTGATCCGATACCGCATGCGCCAGGTCTCCACGCCCGACGGGTCGGGATCGAAGAGCGTGAAGCTGCCTTCCTTGACGGTCAGGCGGTGCGGTGACAGCCCAGGCGCGAGCACCGTTCCGGAAATCCTGGCCTCGCGTGTCGGGTCGTCAAGCGCCGCGCTGATGTCGTCGTATTCGATGGTGATCAGCAGATCTACGCGCGCGTCGTCGCTGCGGCCGCGGTCGTAGCCTTCGGTGTAACCGTCACGCACGCTCATCGAGACGAAACCGGTCAGGCGTTCGGTGAACTGAAGGCGGACCGTGGGCGGAGCAAGCAGCGGAGCCGGTTCCGGTTCCGGTTGCGGTGCGCCAGCCGCCTGGCCCGCAGCCCACTGACGGTCCTCGATCAAGATCGCGGCCGTCCGTTCGGCGATGGCGGAGATGGTGAGCGACGGGTTCGCGTCAAGCGCGCACGGGACGACCGAGCCGTCGCAGACGTAAAGCCCGTCATGCACGCCGCCGCCGACGGGGTCGAAGACCTGGCCCTTGTGGTCCACCACGCCGTTGGCCGCGTCGTCCGCCATCACGCAACCGCCGAGGGGATGCACGGTGATCAGCGACTGCCCGTTCGTCCAAGCCCAGAGCGGGTCGGGGGTCTCCGTCCCGTGCAGCGCCTTGGTGGCCGTGGCCAGGATACGGTTGTCGCGGGCGAAGGCCGGCTGCTCGCCGACCTCGGGCCATATCACCTGGATTCTGTCGTTCTCAAGGGCGATACGTCCGCCGCCGTCGTCGGTGCTCATGATCAGGTAGGTCAGGGTACGGCCGGCCGGACCGCGATACGAGCCGAACGGGATCCCGGCGAGTTCCCGCAATCGCCTCGCCGCCGCCTCGGGAACCCCGTCGGACGCGGCGCTCAGCATCAGGGGAATCACCGGGGCGAGCGCGCCGGGGATGGCGCCATCCTCGATGATCAGCGCGTTTTCCGTACTCGTATCCGGGCCGCGCAAGTCGATCAGGCCGGTGATCGCGGGCCCGACCACCGTGTCCTGACGCGTGACACGCTTGCCAAGGCCGACGCCGTGCACGGATCTGTCGGTATCGTAGGCGAACGCCAGCACGTCGCCGTTGCCTGAGAACCCGTGCCCGAGCCGGTCCGACACCGGCAGGCCCAGGTCCCTGGACCTGAGCAGGATCTGTGTCGACCCGAGCGTTCCGGCGGCGAGCACGACGACATCGGCCGTAACGAACCGTGCCTGGCTGCTTGGGGATCGTTCCCGTTCCCCGCCGAGCACGTCAAGCGCCACCCGCCACTTGTCCTGGCAGCGGCGCACCGACTGCACGGCTACCTCGGTAAAGATGTGCGCGCCGTGTGCGTAGGCGTCGGGGAGATAGTTCATCAGGACCGTGTTCTTCGCGCCGTAGTTACAGCCGGAACAGCAGTCGCCGCACAGGGTGCACGCGTTCTGCCGCACGCCGACGGCGTTCGGGCCGTCGGTGAACGTCACGTTGAGGTCGGGACGGACCACCGCGACGCCCAAGCCGGCCGCCGCCTGTTCGAGTGCCCGCAGCTTGGGCAGAACCGGCCAGGCCCGCGGGTACGGGTTGGACCCGAGCATCTCCTTGGCCGCATGCATGAAGGGCCGCAGCACCTCAGGGTGGTGCCGCAGCTGCGCCGGCCACCGGTCGTCGGAGAAGCTCGCGTCGCTCGGCTCGAGCGCCACGCTCGCGTTGATCAGCGAGGTGCCGCCAAGACCGCAGCCCGACAGGACGGTGACGTCGGGCCCCACGTGGAAGTCGAACAGGCCGACCGCGGACCCGTGGTCTGCCTTAGGCGTATGGACCTGGATCTCACGCGCCGCGGAAAGCGCGGTATTCGGGTACTCCCCTGGGTGAAGCTCCTTGCCCCGCTCAAGGACACAGACATCTCGTCCCGTGCGCGCAATGCGGGCAGCGGCGATCGCCCCGCCGTATCCCGAGCCGACCACGACCGTCGAGTAGTGGTCCTTCATCTGATCGACTGGGCAGGATAGCATTTTCATCGAGGGCTCCTATAGGATCCGACTCGCAATCGGTATGCGGCGCGGGCATTACCTTACAACAAATAACAGCGCGGAACAGCACCCGCGTGATCCTGTGGACTTTCCTGTGGTTTTTCCTGTGGGTCAAAACGCGTGGTTATTATCCGGGCAGACTGCCATCATGAGGCTGGGCCAGGGTCAGCCGTGGCGACGGCTGACCCTGGACGGGAGCCATACGGGGATGTAAGCATCGCACGGAATTCCGCGTGGGAAGCTTTTCGTGAGCGGACCGCGAATTACCGTAATTCCGGGGAAAGAAGCATGTGAATGAGGAGAATGGCCCGCGCACAGCACTTCGACTGAGCCACCGAGTCCTGCCGACGGGCGAGGCCGCCGTGGAGATCGGAGGCGAACTTGACGTAGGCACCGCCGAGGCCGCATTCAGGTACGTCAAGATAATCATCAACCGCCACCACGGACCGGTAGTCGTCAGCGTGGCGGCCGTGCAGTTCTGCGATGTTCCCGGCCTAGGCGCGCTGGTGCGCATGGCCAATTACGCGGAGCAGGCCGACTGCCCGTTCCTTGTGACCTCGCCGAGCCCGATGCTGACCAAGCTCATGCGGATTACCGGCCTGGACCGCAAGTTCCTGCCTGCATCCCCACGTGGACAACCACCGTCCAATTAATAGGTCTTCACCAAGACTCAATACGTGCTCAATACCGCTATGCAACCGTCACGAAAGAACATCGCGACCAACCTGGGAGGAATCATGAGCGACGTAGTTCTCCAGACGGCCCTGTCCATGCCCACCAACTTCAGGTTCGGGGAGGCGTCAAGCCTTACCGCGCCGACGACAACCGCCGCGCCGGCCCCGAGCATTGGGCCGCTCACCGCGTTCACCGGCACATTCCACGGCAACGGCTTCAACACCATCTTCCGGCCGGACAACGCGAAGACGCCGACGAAGCTGCCGGTATCCCTCCCGGTAGGGGACAATGTGCTCGAGCTGAACCTGACCGAGGAGACCCTGTCGTTCTCTCCGGCCCTGGGCGCGGTGCCCAACCGCGGCGAGGTCCAGGGCGACGCCACCCTCAACGGCGTGCCCTACCTCCAGGTCATCAACGACGTCACCGTCCCCGGTCACCCGGTCGGCATCCACTTCGAGCCGGGCCTGTGGATGGCGGTTCCGGCGACCACCGACCCAGCCGAGGGAGTAACCCTCGTGCGCATGGCGTCGATCCCGCACGGCACCACCATCGAAGCGCAGGGCAAGTCATCCACCATCACGGGCAAGCCGACCATCCCGGCCATCGACATCACGCCCTTCTTCACCGGCCAGCCGAACGCCACGCAGCCCTTCCCCAGCCAGACCGCGAGCGACGAGCAGACGGCGCGGATCCCGCAGAACCTGGCCTCGTTCATCGCCGCCGGGACCATCACCCAGACGATGCTGACCGACCCCGCTACCCTGCTGCGAAACCACATCGCGTCGCAGGACGTCACCTCCACCGCGGTGATCAGCATTTCCACCGCTCCGGCATCACCGCTGTTCGGCGGCGGCACCGACAACATCGCCTTCCTGCTCGGCGACCCGAAGGCCAGCGCGCCCAACGCCCAGGCGCTGAAGATGGAGGCCACCTTCTGGATCGAGACCGTCGAATTCAGCATCCAGGTCCCGGTCTTCGAGCCCGGCCAGCCACCGCTCGTCATCCCGGCCGAGGCCGGCACCGCGGGTCAGCCCGTCCCCGAGTTCACCATCAACCCGCCCATCCCGATCAAGGCACCGCGCACGATCAAGGTCGCCGCCACCCAGATCCAGTACGCTCAGCAGGTCTTCCTCAACTTCAACGGCCTGACCTGGCCACACGTGTCGGTCGCGACGCTCGTGCCGGCCAGCCCTCTCTCGGTGCCCGCTTCCGCCTGGACCTGATCCACCCCCGCTGACCCCATCCGCCATCAGGTCACCGCCCCCGACGGGGAGCGGTGGCCCATCCCCGGCCGGGTTCACCCGAGCAGGGGGCCAGCCAGCGTGTCATTGATAGCTGTCGATTATGGTGTTACTAAAGTGACTGCAATACGTGCTTGAGACTGCTGGGACGGATCCGGCAGTGGCCAACGCAGCGGTCAACGACCATATCGCGACAAGAGGGGCAAAACCATGACGACAGCCGCCCATGACCAGCTTGAGCAGCGCTTCGCGCTGCTGGATACCGACGGTGACGGCCACGTCGAGCGTGCGGAGTGGGATGCGGAGGGACAGCGCATCGTCAGGGCATTCGGCGAGACCGAGAGGACGCCAATGGGCAGCGTGGTGATCACCTCCTACCTGCGGATGTGGGACTACCTCGCGGCGCAGATCGGTCCTGGCACCGAGACGCTCTCGCTTGATCAGTTCAAGCAGGTCGCCCGCGACTACATCGCCAACCCAGCGGACGCCGACTTCAACGACGCGCTCCGATCGACCATGCGCGCCATCGCCGACATGTGCGATCACGACGATGAAGGCAGGGTTACCCCGCAGGGCTTCAGAAGCTGGATTAAGGCGATCGGCGCGGATACGTCGAAGGCCGACGAAACCTTCCGCCGCATCGATGTGGACGACGACGGGACGCTGGACCTCAACGAATTGGCGGACGCGGTCCGGGATTACCATGCCGGCGCGCTGGACGTCTCGCTGCTCGGCGCCTGAGCTACCGCGACACTGAGTCAGGAATGACATCAGGGGTTCCGCGTATCCGAGTCGGCATAAATAATCCTGGCGGCCATGTAAAAGCCCCGGCCGTTCCCCTGCCCGCTGGCGAGGGACGGTGGCTTGCGAGGTGAATTGAAACAGGTGTTGCATTGGAATTACTCCGGATAAGGTCGCGTCGGCCGCTGGGCCGGAATGCCAGCGGTGCCGACGCGGGTCGGTGTAGAAGCTCATGAGCTGGCTGACGTCCGCCTCGCTGAGCATCCCCGCCTCTTGGGCGCTGGACAGCACCTGGGGATAGCTGGTGATCGCGCGGACCGTCCAGGAAGCCAGCAGGCCGCGCATCTCAGGGAAGTTCCAGTTGGCGATGGACAGGACGCCCGCTATCCGCAGGCTGGTCTCCGCGAGGAGCGCCTGGATGACCCGTGCGGCGCTGCCGCCGCTCGCCACCACGTCTTCGATGATGACGGCCCGCGCTCCCGCGCCCGGCGAGCACTCGGCGAGCGGGCCGCCGGTTTCTCGCGCTTCCGTCCGCACGTAGGCGAGCGGAAGGTCGAGCCGCTCGGCGACCGTCTTCGCCCACGGGATCCCGGCGTGGGCTACGCCGATGATGTAGTCGGCCCCGGGGAACGACGAGCGGGTGGCGTCGGCGAGCGCGTCGTCGACGAGGCGGCGGAGGGCAGGGAACGCGTTGAGGCGGCGGCAGTTGCAACCGCAGGGAGCCAGGATCCCGGACTTCCAGCGGAACCACTGATCCCGCGGCATCCGCAGGTCGGCGGTGAAGGAGCCGGACGCGACGAGCGCGGCGGCGACGGGGCGGGCATGCCGCGCATCGGTCAGGCCCGCGAGCGGCCCGTCCCTGGCGCCTGACGGACGGGCCGTGGCTGGCGGGTCGGCCACTACGCGAACTGGCGTGCGGTCGGGCAGGCAGCGAGCGGACTGGGCGACCGCCTGCGCAGTTCCGCGCGAACGACGGCGTGGCTCGGGGCGTAAAGATCCATCCGCGCGTAGCCGTCCTGGCAACTGTTGCGGAACAGGTCGTGGACGAACCACCCGGGCATCGCGCGCAGGAACCGCGGCAGCCCGCCATAGTTGGCCGGGTTGAGGACAAACTTGCACACGCGGACGTTCCACGCGAAATCGCCGGCTTCCACGATCACGGCCAGGTCGTCGAGCGTCTTGACCGCGGTGTGGTTGAGCGCGTCTTCCTGGGCG
>Ga0302314_10005053_pt1 | contig 24116 bp, 21 predicted proteins | sample III_Palsa_N2_3_FD_200533 | JGI IMG/M metagenome (GOLD analysis project Ga0302314, IMG submission 200533) | Peat permafrost microbial communities from Stordalen Mire near Abisko, Sweden - III_Palsa_N2_3 | ecosystem: Environmental > Terrestrial > Soil > Palsa > Peat permafrost | place: Sweden... | reverse complement strand
TGCGCCAGCGCCGCTACGGCGCCGATCCTGACGGGCCGGCTCACGCGAACACCAGCCCGGTGGCCTCAGCCAGCTCCGCCAGCGCCTGGGCCTCGCTCACAACCTTGATCGCCCGCATGCCGAGCTGGGCCGCCGGCTTGCAGTTGACCCCCAGGTCGTCGAGGTAGACGCACGCCCCAGGCTTCGCCGCCAGCAGGTCGCACATCATCAGATAGATTTTCGGATCCGGCTTTCGCACGCCGACCTTGGAGCTTTCGATCACGGCGTCGAACTCTGACATGATGTAGCCGACCCGGCTGGCGCCCTCCTCCGAAGACGCCATGCCCGCGCCCTTGCCGGCGTCGCGCATGTTGTTGGTGATGCAGCCGACCTTGAACCGCTGCTTGCAGGCCTTCAGCGCCGCCACCATGCCGGGGCGAACCTCGCCCGACAGCAGCGGCAGGACGTCGGCGCCACGCACGTCGTGGCCCAGCGCCCTGGCCTCCTCTGCGAACTTCACATCGAACCCAGCGGCGTTGATCTCCGCCCGCTCGAACAGGGCCCAGGCGTTGTCGTGGGGGTTCGTCGCATTGATGGTCCGGATCAGGTCCTTGGGCAGGCCGCGTTTGGCCTCGTAGCGGTTGAACGCCTCGAACGGCGAGGCGGTGAACACCCCGCCGAAATCCCAGATCACCGCTTCGACCGCCACGCGCAGGCTCCTCACCTCAATGCCGGCGCGACGCTAGAGAGGCGCGAGGCGGCATGCAAGGCGGCCGGGCAAGCCGGCTGGCCGGTAACTTGCTGTTAAGCCTGTACACAGACCCAAAACGGCACACGGCGACAACGATGCGCATTCCCAACGGACCGCTGTTCAAGCGTTACGAAATCTATCTGATGCTGGTGCTGGCGCTGGCGTTCATCGGCTTTGCGAGCCTGAACATCGTGCTCTGACGGCGGCCGCGCCCGGCGCCTTGTTCTTCACTGATCTCTGCTAACCGCAACCGACCGGCGCCCGCCGCGTTTGTTGGCATAGGTCGATGGGGGCTCATGAGACAAGGATTTGCCACGATGAAACATCCAGCCCTGAGCGCCTCGCTCGCCGTACTGATGGCGACCGCCGGCGTGGGCGCGGCCCTGGCCCAGGACCAGAGCCAACCCGTCCCGCCGTCCTACGGCCAAGCCCAGCAGAACTACCAGGACCAGCAGCAACAGTACCAGAATGCTATGGCCCAATATCAGGACCAGCGCTCGCAGTACGAAGCCAAGCGCATGGCCTACGCTCACCAGAACCGCGCCTATGAGCGGGCGCTGGACGATTACGACGCCATGCATGGCCACGGCGCGTTCGTCGCCTACTACAGCGTTCACCCGGGCGAATATGACCGCATGTTCGGCCCCGGCGCCTACGAGCGCGATTTCGGCCGGCCGGTCTATTACGAGAGCCGGCCGTAGCTCAGGCTTGTCATCCCGGACGCCCAGCGGGTGATCCGGGATCGCGGCAAGCGCGGCCGTTTGACCCGACCCCGGCTCAAGACCGGGATGACAGCAGGGTTCAGTCGCTCAAGAACCGATACCCAACGCCCGCCTCTGTGACGATGTGGCGGGGGTTGGCCGGATCGGCTTCCAGCTTCTGCCGCAGATGGCCGATGAAGACGCGCAGGTATTGCACGTCGTGGGCGTTGGCCGGGCCCCAGACGGCGGTGAGCAACTGCCTGTGGGTGACCACGCGTCCGTCGCCCTCGGCCAGTTGGGCCAGCAGGTCGTATTCTCGCGGCGACAGGTGCACAGGCTCGCCCGCGCGGGTGACCAGCCGCTTGACCAGATCGACGGAGAGGTCGCCGGCCTTGACGATCGGCGGCGTGCCCGCCCGCCCGAGCTTGTGCCGCATGGCCACGCGCAGGCGCGCGAGCAGTTCGCCGACGTGGAACGGCTTTTCCACATAGTCGTCGGCGCCGAGGTCGAGCGCCTCGATCTTCTCCATCTCCATGTCCCGCGCCGACAGGATCAGGATCGGACCCTCGTAGAAGGCCCTTGCGCGGACCAGCGCCTGCTTGCCGTCCATGTCCGGCAGGCCGAGGTCGAGGATCACCGCGTCCGGCGGCCGGCTGGCGATGGCCTTGAGCGCCGAGGCGCCGTCGTCGGCGCGCAACGGCTCGTAGCCGGCGGCGTCCAGCGCGGGGGCAAGGAAGCGGTGAATCTGCGGCTCGTCGTCGACGACGAGAATGCGGGGACGAAGAGCAGTCATGGGTGAGCGCTATAGCACCCTTCCCGTTGGTGAATGGTGGAAGGCGGCTCTTTCCATCACAGCAACAGATGGTGAGTCTTGGTGGTTTTCGGCAGGCTGATCAGGATGCGGGTGCCGCGGCCGCGGGCGAGGGGGCTGGCGGCGGCGATGCGGCCGTTCATGGCCTCGATGAAGCCCTTGGCGATGCTGAGGCCGAGCCCCGCGCCCTTGTGCCGGTCGCCGCGGTTGCGATCGGAAGGCTCCTCCAGCCGGCGGAACTTCTCGAAGATGCGTTCGATGTCCGCCTGCGGGATGCCGGGGCCCTCGTCCTCGATGGAGATCACTACGTTGGCCCGGTCCTCATAGGCCGCGACCTCAATCAGCGATCCGTCGGGGCTGTAGGCGATGGCGTTCTCCAGGATGTTGACGATGGCCTGCTCGAGCAGCCCAGGATCGATCTGCACAAGAGTCAGCTCTTCGGGGAAGTCGCGGGTGAGCTTGCGGGTCTCCAGGCGGCGCTCGACCCGGGAGATCGCGGCGCCGAGAATGTCGCGCACGTCGGCCCACTCGGACTTGGTCTTCAGCGCCCCGCCTTCGAGCCGGGTCATGTCCAGCAGATCGCCGACATAGCGATTCAGCCGTTCCGCCTCCTCGCGGATGCTGATCAGCAGGTCTGCGCGCACCTCCGGCTTCAGCGTTTTGCCGTAGTCGATCAGGGTGGTGGTCGAGCCCATCACCGTCGCCAGCGGGGTGCGCAGGTCGTGGCTGATCGAATTCAGCAGAGCCGCGCGCAGCTTGTCGGATCTGCGCAGGGCCTCGTTCTCTACCGTGGCCGCCGCGAGTTCGGCGCGCTCCAACACCACCGCGCCCTGATCCAGGAGCGCGGCCACCAGCCGCTCCTCGTCGGCGTCCACCTGGCCGGGAGACTCGACCCCAGCGACGCCCGCGCGTCCGCGCAGGCCCACCAATGGGCGGAAGATCCAGCCCACCTGCGGCAGGGTCCCGGTGCCGGTGCCGGCCGGCTCGCCCTTCTCCCAGGCCCAACGGGCGGCGGCCATAGCGCCCGCGTTGAGCAGGGCCGTAGTCGGCGCGCCGGCGACCTGCACCAGTTCGCCGTCCCTGGGCAGCAGCACCACGGCGCGGCCGTTGGCGGCCGCCGAGGCCTGCTCGGCCAGGGCCTGGGCCGTCTCCGCCTCGGTGGTGGCGGTGGACAGGCGCCGGCTCGCGGCCAGAAGGGCGGTGACGGCGGCGGCGCGCCTGGCGGACAGCTGGGCCTGGTCGCGCACCCGGCCTGTCAGCCAGCCGGTCACCGCCGCCACGGCGATGAAGATGACGAAGGTGAAGACATCCGCCGCGTGGCCAATCACGAAGGAGAAACGCGGCTCAAGGAAGAAGAAGTTGTAGGTCAGGATCGACAAGACGGCGGCGACCAGCGCCGGGCGCAGGCCCCAGGCCAGACCGCTGATCAGCACGCTGGCCAGGAAGATCATCGCCAGGTCCGCGCCGGTGGAATAGCGGTCGATTACAAAGGCCAGGGCGTTCGCCGCCACGGCCAGAACCACGGCGCCGACATAGCCGCGCCATGGCAGCGAACGCTTAGCCGGCTCGACCTCGATCTTGGGCTCGGCGTCCGGCGCGCCGGCGCTGACGAAGTGCAGGGCCGCGCCGCCCGAGCGCTTGAGCAGGGCGTGGGCCAGGGAGCGGCCGGACAGGACACGCCAGATCTTGTCCCGCGACTTGCCCATGACGATCTGGGTGATGTTGTTGCGGCCGGCGTAGGAGAGCACAGCATCCGGCAGGTCGTCGCCGGTGAGCACGACGCTAGAGCCGCCCAGCTGCTCGGCGAGCTTCAACGCCTCGGTCAGCCGGCGGGCCGAGACCGCGTCGCGCGCCGGCCGGTTCGGCCGCTCCACATGGGCGACGATCCAGGGCGCGTCAATCATATCGGCCAAGCGGCGTCCGGTGCGCACCAGGGAGGCGGCCGTCGCATCGCCGCCGATCAGCACCAGGATACGCTCGCCCGCCGCCCAGGGGCCCTCGATCCCCTTCTGGCGCATCGCGCCGACCAGCTGGTCGTCCACGGTCTGGGCGACGCGGCGCAGGGCCAGTTCGCGAAGGGCGGTGAGGTTCTCCGGCTTGAAGAAGTTGGCCGCCGCCTGGCGCGCGGTCTCGGGCACATAGACCTTGCCGGCCGACAACCGCTCGCGCAGCTCGTCGGGGGTGATGTCCACCACCTCGATCTCCTCCGCGGCGGAAATGGCGGAGTCCGGCACGGTCTCGCGCACGCGCACGCCAGTGATCTTCCAGACCACGTCCACCAGGCTTTCCATGTGCTGGATGTTCAGGGTGGTGTGGACGTCGATCCCGGCCCTGAGCAGCTCTTCCACATCCTGCCAGCGCTTGGGATGGCGCGAGCCCGGGGCGTTGGTGTGGGCGTATTCGTCGACCAGCAGCAGCTTGGGCCTGCGCGCCAGGGCCGCGTCGAGGTCGAACTCCATCAGCTGGCGGCCGCGATATTCGATGGGATGGCGCGGCAGCACCTCCAGCCCGTTGGTCAGGGCCTCGGTGTCCTTGCGGCCGTGAGTCTCGACCACGCCGACGACGACATCGACACCCTCCTCCAGGCGCCGCTTGCCGACGGTGAGCATCTCGAACGTCTTGCCCACCCCCGGCGCCATGCCGAGGTAGACCTTGAGCCGGCCGCGCCCCTGCTTCTTCGCCTGCGCCAGCAGGGCGTCGGGGTCGGGGCGTGACGGCTCGTCTGAATTCATGATGGCCTAGGTAGCGCCACCGGATAGCGCGCGTCGAGGGCGCGATTGACGGCCAATACATTCACGTGCGGCTGGCCGATGAATCCCAGAAAGGGCTGGCCGGTCTGCGCGTCGATAACCGACTGGACCTCCGCCACCGGCTGATGCCGGGCGGCGGCGATACGCGGCGCCTGCATCCCCGCGTTTTCCGGCGAGATATCGGGATCGAGCCCGCTGGCGGAGGTGGTCAGGGCGTCGGCGGGGATGACCGCGCCGGGATTGTCCTTGCGGATCGCCGCGGCGTCGCCCTTGACCCGGTCGATAAGCTTCTGGTCCAGCGGTCCGTAATTGGAGCCGCCGGAACTCATCGGATCATAGCCGTTGCCCGCCGCGGACGGGCGCGGGTGCAGGTATTCGGGCTTGGTGAAGCCCTGGGCGATCAGGGACGAGCCGATCACCTGGCCCGCCTTGTCGCGCAGCAAGCTGCCCCCAGCCTGGTCCGGGAAGGCGTACCTGGCGATCCCGGTCATCGCCAGCGGGTAGCCGAGGCCCAGCAGGAGGGTGAACAGGACCATCATGACGATGGAGGCTCTGAGTTGGGCGATCATGGGAATCTGTCCTCTTACGCCAGATGGATCGAGGTGATCAGGATGTCGATCGCCTTGATGCCGATGAAGGGGGCGATGACGCCGCCGACGCCGTAGATCATCAGGTTGCGGGTCAAGAGCCGCGCGGCGCCGATGGCCCGGTATCGAACCCCTTTCAGCGCCAGCGGGATCAGGGCGACGATGATCAGGGCGTTGAAGATCACCGCCGACAGGATGGCGCTGTGCGGATTGCCCAGCTTCATGATGTTGATGGCGCCAAGCGCCGGCAGCGAGACCACAAACATCGCCGGGATGATGGCGAAATACTTGGCCACGTCGTTGGCGATGGAGAAGGTGGTCAGGGCGCCGCGCGTGATCAGCATCTGTTTGCCGACCTCGACGATCTCGATCAGCTTGGTGGGGTCGCTGTCGAGGTCGACCATGTTGCCGGCCTCGCGGGCGGCCTGGGTGCCGGTCTGCATGGCCACGCCCACGTCCGCCTGAGCCAGGGCCGGGGCGTCGTTGGAGCCGTCGCCGCACATGGCCACTAGCCGGCCCTTGGCCTGCTCCTCGCGGATCAGCCGTAGCTTATCCTCGGGCGTGGCTTCCGAGAGGAAGTCATCGACGCCGGCCTCTGAAGCGATCGTGGCCGCGGTCACCGGGTTGTCGCCGGTGATCATCACCGTGCGCAGGCCCATGCGGCGCAGGTCAGCGAACCGCTCCTTCACCCCCGGCTTGACGATGTCCTTCAGGTGGATGACGCCCATCAGCTTGCCGTTCTCGCTGACCGCCAGCGGCGTGCCGCCGGAACGGGCGATGCGGTCGACGGCGCCGGCGACATCGCCGGGCACATCCTTGGGCTCAAGGCCGACCAGCTTGTAGACCGCGTCCACCGCGCCCTTGCGCCAGTGCATGTCAGCGGTGTCGAGGCCGGACATGCGGGTCGTGGCGCTGAACGCGACGGAGGTGGCGCCCTGCGGCGCCTCCTCGACCATGGCGTGCTGTTCGCGGCCGAGCTCAAGAATTGAGCGGCCTTCCGGGGTTTCGTCGGCCAGGGAGGCCATCAGGGCGGCGTGCAGGGCGCGCTCGAGCGTGACGCCGGGCGCGGGGATCACCTCGGTGGCCATACGGTTGCCGTAGGTGATGGTGCCGGTCTTATCCAGCAGCAGGGTGTCGACGTCGCCGGCGGCCTCCACCGCCCGGCCGGAAGTGGCCAGGACGTTGACCTTCAAGAGCCGGTCCATGCCGGCGATGCCGACCGCGGAAAGGAGCCCGCCGATCGTCGTGGGTATGAGACAGACGAACAGGGCGCCCAGGACCATCGGGTCGAGCTTGACGCCGGAATACTGGCCGAGACCGAGCAGGGTCACAACCGCGACCACGAACACCAGGGTCAGGCCCGCCAGCAGCACCGCCAAGGCGATCTCGTTGGGCGTCTTGCGGCGGTTGGCGCCCTCGACCATGGCGATCATGCGGTCGAGGAAGCTGTCGCCGGGACCGGAGGTGACGCGCACCTTGATCCAGTCGGAGACCACGGTGGTGCCGCCGGTGACCGCCGAGCGGTCGCCGCCGCTTTCGCGGATGACCGGAGCGGATTCGCCGGTGATCGCCGACTCGTTCACCGAGGCCACGCCCTCGATGATGTCGCCGTCGGCGGGGACCGCGTCCCCGGCCTCCACCAGCACAACGTCGCCGGGACGAAGCAGGTGCGAGGCGGTCGGGGTGACCTTGCCGCTGTCGTCAAGCTTCTTGGCGTTGGTGGTCACCCGCGCTGCGCGCAGGGAATCGGCGGCGGCCTTGCCCCGCCCTTCCGCGACGCTCTCGGCGAAGTTGGCGAACAGCACCGTCGCCCACAGCCAGCCGGCGATCTGCATCGCGAAGGTTGGCGAGGCGTGGTGGACCATGGCGTCGATCATCGACACGGTCGCCAGTGCGGCCACCACCTCGGTGGCCAGGATGACTGGATTCCCCAAGAGAGCGCGCGGATTGAGTTTGACCAGGGCGTCGATCGCGGCGCGGGTCAGAATCGCGCTTTGAGAACCCGAGGCCGTGACTGCGGAAGGCATGGTTTCACCGTTCCTTGGTGTGAATGAGGTGCGGGGTCGTGGGCTGACGGGCCGGCTCGTCTTCAGGCCGCGGCTTGCGCACGGCCCGGAGGGCCAGGACGAAGAGGGGTGTGGGCATCATCCGCGCACCGCCGCCAGCATCTGGAAGTGCTCGACGATCGGGCCGAGCGCCTGGGCCGGGAAGTATTGCAGGCCGCCCAGGATCAGGATCACGCCGATCACCAGGCCGATGAACAGCGGCCCGTGGGTCGGCAATGTGCCGGCTGTGGGCTCCAGCTTCGGCTTGACCACCAGGCCGCCGGCGATAGCCAGCACCGGGATCGCGTAGCCGAACCGGCCGAACCACATCGCCAGGCCCATGGTCACGTTCCAGTAGGGGCTGGGGCTCAGGCCGGCGAAGGCCGAGCCGTTGTTCCCGGTCGCGGAGGTGTAGGCATAGAGCACCTCGGATAGGCCATGCGCGCCGGAGGCGGACACGGTCTTCATCGCCATCGGCAGGACGATCGCCACGGCGGCGAAGCCGAGGATTGAGGCGGTGAGGATCAGCGAGGCGAGCATGCACAGCTTCATCTCCCGGGCCTCAATTTTCTTGCCGAGATATTCCGGTGTGCGGCCGACCATCAAACCGGCCACGAAGACGGCGATCAGGGCCATGATGATCATGCCGTAGAGGCCCGATCCGACCCCGCCGGGCAACATCTCGGCCAACTGGATCATGAACATCGCGATGCCGCCGCCCAGAGGCGTGAAGCTCTCGTGCATGCCGTTGACCGCACCGTCAGACGCGCCGGTGGTCATGGCGGCGAATACGGCAGTGGACGGGGCGCCGAAGCGGACCTCCTTGCCCTCCATGTTCGGGGTCGCGACCGCGTGGGCGGCGGCCAGCGCCGGGGTGGGGTGGCTCTCGGCCACATAGATGCCGGACGCGGCGGCCGAAACCATGATCGCCATGACGATCACCAGGGCGCGGGCCTCTTTGCGGAGATGGATGACCCGGCCGAAGGCGACCACGCAGGCGAAGCCCAACATGTTCATAATCACCTCTTCGATCAGATTGGTGATCGAATTGGGGTTCTCGAACGGGTGGGCGGAGTTGGCGTTGAAGAATCCGCCGCCATTGGTGCCGAGCTGCTTGATCGCCTCCTGGCTGGCGACCGGACCCAGCGCGATGGTCTGCTTGGCGCCTTCAAGGGTGTGGGCGTCCACGTGCGGCAGCAAAGTCTGCGGCACGCCGAGGGCGGCGAGGCCAAGGCCGATAAGGACGGCGCCGGGCAGAAGGACATAGAGCGTGATCCGCACCAGATCGGCCCAGAAGTTGCCGATGGTCTCGCCGCGGTTGGCGGCGAAGGATCGCGCCAGCGCGGCGGCCACGGCGATGCCGGCGGCGGCGGAGGCGAAATTCTGCACCGTGAAGCCGGCCATCTGCGACAGGTGGCTCGCGGCGCTCTCGCCGGAATAGAACTGCCAGTTGGTGTTGGTGACGAAACTGATGGCGGTGTTGAACGCCAGGTCAGGCGACATGCCCGCAAACCCTTGCGGGTTCAGCGGCAGCACGTTCTGGAGCCTGAGGATCGCATAGAGGAAGAAGAAGGCCGCCGCGCTGAAGGCCAGCAGCGACATGGCGTAGGTGATCCAGCCCTGCCCCTTGGGCTTCCAGCCAAGGCCGGCCAAGCCATAGAAGGTCGCCTCGACGGGCTTCAAGACCGGATCGAGCCAGGTCGACTCGCCCTGCCAGACCCGCGCCATATAAATGCCGATGGGCCAGCCGAGTCCCACGGCCAGCCCGATCGTGAGGGCGATCTCCGCCCAGCCTTGGATGTTCATCGGTGCGTCCGGTTCAAAAATCTTCCGGCCGCAACAAGGCGACCAGCATGTAGACGGTCACTGCGACCGTCGCGACGACGTAGAGGATGGCGACCAGCATTCGCGTCAGACCCGGCGCAGCAGGACGGCGTAGACGGCGAACAGGCCAAACATGGCGGCGCCGATGGCAATGAAAACGAGGTCCATGAGGACAAGGCTCCGGCTTTTTGGAGCCGCTGGTCTATCGCCGATCAGCGTCAAGGTTCGCCGCGTGTGACCGCGCCGCCGCATAAACAAAACATAAAAGTGGGCGCTGCAATCGAGGCCCCGAACAGCGACCGCGACCGATTCCAATTGATCGCCGGCGCGGCGCGGATCAGCAGTAGGGCATGACGCTTTCCCTGCTCGATCTGGCGGCGATCTTCCTGGTGTTCAGCGCGGTCATCGGCTGGCTGAACCTGAAACTGTTTCGCCTGCCCACGGGCGTATCCATGCTGGCTGTAGGTCTGCTGGCGGCGATGAGCCTGGGCGGCATCGATCGGCTGGCGCCCGGTCTCGGCGTCGCCGAGGCGATCCACCGGCTGCTGACCCGGATCGATTTCTCCGCCGCGGTGCTGCGGTTCATGCTGGCTTACCTGCTCTTTGCCGGCGCGGTGCATGTAGACTTGGCCGAGTTGCTGCGCCGGGGCTGGACCGCCGGCGTGCTGGCGACCGTGGGCGTGGTGATCTCCGCCGGGGTGATCGGCTGCGGGTTCTGGCTGGCGGCGCGGCTGCTGGGTGTGCCGTTGTCGCTGGCGTGGGCGTTGGTGTTCGGGGTGCTGATCAGCCCCACCGACCCGGTCGCCGTGCTCGCCGCGCTGAGGCGCACCAGCCTGATCCCCGACATCCGCGCGCTGATCGAGGGCGAGGCCCTGTTCAACGACGGCGTGGGGGTGGTGCTGTTCGGCGCTGCGCTGACCCTGGCGGCCGGCGGCGGCGCGGCGGCGCCCTTGCCGCTTGCGGGCGAAGTCCTGCTGCAGGCGTGTGGCGGCGGCGCCCTCGGCGCGGCCGCCGGATGGCTGGCCATCGCGGCCATGCGCCAGGTCGACGACTATCTGGTGGAGGTGGGGATCACCCTGGCGCTGTCGACGGCGAGCTACGCGCTGGCCCTGCACCTGGGTCTCTCCGGCCCGATCGCCGTGGTGGTCGCGGGCCTGATGCTCGGCCGCCACGCCGGCGGCGAAGCGATGAGCGAGGAGACCCGGCGTTATGTCACCGCCTTCTGGACCATCGTCGACGAGAACCTGAACGGGGTGCTGTTCCTGCTGGTAGGCCTGGTGGTGCTCTCCCTCCGGTTTGATCCCCTGGTGGATGCGCTGGCCGCCGTGGCGATCCCGCTCACCATCTTCGGCCGTTGGATCTCGTTGGTCGGCCCGAGCGCCGTCGTTGGCCGGGTCGATCGCGCCCTGAAACCAGGCTTGGCGAGCGTGCTCACCTGGGCCGGGGTGCGCGGCGGATTGTCGCTCGCGATGGCCCTGTCCATGCCGCCGTCGCGCCAGCGCGACATTATCGTCGCCGCGACCTATGTGGTCGTGGTCTTCTCGGTGATCGTCCAGAGCCTGACCCTGGAGCGGCTGATCCTTCGCCTCGGCTATGGCCGACCGAATCCCCAAAAGGGGTAGGAAGCCTTTGATCGCCAAGTGAAATTTTTAGCGACTCAGCTGCGATTATGGTTAACGTCGTCAAAACAACACCTCGCCGGGGGGATCCATGCGGGCAGTGGCGTTCGGCGCCGGCGTAGCCGCCGCGCTTGGAATGGTATCGGTCGCGATGGCCGCCATGGACGATCCGGACGCGCCCGTGGCGACAGCGCGCTATGTGGCCGGGCCGGATGACGCGCCGCCCGTCGTGCAGGCCTCCGCGCAGGCCCAGGCGGCGCCACAGACCTACACGCTTGAAGCCCCCCAACCGCCGCCCGCGCGACCCAGACGCTTTGACATGGCCGTGGAAGACGCCCGGTCGAACGTGGACGCTTCGAACGGACAGCTAACGGGGCTGGCGACCAAGGTCCGCCTGAGCCGCGAAGCCGCCATTGATGTCAGCCGCTTTTCCAGTCCAATGGCCGCCGTCCTTCGGGACCAGAACCTGCGCCGCGGCTTTAGCGAGATGCAGGCGATCGGCGAAAAGGCGCGGTTCTTTTTGTTCGCCGGCGATCGTAACGGCGTCTGGACCTATAACTTCACCCACGACCAGGGCGGTGTGAAGGCCTCGGGTTGGACCAGCGAACGCGCTGATGAAGCCGGCGAGCAACGCTTGGGGTTGGCCTGGCAAAAAGGTCCCACCAGGGTCTCCCTGACCGGGATGGAGCGGAAGTTCTGCCAAATGGGGGCGGAGATGAAGGATCGGGTCGTGGCGCTGACGCTATCCTTCTCGCCCGGCTGGTCTTCAAAGCGCGACCGCCGGCCGAGCTAAGTTGGCCCATCAAACCTATATCAGCGACTGAACCAAGACGCCGGCCAGCGTGTTCGGCTATAGGGGCGCCGCGCCTTCGCGCGTGCGGCCGTCGGTTGGCTTTTTCTAGGAGCATTCGTCATGGACGCCAATCCGCTTCAGGACCTGGGCAAAGCGGGCCAGGCGGTGTGGCTGGACTTCGTCCAGCGCAAGATGCTGGACGACCGAGACCTGGCCGCCATGACCGAGCGCGACGGGGTCACCGGCGTCACCTCCAATCCGTCGATCTTCGAAAAAGCCATCGGCAGCGGCGACTATGATGGCGCGCTGAAGGTGTACGTCGAGAAGGATGACGCGGAGCCCGCGATCCTGTTCGAGCGGCTGGCGGTGGAGGACATCCAGGCGGCGGCCGACCAGCTGCGGCCGGTCTATGACGCCAAGAAGGGCCGCGACGGCTATGTCAGCCTGGAAGTCTCGCCCTATCTGGCGTTGGACACAGAGGGCTCGCTGATCGAGGCGCGACGGCTGTGGAAAGAGGTCGGCCGCCCGAACCTGATGATCAAGATACCCGGCACCCACGCGGGGGTTCCGGCGATCCGAACGCTGATCGGGGAAGGCATCAACATCAATGTCACCCTGCTGTTCGGCCTGGACGCCTATCTGGCGGTGGCCAAGGCTTACATGGACGGGCTTGAAGACCTGGCGGCCAAGGGCGGCGATATCTCCAAACTGGCCAGCGTCGCCAGCTTCTTCGTCAGCCGGATCGACTCCAAAATCGACGGCGCCATCGATGCGAAGCTGAAGGCCGGCGCGGGCGCGGACGAGGCGGCGCTGAAGGCCGTGCGCGGCAAGGTGGCCATCGCCAACGCCAAGATCGCCTACCAGCACTATCTGAAGATGATCGAAACCCCGCGCTGGAAGGCGTTGGCGGCCAAAGGCGCCGGCGCGCAGCGGCTGCTGTGGGCCTCCACCGGAACCAAGGACCCCAGCTATTCGGACGTGCTCTATATCGAGACCCTGATCGGCCCCGACACGGTCAACACCATGCCGCCGAAGACCATGGACGCCTTCCGCGACCACGGGAAAGTCGCCGAGACCCTGACTCAGGACATCGCCGGCGCCGAACATGTGCTGGCCGAGACCAAGCGGCTCGGGCTCGATCTGGACGGCGTGACCAAGGCTCTGGTGGACGATGGCGTCAAACAGTTCGCCGACGCCGCCGACGGGCTCTATGGCGCCGTGGCGGACAAGCGGATCAAGGCCTTGGGCGAGGGCCTGAACGGCCAGAGCTTTGCCCTGCCAGACGCCCTCAGGGCGTCGGTGGAGCAACTGACGGAAAAAGCCCGCGCCGAGGCCTGGACGCGCCGACTATGGAATGGCGACGCAAGCCTCTGGACCGGCAAGGACGAGGCCGGCTGGCTCGGCTGGCTCGGCGCCGGCAAGGGCGAGGCCATCGACCTGGCCGCGCTGGATGACCTGAAGGCCAAGGTTAAGGACGGCGGGTTCACCCACGTCCTGCTCCTGGGCATGGGCGGATCGAGCCTGGGCCCCGAGGTCTTGGGCGACGTCTGCAACCGCGCCAAGGGCAGCCCGAGCCTGCTGGTGCTGGACTCCACCGACCCGACCCAGATCGCCCGGTTCGAGTCCGACATCGATCCGGCAAAGACCCTATTCGTGGTCTCGTCCAAGTCCGGGACGACCCTGGAACCGGACATTTTGCACCGCTATTTCTTCCAGGTCGCGGCCAAGGCGGTCGGTGCGGACAAGGCGGCCGGCCGGTTCGTCGCCGTCACCGACCCGGGCTCCAAGCTCGAAGCCACCGCCAAATCCGAAGGGTTCCTGCGCCTGTTCCACGGCGACAAGACCATCGGCGGCCGGTTCTCGGTGCTGTCCAACTTCGGCATGGTCCCGGCGATCGCCGCGGGCGTCGACGTGGCCGGGTTCATGGAACGGACACAGGTCATGGTCCGGGCCTGCGCCGTCAGCGCGCCTCCCAAAGCCAATCCGGGTGTCGAGCTGGGCCTGGTGCTGGGCGCCGGCGCCCTGGCCGGCCGCGACAAGGTCACCATCCTCGCCTCCCCCGCGCTTGCCCCGGTCGGCGCCTGGCTGGAGCAGCTGATCGCCGAATCCACCGGCAAGATCGGCAAGGGGCTCATCCCGGTGGCCGGCGAGGCGGTGGGCAAGCCGGCCGTCTATGGCAAGGACCGGGTGTTCGCCTATCTCGCCCTGAAGGGCGATGCGGACGCCGAGCAGGCCCGCGCGGTGGCCGCGCTGGAAGCGGCGGGACAGCCGGTGGTCCGCATCACCCTGGCCAGCCGTGAAGACCTCGGCCAGGAATTCTTCCGCTGGGAGATCGCCACCGCCGTCGCCGGCGCCGTGATCGGCATCGATCCCTTCGACCAGCCGGATGTCGAAGCCAGCAAGATCAAGACCCGGGCGCTGACCGACGCCTACGAGCAGTCGGGCGCCATGGCTCCGGAGACGCCATTCGTGCAGGTGGGCGGCTTTTCGCTCTTCGCCGACGCGCACAACGCCGACGCCCTGCGGCCCGGCAAGAGCAGCCTGGCCGGCGTGCTGGCGGCGCACTTCAAGCGCGCGGGCGCGGGGGATTATCTGGGCCTGCTGGCCTACATCGACCGCGATCCAGCGCATGTGGCGGCTCTCGCCAAGCTGCAGGCGAAGCTGCGCGACGCCACCGGCTGCGCGGTCGTGGTCGGCTTCGGGCCGCGGTTCCTGCACTCCACGGGCCAAGCCTACAAGGGCGGGCCCAACACCGGCGTCTTCCTGGAGATCACCGCCGACCACAAGCGGGACCTCCAGGTTCCGGGCCGCAAGTTCAGCTTCGGCGTGGTGGAGGCGGCCCAGGCCCGCGGCGATCTCGGCGTGCTCGATGAACGCGGCCGCCGGACCCTGCGCGTCCACCTGGGCGCGGACGTCGACGCCGGCCTGAAAACGCTGGCTGCGGCGTGCGAAGAGGCCGTGGGCAAGGTCTCGGCGCACTAAATTTCTCGTTCCCAGGCCTTGTGCCTGGGGACCGGTGAAGACTGACATCGACCGAAGCATCGCCCCATCCCCGGCGGAATCGGCTAGACTGATCCTGCCATGACCATCCGCCGCCTGCCGCCTGAGACCGTCAACCGTATCGCCGCCGGCGAGGTGGTGGAGCGGCCGGCGAGCGCGATCAAGGAGCTGGTGGAGAACAGCCTCGACGCCGGCGCGCTGCAGGTGGACATCCAGGCCGACGACGGGGGGCTTGGCCGGATCCTGGTGGTGGATAACGGCGGCGGCATGAGCCGCGATGAGCTGGCCCTGGCGCTGGAGCGTCACGCGACCTCGAAGCTGTCGCCCAACGCGGCCGGCGATTTCGACCTCCTGCACATCGGCACCCTGGGGTTTCGCGGCGAGGCGCTGCCGTCGATCGGCTCGGTGGCGCGGCTAACGCTGACGGCCAGGGCGCGCGGCCAGGCCGACGCCCATTCGCTCACTGTCGAGGGCGGCGCCATGGCCGAGCCGCGCCCGGCGGCCTTCGCCGGGGCGCACGGCGCGCGAGTGGAGGTGCGCGACCTGTTCTTCGCCACCCCGGCGCGGCTGAAATTCATGAAGAGCGCCCGGGCTGAATCCATGGCCATCGCCGAGGAGGTCAAGCGCCAGGCGATGGCGCATGAGGCGACCGGCTTCAGCCTGGACCTGGACGGCCGCCGCGCCCTGCGCCTGCCGCCGGAACGTCCTGGACCCGAGGGCCGGCTGAAGCGGCTGGCGGCGATCCTGGGCGCGGAGTTCGAGGACAACGCCCTCCTCATCGACCAGCAGCGCGAGGGCGTCGAGCTCACCGGCTATGCTGGCCTGCCGACCTATTCGCGCGGCAACGCCGGGCATCAGTATCTGTTCGTCAACGGTCGCCCCGTCCGCGACCGGCTGCTGCAGGGGGCGTTGCGGGCCGCCTACGCCGACTTCCTCGCGAGAGACCGGCACCCGACCGCCGCCCTGTTCGTGACGCTGGATTCCGAGCTGGTGGATGTGAACGTGCACCCGGCTAAGGCGGAGGTCAGGTTCCGCGACCCGGCCCTGGTGCGCGGGCTGATCATCGGCGCGCTCCGCCACGCCCTGGCCGGCGCGGGTCACCGGGCCGCGACCACGGTTGCGACTGCGGCGCTGAGCGGCTTTCGGCCCCAGGGGCAGCCCTCGGCGCGAGGCTTCTCAGCCTGGAACGCAGGCGGCTGGACGCCGCAGGCGACAGCGCCGAACCTGCCCGGCGTCGAAGAGATTTCCGCCCGGTTCGAGCGCGACGATTTCGCCACGGCCGTCGGCGCGGCAGTGAGCGCCGAGGTCATCGACCTCACCGACTATCCCCTCGGCGCGGCGCGGGCGCAGGTGCACGAGACCTATATCGTCGCCCAGACCCGCGACGGCGTGGTCATCGTCGACCAGCACGCCGCCCATGAGCGGCTGGTCTATGAGCGGATGAAGGCGGAGATGGACCGGGGCGGCGTGACGCGCCAGGCGCTGCTGCTGCCGGAAGTGGTCGACCTCGATCCGGCCGAAGCCGAGCGCGTGGCGGAACGGGCGGACGAACTGGCGAAGCTCGGCCTGATCATCGAGCCGTTCGGCCCCGGCGCCATATTGGTGCGCGAGACCCCGGCGCTGCTGGGCGAGACCGATGCGGCGGGCCTGATCCGCGACATCGCCGACGACCTGGCCGAGAATGGCGCGCCGCTGGCCCTGGGCGAGCGGCTGCAAGCGGTCTGCTCCACCATGGCCTGTCACGGCTCGGTCCGCGCGGGCCGCCGGCTCACGGCGGCGGAGATGAACGCCCTGCTGCGTGAGATGGAGGCCACCCCCCATTCCGGCCAGTGCAACCACGGCCGGCCGACCTATGTGGAGCTGAAGCTGGCGGACATCGAGAAGCTGTTCGGGCGGCGGTGAACTTTCCTTCTCCCTTCGGGAGATGTGTCGTGAGGTGCCGTCACTAGTCAGGTCAACAGTCCACCGACCAACATCATGGTGACGAGGCCGAGCAGGATGAGCGGAATGATCGATAGCATGCGCGCAGTCCAGCTGTGGAATGCCAGCAGTCCGATCAAGATCGGGATCCCGAGCAGGACGTAGGCGATGGCGACATCTCGCAGGTCGTAGAACACGATGGCGAGGGTGATTGCCCCGATCACGCCGATGGTCGCGAGCGTGGCCGCTAAGGTCCTCGTGAGCCCTGATTTATGCTCAGTGCCTAATTCAGCCACACCCCTTCCCCTCACCCCTCACCCCGTCGCGAACGCCGCGATATCCCGCGCGGTATCCCGGCTGATATCCGGGCAGCAGATGGCGAAGATTTCCGTGCCGTGGATGGAGCCCATCACTTGGCGGCAGCGGGCGGGGATCCCGTTGGCGATCAGCAGGCGGTAGAACTCGATCCCCTCGTCGCGCAGGGGATCGCACTCGTTGACGCTGATCACCGTCGGCGGAAAGCCCTTGATGTCGTCCGGTCCGGCGAAGCCAGGCCACGCCAAGGGGTCCTTCGCCTTGAACGCCTCAATGCCATAGGCCATGGCGCCGCGATTGCTGTGCAGGTCCAGCAGGATGCCGTTGTTCTCGGTGGACGAGGGATAGCGCGCGTCCGGCCAGTGGCCGGCGATGTAGGGGCAGAGCGCGTAGAGGCCCTTGATCAGGCCCTGTTCGCCGTCCTTGGTCAGCTTCAGACCCAGGCCCAGTGTCAGGTTGCCACCGCCGCTTTCGCCGGCGACGACGATCCGATCGGGATCGATGTTCAGCTTGGCGGCGTTGGCCTTCACCCACTTCAGCCCCGAGACGCAGTCGTTCAGGCCGGCGGGAAATGGCGCGACTTCCGGAGCCGAGGAGGCGGTCAGGCAGTTGCGGAAATCGACCATGGCCACGGCCACGCCCATGGCGGCGATGATCTTGCCCCAGGCGCGGTACATGCCGTCGAAGGCCGACGAGCTCATCATGCCGCCGCCGTGGATGTAGTAGACGCACGCCAGGCGCTCGGCGGTGTCCGGGCGGATGTACTGGATCTTGATGGTGTTGCCGTCGGGCGAGGAGGTGAAGGTCTCCGTGCGGATTGTCAGGCCCTTCGACGGGGCGACGGTCTCGTTATCGACCTGCTCCATGAACACCCGGCCCATCTCGGCGCGGGCGATGGCTTCGGGGGTGTTGGCTTCGGCGAGCTGAGTCTCGCGGTCCTTGACGTCCGTGGCCGGCGGCATCGGCGGGAAGGCGCCCATGATCGCCTTGATGCGCGGGTCGATTCGGCGGTCTTCGGCGATCTTCGAGGCCATCTGGCGTCTCCTCCTGCGGTGTTGGGCGGGTTATCGACGATCGCACGGCCGATGAACAGAGCTATGCTTACGCTCATGCAGACCGGACAGCCCAGCCGCACCGCCCTATCCGCCGCCGCCCATCGGGCCACGCATCAGGTGGTGGAGGGCGGGCGCATCTTCGCCGATCCGCTGGCGCTGCGGATTCTGGGGCCAGACGCCGAGGCCATCGTCGCGCAAATGGCGGCGCAGCCGCAGCGGCGAGGGATGCGCCTGTTCATCGCCGCCCGCACCCGTTTCGCCGAGGACGCCCTTGCCGAGGCGGCGGCGCGCGGCGTGCGCCAGCTGGTGGTGCTAGGCGCGGGGCTGGACACCTTCGCCTACCGCAATCCGTTTGAGGCCGCGGGCCTGAAGGTGTTCGAGGTGGACCATGCGGCGACCCAGGCCTGGAAACGCCGCCGCCTGGCCGACGCCGGCCTGACGCCGCCGCCCAGCCTGACCTACACGCCGGTGGACTTCGAGCGCTCGACGCTCGCCGAGGGCCTGGCGGCGGCGGGGTTCGCGGCCGACCAGCCGAGCTTCTTTACCTGGGCCGGCGTCGTGCCCTACCTGACCCGCGAGGCGGTGCTGGCGACGCTGGGGTACATCGTAAGCCTGCCCGGCGGCGCGGAGGTGACCTTCGACTACAGCGACCCGCCTGCAACCCTGCCCCCTGACCAGCGGACGGCGCAGGCGGAGCGCGCCGAGGCCGTGGCCGCGGCGGGAGAGCCATGGCTGACCTATTTCGCGCCGGGCGAGCTGGCGGCCGAATTGCGGCGGTTGGGGTTCACCGAGATCGAAGACCTGGGCCCGGCGCAGATCGCGGCGCGGTATTTCGGGGTTGCGGGGTCGGACAGGACCAAGGGCGGGCATTTGCTGCGGGCGCTGCGGACTGTCTAATCCGCTCATCCCTTTCTGAAACACCACACCCGCGCCGCGCCGTGTTTGCGTTCGTCCAGCACTTCGAATCCCGACGTCACTGGCGCAGGCTCATCCGCCGCGCGTTCGAACACCACCACCGCGCCCTCCGCCAGCCAGCCGCCGGCCAACAGTTCAGCAAGCGCGCGCTCGCCGAGGCCCTTGCCGTAGGGCGGATCGAGGAAGGCGATATCGAACGGCGCCCCGTCGCTGGCCGGCTTGGCGCCGAGGGCCGTGGCGTCGCGGCGGTGGATGCGGGTGCGGCCGAACAGGTCGCCGGCGGGCGCCAGGGTCTCGATGTTCTGTCGGATCACCCCGCGCGCCGCATCATCGGTCTCCACGAACAGGCACCAGGCCGCGCCGCGCGACAAGGCCTCGAGCCCCAGCGCGCCGGAGCCGGCGAACAGGTCCATCACTCGCGCATCGGCCAGACCGGGCGACCAGGCGGCGTGCTCAAGCACGTTGAACAGCGCCTCCCGCGTGCGATCCGCCGTCGGCCGCGTCCCCTGTCCCGGCGGCGCATTCAGCGCGCGGCCGCGATATTTGCCGGAAATGATGCGCAGCGCCCGGCCCTCAGCTGCGCCAGCGCAGGACGCCGCCTTCGACCGGGTTCTTGAACGGGCGGCTCTCGCGGCGGCTGGCCGTCCATTCGCGTTTCAGCGCCTGGTACCACTTGGCCTGGCGGTCGGCGTCGTCGACCCAGAGCAGGGCGGGATCGTAGATCAGGCCCTGATTCTGCAGGTTCACCATGCCGGCGTCCTGGCGCAGGAACTTGCGGGCCGCCTGGGCGACGAAGGGCTTCAGCAGGCTGGCCATGGGGTGGTCCCACCACATCATCTGGGTGATGGCGGTGGTCTTTTCGGTGAGCGGGGTCAGGCAGGTGAGCGACAGCACCTGGCGGGCGCCGATGGTGATGTGCTCCCAGCGCAGGCCCGGCAGGCGGAAGGTAATCTCCGTCGACGGCGCGCCGCCCAGCAGGCGGTAGGCGTAGCTATTGCTCGACGGCGGGTGGCGGACCATGGCGAAGCCGGCGTCGCGGGCCTCAAACGCCTTGGTCTTCTCGTGCTGGGAGGCGGCGGAGCGCCACCACCAGTTCTGGTGCACATAGGGCCCATGAGCGGGGTCCATCAGGCCCACCACGGCGTGGTCGATGTGGGCGTCGAACACCATCCGATCGACCAGCTTGGGACCGCCGCCGACAACGCCTGGGAAAATGGGCGGCGGCTGGTCGGGCTGGCCTTCGCCGCGGGCATCGGAACTCATCCAAATGAACACCAGGCCCTGGCTTTCCGCGAGGGGATAGCGGCGCACGCGAATGCGGGCGACCTCGATGGCCTGGTCCTCGACCATGGACGGGATCGCCGCGCAGACGCCGTCGGTGCGGAAGCGCCAGCCGTGGTAGGGGCATTCCACCACCTCGGCGCCGTCCGCCTGCTTCACCAGCCGGCCCGCCGAGAGCGGCGCGGCGCGGTGGGGACAGATGTCGCGCAGGGCGTAGGCCTCGCCGCCGTGGGTTCGACCCAGCAGGATCGGTTCGCCCAGGATCTCGTGCCGCTTCTGCTTGCCGGGCTTCAGGTCGCCGGACAGGGCCGCGAAATACCAGATGTCGCGCAGGAAGCCCTGCCCGAACACGGTGCGGGTCTGTTCGCGGGGTTTGGCGTCGCCGTCGGCCATGCCGCCTTCTAGCGCTCCTCGGGTTTGACGTCGATGCGGCGGGCCATCCTACTTCCCTGATGGCGCCCTTACGGGTTTCAAGCGTTACCGTGACATGGCGTTCCGCAAGAAGGTGCATCCCAAGGTCGATCGCTGGGAAAAGCGACAGACCCGCGCGGCCCGGTTCACCGGGCTGGGCCTGGTGCTGATGATGGTCGGCGGCGTCGTCGCGTTGGCGAATTGGGTGGTCCCGCCGCAACATCTGCCCTGGAAACCGCTGACCCTCGCCCAGCCGGTGGGCGTGGCCACCGGCGTCAAGGTCGCCGCCACACCGGCCGGCGCCGACTGCCGCGCGATCCTCACCAAGGGCGGCGTGACCTTCCAGGACGTTCCCGACCAGACCAGCGGCTTCTGTGTCATTCACGACGCGCTGACCCTCACCGGCGGCATGTCGGCGCTGCACCCCATCGGTGCGGTGATGACCTGCCGCGAGGCCCTGGCCTTCTCGGTCTGGGAGCGACAGGTAGTGCAGCCGGCGGCGAGCGCCCTGCTGGGCTCGCCGGTGGCGACCATCACCCACTTCGGCGCCTATTCCTGCCGCCGACGCTACGGCCGCGCCGATCAGCCGGTGAGCGAACACGCACTCGCCAACGCCATCGACATCGGCGCCTTTACCCTGGCCAATGGCCAGACCGTGACGGTGGAGAAGGACTGGAGCGATCCCGGCCCCAAGGGCCAGTTCCTGCATCAGGTTCGCCAGGGCGCCTGCGGCGTGTTCGAGACCGTGCTCAGTCCCGACTACAACGCCGAACACCACAACCATCTGCACCTGGACATGGGCGACGGGCCGGTCTGCCATTGAAGCGCTTGACCTCGGCGCCCTCCCGCGACACGGTGCGCGCCGAAAATCAAACAAGCGTTTCAATGGGAGCCAAGCGCCATGAGCCTCTTCGACCTGACCGGCAAGGTCGCCATCATCACTGGCTCCTCGCGCGGCATCGGCAAGGCGATCGCCGAGCAGATGGCCGACCACGGCGCCAAGGTGGTGATCTCGTCGCGCAAGGCCGGGCCCTGTGACGAGGTGGCCGCGGCGATCAACAAGACGCATCCCGGCGCGGCCATCGCCGTTCCCGCCAACATCTCCTCCAAGGAGGACCTTCAGCGGCTGGTGGACGAGACCCGCAAGGCCTTCGGCAAGGTGGACATTCTGGTCTGCAATGCCGCCTCCAACCCCTACTACGGCCCGATGTCGGGCATTACCGACGACGCTTTCCGCAAGATTTTGGACAACAATATCGTCGCCAACAACTGGCTGGTGAACATGGTCGCGCCGGAGATGCAGGAGCGCAAGGATGGGGCGATCATCATCGTCTCCTCGATCGGCGGCCTGCGCGGCACCCCGGTGATCGGCGCCTACGCCATCTCCAAGGCGGCCGACATGCAGCTGGCCCGCAACCTGGCCCAGGAGCTGTCGCCGCATAATATCCGCATCAACTGCATCGCCCCCGGCCTGGTCAAAACCGACTTCGCCAAGGCTCTGTGGGACACGCCGGAAGGCGAGCGCCGCGCCAGCCAGGGCACCCCGCTGCGGCGGCTGGGCGAGCCGGACGACATCGCCGGCGCAGCGGTGTACCTGGCCTCGCGCGCGGGCGCCTGGACGACCGGCCAGACCATCGTCGTGGACGGCGGGGCGACCTGCTGAGGGCTCAGTGCGTCCTTCGACACGGCCCTTCGGGGCGGCTCAGGATGACGTGGTTTTGTGGGCTCCAAAATTCTACGTCATGCTGAGCCGCGCCCAACGGGCGCGCGTCGAAGCACGCACGCCTCACCGCGAGCGTGACAGGTCCCGCGCCTTGGCCAACCGTTCGATCCCCGCGTCCAGGGTCTCGTCCCGCTTGGCGAAACAGAGCCGAGCGATGCTGGTCACCGGCGAGACTTCGTAGAAGGCCGAGACCGGGATTGCGGCGATCCCCGCCTCCTTCACCGCGCGCAGGCAGAAGACTGCATCGTCCTCGTCGACCCCTGAAGCGGGCAGATCGATGTTGAGGAAGTAGGTGCCCTGGCTTTCCAGCACCGCGAACCCTTCCTTGCGCAGGCCCTCGGTAAGCCGGTCGCGGGACCGCGCCAGGTCGCCGGGCATGGCCGCGAACCAGGCGTCGCTGTTGTCCAGGCCCCAGGCCACCGCCGCCTGCAGGTTCGGGGGGGTGGTGAAGGTCATGAACTGGTGCGCCTTGGCCAGGACCTCGGTCAGGGCCGGGGCGGCGCAGAGGAAGCCGACCTTCCAGCCGGTGAGCGCGAACATCTTGCCGGCCGAGCCGATCTTCACGCAGCGCTCGCGCATGCCGGGGAAGGCCATCAGCGGACGATGGCGCAGGCCGTCGAACACCACCTCCTCCCAGACCTCGTCGCAAACAGCGACCGCATCGAAGCGGACACAGAACTCGGCCAGCAGGGCCAGGTCCTCATCGGGACAGACGGTGGCGGCGGGATTGAGCGGGTTGTTGAGCACGACCAGCTTGGTGCGCTCGCTGAAGGCCGCCTCCAGCCCCGCGCGGTCGAACCGCCAGTACGGGGGCGCGAGCTTGACGAACACCGGCACGCCGCCCGCCCGGCGCACCACCGGGGCATAGGAATCGTAGAGCGGCTCGAACATCACCACCTCGTCCCCCGGCTCGATCAAGCCAAAGAAGGCGCAGGCCAGGGCCTCGGTGGCGCCGGAGGTGACGGTGATCTCCGTCTGCCAGTCCAGGTCCAGGCCCTGGCGGCGGGCGTAGTGGCCGGCGACGGCCTGGCGCAGCTGGGGCAGGCCAAAGGTCGGCGGATACTGGTTGTCGCCGTTCAGCACCGCCTCGGCGGCGTGGCGACGGATCGCTTCCGGACCGGGTTCGTCGGGGAATCCCTGGCCGAGATTGATCGCCCCATGCTCGCGGGCCAGACCCGACATGACCGAGAAGATGGTCGTCGGCAGCTTTGCGTAAATGGGGTTGGCCATGTCGCGCGAATCCTTAGCATGCCGGGCATGCGCTACATCGACTTCCAACCTGAACATGCGGCCGCGTTCAAGGACCTGAACGTCGCCTGGATCAGCAAACTGTTCGCCGTGGAGGTCAAGGACTTGGAGGTGCTGGACGCGCCGGTCGTCAAGGTGATCGACAAGGGGGGTCATATCATCATGGCCATGGACGGCGATGAGCCCGTCGGCTGTTGCGCGCTGATCCTGCTGCCCGACGGCGGGTTCGAGGTGGGCAAGATGGCGGTGGCCGACAGCCACCAGGGGCGCGGCCTTGGCAACGGGCTGATGCGGGCCTGCATCGACAAGGCCCGCGGCCTTGGCGCGCCCAGGCTCTATCTGGAAACCAATAGCTCGCTGGCGCCGGCGCTGGCGGTGTACCGGCGGC
>Ga0302314_10005052_pt1 | contig 24118 bp, 18 predicted proteins | sample III_Palsa_N2_3_FD_200533 | JGI IMG/M metagenome (GOLD analysis project Ga0302314, IMG submission 200533) | Peat permafrost microbial communities from Stordalen Mire near Abisko, Sweden - III_Palsa_N2_3 | ecosystem: Environmental > Terrestrial > Soil > Palsa > Peat permafrost | place: Sweden... | reverse complement strand
GGAATGTACGCAAGACGGATTCCAATATTCGCTATAACGCCGACATCCGCACCAAGCGGCTGCCCGAAGTCGTGGCGTGGATCGAGCGGAACCCCCACGCCCCTTCGGTGGCTTCATTGAAATAGCCGCGCGGTCGCGGCCGGGCAGCGCGTTCGCGGCGTGTGAGGTTGCCTTGATGCGGTAAGCTCTCCCGGCATGCCGTCCCATTGGTTTACCTGGGCGATTGCCGCCGTATCCATCACGGGCGTGATCGTACGCCCGAACAGAACATCGGAAGCCATGTGGGCAGGCCTGGGCGCGACGGCGCTGGTCGTTTTCTCCCTGTTGCCTGCCTCGGAGGCGCTTGCGGCGGTGCTGTCCGGCGCGGATGTCTATCTGTTTCTGATCGGCATGATGCTTCTCGCCGAGCTTGCACGGGAAGAGGGACTGTTCGACTGGCTTGCGGCTTATGCGGTACGTCACGCGCGCGGATCGGCAAGCCGGTTGTTTTTGCTCATCTACGGCGTTGGAACGCTCGTCACGATATTCCTTTCCAACGACGCCACGGCGGTGGTCCTCACGCCCGCGGTCTACGCCGCCACCAAGCGCGCCGACGCGGCACCGCTGCCCTACCTGTTCGCCTGTGCCTTCATCGCCAACGCGGCGAGCTTCGTGTTGCCGATCTCGAATCCCGCGAACCTGGTGGTCTTCGGTGACAACATGCCCGCGTTGACGAACTGGCTCGGTCAATTCGGCGCAAGCGCGGTGGTGTCCATCCTATTGACCTATGTGGCACTGCGTGTGGCGCAGCGTGCAGAGCTGCGGGGCCGTGTGCGCGCGACCGTTACTCAGCCTGAGCTCGGCAAGGCGGGGCGAATTGCGGCAGCTGCCATTGCGCTCACCGCAATCGTGCTTCTCGTTTGCTCGGGCTTGCACGGGCGGCTCGGCCTGCCGACATTTATCGCAGGCGTTTGCGCTTGTCTGCTGATCGGCCTCGTCAAGCGCTCTGCGCCCACGCATGTGCTCAGACACATCTCCTGGAGCATTCTGCCCCTGGTCGGCGGACTTTTCGTGCTGGTGAGAGGGGTCGAAGAGACCGGCGCCCTCGCCGCACTTCCAAGCTTCGTTTCCGCGAAGGCGGCGGCCGCGCCCACGGCGACCGCTTTCGGCAGCGGCATTCTCGTTGCCCTGGCCGGCAACCTCGTCAACAACTTGCCCATGGGCCTTTTGGCCGGTGCTGCCGGCGCGGGGGGGCATTGGCCGCCCGCAGTGAGGGCGGCCGTACTGGTCGGCGTGGACCTCGGCCCCAATCTATCCGTAACCGGCTCGCTCGCGACCCTGCTCTGGCTGATCGCGATACGGCGCGAGGGCGAGAACGTGAGCGGATGGCGGTTTCTCGCTTTGGGAGCCCTGGTCATGCCTCCCGCTTTACTCGGTGCGCTCGCGGTCGTGGCACACTGAGCGCCATGCAAAGGACTACTTTCAGCCGAGTTTGGCGTCTGTTCTTGGCCATCCCGGTGGCAATGGCTACGAGCGCGGCGTTTGCAGCGGAAGTCGGGCCGGGCTACGACGTCGAAATGAGCCGCATGATTCCCGTCCGCGACGGCACCCGGCTCGAAGCGTGGATCACAAAGCCGTCCAACATCAAGGTGAAGTTGCCCACCATCCTGACGCTGACGCAGTACGATATCGATGGCGGCCGCCACGGCGATTCCGCCGGCTACTATGCCCATCGCGGTTATGCGTTCGTACAGGCTTACGTGCGCGGCCGCGGCCAATCCGGCGGCGTCAAGAGCGACAGTCTTGGTGTCCAGGTCGGGCGCGACGGTCGCGACCTGGTCGAATGGATTGCCGCGCAGCCATGGAGCGACGGACGAGTCGTGATGTTCGGCGGCTCCTTTGTCGGCATGACGCAGTGGCAAACCGCCGCTCAGTTGCCGCCGCATCTCGCGGCGATCGCTCCGTATGTGCCTATTTACCCAGGCTGGGATATTCCGAATACGAACGGAATTCCCCAAGCATGGACCACCGTCATTCTCGGATATGTAGCCGGTCGCTCCCTCAATACCGGCTTTATGCGCAACGAAGACTACTGGCAAGGCAAGATGCTCGAGCAATATGCCGCGTATCGTCCTTTCCATGAATTGGATAGCGCCATCGGCATCGCCGCGGATGACTGGTGGATGCTCGATGCCCAAGGCGCCCGGAAGTCCATGTTCGATGTTTGGCTGGATCACGTCGGCGACGCGGCGTTCAACCTGGCTGCGGAGCCCCAAGCCGATAGCTACGAGCGAATGAATTTTCCGGTCCTGACCGTGACTGGATATTACGACGATGACCAGCCGGGAACTTTGCGTTATTACCGCAATTACGTGGCCCACGCTCCAGGCGCCGCCGTCGCGCAGCTCCATCTGGTGATCGGACCCTGGGACCATTCCGGTGCCCAAGAACCCACCAAGATGATCGAGGGCGCGCCCATCCCAGAGGCCGCTGTCATCGACATGCAGAAGCTGCACGCAGACTGGTATGACTATGCATTAGGCCGAGGCCCGCTGCCGCCGTTGCTGCACTCGAATGTCGCCTACTTCATGTTGGGTGCCGACGAATGGCGCTATGCGAGAACGCTCGAGTCGGCATCCTCCGGCAAGGAATTGACCCTCTTTCTCGCCGAGCCTTCGGGAACGCCGCGGGACGTCTTCCGCTCCGGACAGCTGATCTCGAAGCCGCAGCCTCTGGAACCGCCGGCCGATATTGTCAGCGACCCTCACGAACTGCCCGAGCTCGCGGTTGCCAAGTACGCGGCCGACGAGAATCTGACGAGCCAGTTTCGCGCTTTTCAGAAGCGGGCAATCACATTTCATTCCGATCCTTTTTCGCAAAATGCCGAAATCGCCGGACATATACGGCTGACGCTCGAGTGCGAAGCCGACGCACCGGATTTCGATCTTTGGGCGCAACTGCTGTTGGTGCTCGCCGACGGCTCGACCGTTCGATTGGGCGAAGATATCCGCCGCGCTCGATTTCGCAGCAGTCAGTTCAAAGAAGAACTCGTCAAACCGGGACAGTCGATCCAGATACCGTTCGAATTCAATTGGCTCGCCCGACGCATCCCGGCCGGCGCCCGGCTGCGTTTGACCATTGCCCCGCTGAACTCACCGAACTACCAAAAAAACTTCAATACGGGTGGGCGCATCGGCTACGAAAACATCGGCGATGCGCGAATAGCGCATATCAAGATCTTTCATGACGCGAAACGGCCGAGCCGATTGGAGCTGCCGCTCGCCGCGCCGCAGGATGGAGGGATGCGATGATCGAGACCGGACACAACCTGCTTTTCCAGGAGGCGAACCTGGCCGACCCCGGCGGCGGCGCGGAACGCCTCAGTTTCTTGAGCCGCGTGCCGAACCAGCCGAAGATAGACGCATTCCTCAGGGCGCAGGACCGGGTGAATCCTTCACCGCGCTTTGCGGAATTCTTCGATTTTCGGATCGCGGTGTTCGTCGCCGCGGTCCCGGCGGCGCTCGGTACGCGTGTCGTGGTGGCAGGCGTTACCAACGTGAGTCAGCACCAATTCGACACGGTTGCCGCCCTCATCGGCCGCGGTACCGCCCGATGGAATCGACTCGAGTTCAAGCGGTGCGTCGAATCGATCCTGGGCATTACGATTCAGGATTTCGCCGGATCCGCTCGCTGAGCCGCGGTTGGTTGCGTTCAGCCGACCGCCATCTGCAGCGCCGGCGCGGGAACACCGCGCTTGCTGTGCAGCTTGATGTTGAGGCGCAGCTCGTTGGCGGAATCCGCGTTGCGGATCGCCTCGTCGTACGCGATCGCCCCCTCGTCGTAGAGCTCGAACAGCGACACGTCGAAGGTCATCATCCCGAGCTCACGCGATTTCTGCATGATGGCCTTGATCTCGTGGAACTCTCCCTTGAGGAGCTTGTCCGCGACGATGGGCGTGTTGATCAGGATTTCCATGGCGGCACGCCGTCCCTTGCCGTCCTCGGTGCGGATAAGCCGCTGCGAGATGATGGCGCGCAGGTTGCTGGAAAGATCCATGAGGAGCTGCTTGCGCCGCTCCTCGCTGAAGAAATTGATGATGCGGTCGATGGTCTGATTGGCGCTGTTCGAGTGCAGCGTGCCCAGGCACAGATGCCCGGTCTCGGCGAAGGCGATCGCGTGCTCCATGGTCTCGGTGTCGCGGATCTCGCCGATGAGAATGACATCCGGCGCCTGGCGCAGGGTGTTCTTGAGCGCGTTGTGCCACGTGTGCGTATCGATACCAACCTCGCGGTGCGTGATCAGCGACTGCTGCGACTGATGCACGAACTCCACGGGGTCCTCGACGGTGATGATGTGACCGGCCGACGTCGAGTTGCGGTGGTCGATCATTGCGGCGAGCGAGGTTGACTTGCCCGATCCCGTGGCGCCGACGACGAGCACGAGCCCGCGCTTGGTCATCACGATTTCCTTCAAGCTCGGCGGCAGCGCGAGCTGATCGAGGGTCGGAATCTGGTTGACGATGGTCCGAATCACCATGCCGACATTCTGCTGCTGTACGAAGACGTTGACCCGAAAGCGCGACACGCCCGGGATGGAGATGGCAAAGTTCGCCTCCAGCTCCCGTTCGAAATCTCCGCGCTGCCGCTCGTTCATCAACGCGAGCGCGAGCTCGCGGGAAAGTTCCGCCGAAAGCTTCTGATTGACCAGGGGCTTCATGGCGCCCTGCAATTTCATGCTGGGAGGAAAATCCTTCGAAATGAACAGGTCCGACCCGCCCGCGGCGCTCATTGCCGTCAGCAACTTGACGATGTAGGACTTTGCCTGCTCCTCGCTGAATGCCATCGTCGCCTCTGAGCTCGAATGATTAAGTCGCACAAGGGTACCGAATGAGGGCCGGCGAGGCCGGTATTGGCTCTCAGGTCGTGCGAGTGGATACGTTAAGTTAATTGGCGACTTGAGGCACAATGGACGGATGCCGAAGGCACGGGGCTTCATTCTTCAAGCAACTTACCGCGTCGCGTCGACGGCGGACGGCCGGCGCTTGCCGGTCGTGCATCTGTACGGTCGCTTGGATGGCGGCGCCGCGTTTCTGGTGCGGGACGATCGGCAACGCCCTCATTTTTATGTGCGCGCCGCCGATGTATCGCGCGCGTCCGTCCTCAAGGGGTTGCCGCCGCCCGAGCCGGTCGACAAGCGCACGTTCGCCGGCGAGCCGGTGTGCCGCATCGACGTCGACGTGCCCTCGGACGTGCCCCCCTTGCGCGACAAGCTGCACGCCGCGGAGATCGACACGTTCGAGGCTGACGTCCGCTTTGCCTCGCGGTACTTGATCGAGAGCGGCATCAAAGGCGGCTGTGAAATCGACGGCGCCTCCGCGCCCGGCGCCGGCGGACTCGTGTTCGAAAATCCGGACCTGCACCCGGCCGACGTCCAGATCGCGCCGCGGGTGCTGTCGTTCGACATCGAGACGGATGCGAAGGCGGAGCGCCTGCTGGCGATATCGCTGTACGGTCTGGGGAGCGATGAGGTGCTCATCGTCGACGAGACCGACCGGACGATGCCCGATCGGGCCGTGCGCTGCGCGACCGAGGCCTCCGCGCTCGAGGCCTTCGCCGCGCGGGTTCGATCGCTCGATCCGGACGTGCTCACCGGTTGGAATCTCATCGATTTCGATCTCACCGTGCTCGAGCGGATCGCGGCCCGCGTGGGTTATGAGCTCAAGCTCGGTCGAGACGCGGGTGCCATGCGGATCCGCAAGGCTGAAGGCTATTTCGGCAGCGGCCAGGCAAGCATCCCGGGACGTGTGGTGCTCGACGGCATCGACCTGTTGCGCGGTGCGTTCATCCGCATGGATGATTATTCGCTCGATGCGGTCGCGCGCGAAGTGCTCGGGGAAGGCAAGGCCGTGGCGGCGCCCGCGCGTGACCGTTTGGCAGAAATTCTGCACAACTACCGGCATGATCTGCCGGCCTTCGCGCTCTACGCCCGCACGGATGCGCGCCTCGCATTAGGCATCGTGGAGAAATTGCGCCTCGTCGAGCTCGCCTTCGCCCGCAGCCAGCTCACGGGCATGACGCCCGACCGGGTCGCGGCCAGCATCGCCTCCTTCGATTTCCTCTATCTCTCCGAGCTCGAGCGCGCACGCATCGTCGCACCGAGCGTGCGGGGCGGCGATTCGCGGGTGCATGTCGCGCAGCAGGGCGGCCACGTACTCGAATCCGAAACGGGGCTGCAGGCCAATGTTTGGGTGTTCGATTTCAAGAGTCTGTACCCCAGCATCATCCGGACCTTCAACATCGATCCCGTGAGTTTCGTGCCGGAACCGGGGCCGGACCTTGATTTGATCCGCACGACCGAAGGGGCGTTTCGCCGCGAACCCGCGATCCTGCCGCGGCTCCTCGACGAGCTGTTCCCGCGACGCGAAGCGGCAAAGCGCCGCGGCGACGATGTGGCGGCACACGCTATCAAGATCCTGATGAACTCGTTCTACGGCGTGCTCGGCACGTCCGCATGCCGCTTCTTCAACCCCGCCCTCGCCAACTCCATCACGGGCATGGGCAAGCATCTGCTGCTCTGGTCGAAGCAATGGTTCGAGTCGCGCGGGTTCAGCGTGCTGTACGGCGACACCGACAGCCTGTTCGTGCGCTCCGCCGCAAGCGACCCGGAGCGGGCGAGCACGGAGGCTGCCCGGCTCGCCGCGGAGCTGAATCGCGACCTCGAGCGGCACATCGAGGCGCGCTGGCGCGTGCAGAGCCGCCTCGAGCTCGAGTTCGAGAAGTTGTACCTGAAGCTGTTCCTGCCGCGTGCCCGTCACAGTACACGCGGCGCAAGCAAGCGCTATGCCGGACTGGTGTACTCGGCCGGCGGCATCGGCACGGTGGAGTTCGTCGGCATGGAGGTCATCCGGCGCGACGCGACGCCGCTCGCGAAGCGAGTGCAGCGCGAGCTCTACGAACGCTTGTTCTCGAATCGGCCGGTGGATGCTTACCTCGCCGAGATCGTCGCCCGCGTCCGCCGCGGCGAGCTCGACGAGGAGCTCGTCTATCACAAGAATCTGCGCAAGGAGACGGGCGAGTACACCGCCACGACACCGCCGCACGTCGCCGCCGCGCGCAAGTCCCCTGCGGGCGCAGGCAGATCCATCCGCTACGTCGTGACCACAGCCGGAGCCGAGCCGCTCGACAACCTGATCCACCCGCTCGACCGCGAGCACTATGTGGAGAAACAGGTCAAGCCGGTCGCGGAGCCCGTATTGGATACGCTCGGATTGAACTTTGAGCGCGTGATCGGCGACGCCCGCCAGTTCGAGCTCGACTGGTCCTGAAACGGCGGGCGGCGCTCACTCCGACTCGATGCGCTCGAGCTCTCCGCCATCGAATCGCAGCCGGCGCGGCGTACCGTCGACGAAGGCCAAGAATTCCGCCACCTCGGGACTTACCGGGCTCTCGCCGACCCGAAACAAGTGGTCGCCGATGGGGCTGAGCGGATCCGTTCCGCCGATCCACAAGCGGCCTTGACGCTGCACCACGCGAGCCCAGCCGACCCAGGGATCGGGCGAATAGTAGACGCCCACATATCGAGCCAGCTCGGGCGAGGCTTCGATCGGCCGCGCATGGTTTTCGGGGCGTGCATACCAGTCCGCTCCGTGCGCGAGCGCGAGCGCCGGCCGGGCGGCGCCGGCGTTCGATCCGCTCGCGGTGTCGCGCTCGAACACCAGCGGGTAGAGATCGAAGTCCGCATGATCGGCGATAAAAGTGTCCTCTTCGGTATGCTGCAATGCAATCCGCTCGTGGCCGCGCTCGAGCACGAGTCGGCTGCCCGCTGCGACGACCTCGAGACGGCGCCCGTCGGAAGAGACATAGCTCCCCTGATAGCTTGCCGCGTCAGCAACGTCGGCCGACGCGTCGAAAGGCGGCATCGGCGGCGCGGGACGGTTGTCCTGCGTCGAGCGCAGCACGCGCAGCGCGTACTCGACCACCGGATTGGGCCGATAGCCAAGCTGCGCATTGATCGAGGCAAAGGCGCCGAATCCTGCGTCGAGATCGAGATGTATGGCCGACATGAACGACACCATGCCGCCCGTATGCCGCAAGCGGCGATGCCCATCGAGCGCATCGACCGCGATGCCGTATCCATAAAAAGCCATCGGACCGAAATCGGGCGCGGCGATGTAAGGCGTCGAGAATAACGTGAAGCCTTCGGCCGACACGATGCGCCCGCCGGGATGCGCGCCGCCGTTGAGGATCATGCGCATGTAGATCGCCATGTCCGCGGGAGAAGACGCGATCGAACCGGACGCTTCCTCGACTTCGAGGTTGCCGGCGGCCGCGAGCGCGCCGTGCCGCGGATAGGGCCGATCGTCGTGCAGCGGCGTGTAGCTTTGCGCGATACGGCCTCGGCTATCGCTGGTGATGGCCGGTACCGTATCGTGCATCCCCAAGGGCTCCAAGATGCGCGCCTTGACCGCCATCGGCCAAGGTCGCCCGTCGAGCGACTCGACCAGATAGCCGAGCACTCCGTAGCCCCAGTTGCTGTAGTGAAATTGCGTGCCTGGCGGGTATGCCTGGCGCGGACGGCGCTCCCGGTCGCGCGGAATCACCGGCTCGTCCTCCGGCATACCGCTCGAGTGCGTCAGCAGGTGATGCACGAGTATTTCGCCGTAGTCCGTCTCTGCCGCGAGCCACGGCAAGTAGTGCCGCACGGGCGCCTGCAGATCGAGCTTGCCCTCGTCGCGCAGCTGCAGCAGCGTGAGCGCGGCGAACGACTTGCTGATGGATCCGATCTGGAAAAGATCCGAGGTCGACACCGGCACACGCGCCTCGAGATGCGTATAGCCGTAAGCGGAAACGCGGATCGGTCCATCCCGATCGGCGAGGCCCAAGGTCAATCCGGGGGCATTCATGGCCTCGCAGTAGCCGGCAATGAAATGGTCCAAGGTGGCGAGCGCCCCGGCGCGCGCGCCGCGGGCGCGTGCCGCCGACGGAGCCGGAGCCGCCCGCGCCCGCCCGAATGCCAGAACACCGGCAGAGGCCGATCCCACGCCGAGCGCGAGCACGTCGCGCCGGGTGATCAGTCGGGCGACACCCCCGTGCGGCGCGCCGTCCTTTGTCCCGCTCACGCGTCGAGTTCCGGGTAATGACGGAAAATGCCGTCGTTATTGAAGGCGATACGGCGCGGCGCGGCGAGATAGGCCGCGATGCGCGGACGCTCCTGCACGCGCTCGTGCAACGCGAATAGTCGCCGGTACTTGCGTGCGAGCTTCGTGCTGGCGTTCGGAAACGCGTAGCTCAGGCCGGCAATCACCTGGAAAACCGACAGATCCGCGTAAGTCAGCTTCGCGCCCAAGAGAAAGCGCGCCTGCCGGCCGCTGCGTCCAAGAACGTCGTCGAAATAGCCGAGGAACTTCGGCACCCGGCTCTGCAGAAAATCGGCGCTGCGGCGCCGTGCTTCCTTGCGTTGCTGCTGAAAATAGAGACTCCCCGATATGGGATGGTGCGTGTCGTGGATCTCGACCACGAAGTCCGCGACGGTGAGCTGCAACTGATGCACCCAGAGCCGGGCACCCGCATCGCGCGGCACGAGGCCGTGCCGCGGACCGAGAAATTGCAAGATATTGGCCGCCTGCCCGATGATGAGCCGGCCTGCCTTCAAGAAGGGCGGCGCGAAGGGCGGCCGCGCGAGGCGCCGTCCTCTCATCAACGCGAGCAGCGCAGGCACGCCGGCTCCGCGTCCCGACTCACGCGCGACATCGCGGTAACGGGCGCCTCCCTCCTCGAGCGCCAGCCGCACGAACTCGCCGCGACCTTGAATCGTCGGCCAATAATAGAGCTCGTAATCCATCGCGTGCCTCCGGGTTGTGGGAGAATTCCGCCGCAGCGAAGGAAACCCTTCGCGGGAGCGCGTTTGCCTTGCCTGAAATCGTAACGAATTTCGCCGCCCAGTGGGGCCTCGATCCCGCCGTCGAGTATCTCAACCACGGCTCATTCGGCGCCTGCCCAACCGCGGTCCTCGCCGAGCAGGCGGCGCTGCGCGCGGAAATGGAGCGTGAGCCGGTCGATTTCCTGTCGGGTACTCTGCAGGCGCGGATCGACGCCGCGCGCGAGGAGCTGGCGCGGTTCCTCGGCGCAGATGCCGCGGACCTGGCCTTCGTTCCGAACGCGACGGCGGGCGTGAATGCGGTCCTGCGCTCCCTCGAGTTCACCGCGACGGACGAGATCCTGGTGACGAGCCACACCTACGCGGCCTGCCGCAAGACCGTAGATTTCGTCGCGCGGCGCTCGGGGGCTCGCGTGGTGATCGCCGCGCTGCCGTTCCCCGGCGCCGACGAGGAGTCCGTGGTGGAGACCGTGTTGCACGCCGCCTCCGCCCAGACGCGTGTGGCGCTCATCGATCACGTCACGAGTCCGACGGCCTTGGTTTTGCCGCTGCGCCGCCTGGTCGAGGCGCTCTCGGCCCGCGGGATCGACACCCTGGTGGACGGCGCTCACGCACCCGGGATGGTGCCGCTCGGCCTGTCCGATCTCGGCGCCGCCTATTACACGGGCAATGCGCACAAGTGGCTGTGCGCGCCCAAGGGCGCCGCGTTTTTGCACGTGCGCAGGGACCGTCAGGCATGCGTGCACCCGAGTGTGATCAGTCACGGCTACACCGCGGGGTTTCACGCGGAGTTCGACTGGACCGGCACGCTCGACCCGACGCCCTGGCTGTGCATTCCCGCGGCGTTGCGCCATATCGGCGGTTTGCTTCCCGGCGGATGGCCAGAGGTCATGCGGACGAACCACGAGCTCGCGCTTCGCGCCCGCGACGTACTCCTCGAGCGCCTGGCCGTGCCCGCTCCCGCTCCGGACGGCATGATCGGCTCGATGGCCGCCATCCCGCTGCCGAGAGGCGCCAACGGCGCTGTTCGCGACACTCGGGGGTTGCACGACTGGCTCCGTGCGCGCGGCGTCGAAGCGTGGCTCCATCCTGATCCCGTGCCGCTCGTGCGCGTCTCGGCGCAGCTTTACAACCGTCTCGATCAATTCCGGCATCTCGCGGTGCTGCTCGAGGAAGCGCTGCGTGAATGCCGCCCCTGAGCCGACGGCGCCCACGCCGGAGCCGGACGCGGTCGCCCCCGACGCGACCTCGATCGAAGCGCGGCTCTCCGCGTTCGATGTGTCCATGGTGGTTTTCAGTCTCGTGGTCGGCATCGGGATTTTCCGCACGCCCGCGAGTGTTGCGCGCGCCGCCGGAGAAGTCTCCGTGTTCTATGCGGCCTGGATCGCAGCCGGGCTCATCAGCCTCATCGGCGCACTGACGTTCGCCGAGATCGGCTCACGCTATCCGCGCGCCGGCGGCTATTACCGCGTAGTCGCGGATTGTTATGGAGCGACGCCTGCGTTCATGCTGAATTGGGCGCAGACCCTCATGCAAGGGGCTGGCGCCGCGGCGGTCGCGTTCATCGGCGCCGACTTTCTCGTGCCCGTCGTGCTGCCGCCGCAGGCACAAACGCCGAGAGCGACCTTCGCGCTGGCGTTCGGCACCATGATCGCGCTGCTCGCCCTGAACTACTGCGGCATAAAACCGGGCGCGCGCGCCCAGAATCTGCTGTCCGGCATGAAGATCCTCATGATCGTGGGCCTCGCACTCACCGCACTCGCGCTCGCGCCCCACGCGGCCGCGGTGTCTGCCGTCGCGCCCGCCTCGCCCGTGGCGTTGCGGTTCGCCTCCGCGCTCATTCCGTGTTTCTACTGCTACGGCGGTTATCAGCTCACCATGAATCTCGGCGCCGACTTGAAGAACGCCCGTAGACGCTTTCCAATCGCAATCGCCGGTGGAATGCTCACCGTGATCGCCCTCTATTTGCTGCTCAACGTCGCCTATCAGCACACGCTCGGCATCGAGGGCATCGCCCGCTCGGATCTCGCGGCCGCCGCGCTCGCGCGCGCCCTGTTCGGCCCGACCGGGGAAATGCTGATCTCGACCGCGGTGTTTCTGTCGGCGGCGGGCTTCGTCAACGCGACGATCCTGCAGATGCCGCGCATCTATTATGCGATGGCCGAAGACGGCGTGCTGCCGCGCGCTTTTCTGCGGATCAATCCGCGCACGCAGGTGCAAGAGGCCGGACTCGGATTCTTCGCCGTAACCATGCTCGTGCCCGCGTTCCTGCTCACCTCCTTCGACCGGCTGGTGGTGTACATCATCTTCATCGATACGCTCACCATCGCGGCGGTGGCATCGACCCTGTTTGTCCTGAGGCGAAAGCGCACCGGAGAAGGCGGCTATTCGATGCGCGGATATCCGCTGCTGCCTGCGTTGTACATCGCAGGCTTGCTGGCCGTCGCCGCGCGCGCATTTGCGGTCGCTCCCGGCAGCGGGCTCGCGGGAATCGCGATCCTGCTCATGGGGTGGCCCTTGTTCCGCGTGGGGCGCAGGGTCTTCGCCGCGCGCCACACCGCGGGCTCGCGGGATCTCTAGCGGCTAAAAGCTCGCACGCGCTCCTGCGTATGCTGATCGGCCCATCGTCCCGTATTGGTACTCCGTCTCGTAGTGCTTGCCGGTGAGATTCTCCACCCGCGCATAGATCTCGAGGCCGTGGCCGACGGCATAGGATGCGCGCAAATCGGCGAGCACATAACCGCCGAGCTTGATGTCGTTGGCCGCATCGTTGTAGCTCGGGCCTGCGTAGCGCAGGGTCACGCTCGTCGTGAGCGGCACGCTCCACCGATAGAGGGCCGATGCGTTGGCTGCATCCTCCGGCCTGCTGGGCAGTTCGTTACCGTAGGTGGCGGAGCCGGGCGATCGATCCGCCGTCTCGGTCAAGGTGTAATTCGCGGTGAATGTCCACTGGTCCGTCGCGTTCAACGTCGCCTGCAGCTCCACCCCGTGCGCCGCCGCGCGCGCGATGTTGGCGTAGTAGCCTCCCGAGGGATTGGGGCAAACGGTCAGGATCTCGCAATAGTAAAACTCGATGAGGTCGCGGCTGTAGCGCTGAAAGTATGTAGCCGAAAGGTCGAGACGTTCGCCCAGGGTATGCTGCTCGATGCCGGCGTCCCAAGTCTCGCCCGCCTCCGGCCGCAGGCTGCGACTGCCGTAATTGCTGTACAGCTGGTAGAGCGAGGGGGATTTGAAGCCCTGTCCGAAGCTCGTCCGCAAGATCGTCTGCGCATCGTCGAGCGCCCAAGCCGCGGCGAGCGAGCCGTCCGTGTGGGAGCCAAACTCGCTCTGTCGATCGTACCGCTCGCCGGCGGTCAACGTGAGACCCCGCACGACCTCGCCTTGCAACTGCGCATAGCCGCTGTCGATGGTTTGGGCCGCATCGATCGGCATCGGGCCGCTGAAGTCGTACGCAGGCGTGTCGCTGTCGATGGAGGAGCGTTCGTGCTGGGCGCCGAACACGGCTTGATAGCCCGGCGCGAACTGCCAGGTGCCTTGATACTCCTCGCGCTCGATGTGGCCTACGCCGTAGAAGGTCTCGGTACTCGCAAGGCCCTCGCCGCCCGTCGCATCCGGATCGTATTCGCGAGTGTCCGTGTAAATATAGTGATAGGCGATGCGGTTGGTGAGGGTGTGATCCGGCGAGTGCAGCGTCAAGCCGGCATAGCCGAGCAGTTGAGTGTTCTTGCCGTACTCGTTGTCGTTTCCGAACGTATCGTAGTTGGGCGGCGTATCGTAACCGTCGAAGTCGGTGCGCGACTGCACGTAGTAGCCGCGCAGATCGAGATCGAGATCGGGCGTGACGGTATACACCAGCCGCCCCGTCGCGCCGCCGATCTGGCTCGCGCACAATCGCGTGCCGCCGAGTTTCTCGTCGAACGCTGGGATGCCGCTGGTGCCTAGCCACGTGCCCGAGACATGCCACATTAGTGTGTCGGTCTTGCCGCCGATGGAACCTCCCACGTCGCCCGAGCCATGCGAGCCGCCCTCGGCGTTGAAGCTGCCCTCCAACGGCCTCGTCGCCGCCCCGGTGGTGATGTCGATGACGCCTCCCAAGGCCTGACTGCCATAAAGGGTCGATTGAGCACCGCGCAAAATCTCGACGCGCGACACGTCGTTCGACAGCAGGTTCTCGAAATCGAAATACGCGGCCGTCGTCGAAGGATCATAGATTTGCACACCGTCTATGAGCACGACGGTCTGATCGCTCTCGGCGCCGCGGATAAAGACCGATGTCGGCTGACCCACGCCGCCGGAACGGGCGACGCTGAGCCCGGGAGTCTGTGCCAGCAAATCGGACAACACCGGGAGCTGACTGGCCTTGATGTCCGCATCGGTCAGCACCGTGACCGAGTTACCGACCTTGGACAGTGCCTCCGGCGCGCGATTGGCGACCACGACGATCTCGTTCAGCGAGTCACCCGAGGCCACCGGCGACGCCGGCGAGGCATCCTGCGCTACGGCGGATAGAGATAAGGGCGCGTACAGCGCGGCGGCGCACGCATAACGCAATATACTTTGTTTCACGACGGCTCCCTGACGACATGCGACTTCAAATCCGCGTCGTGTCGAAAGCCATCCGCCGCGCTCGGAACCCGACGCGCACCCGGCGACCCGCGCGCACGCGCAGCCTTCCAGTCGCCACTCGGGAAAGTCCGCTCGCTCAGCACAACCCCGGCTGATCGAAGGGCGACCACGGCAAGCAGGTCTCCTGGCTCGCGGTTTGGAGTCCTGCATCGCCTTCCCGAATCGCGTGATTCAGTGGCTTATCGATGCAGGCGCACCGCTTACAGTTGCGGGGGCAGCCCGGGCATTGAACCCGAGTTCCCTTTCAATCCCCAGCGGGGAACTTGTCGTGCGCGGCTACGTTGCCGCAAATCACGCGGCAGGTCAATCGCCGCGGCTGCGGGCACCATCGGCTTCGCTCGCCGCACCACCGCCCCAGTAATCCGTATGCAGCACGCTCCGCAGGCTGCAACCCAGCGCCCATTGGTCCATCTCGAGCATCGGACGGGGGTAGAACTCCGGCACGCGGCCGAGACAGAGCACCGCCACCGGCCTGGCCCCCGCCGGCATGCGCAAGAGCTCGCGCAATGCTTCGGGCTCGAACAGCGACACCCATCCCATGCCGACACCCTCCGCGCGGGCGGCGAGCCACATATTCTGGATCGCGCAGGCGACGGATGCGAGATCCATCTCGGGCATGGTGCGCCGGCCGAATACGTGCTTGTCGCGGCCCGGCGCGAGCCCCGCCACGAGGACCTCGCCGCACCCGAGGATGCCCTCCACCTTGAGGCGCATGAATTCCTCTTCGCGCTCGCCCAGCGCGGCGGCGGTCCTCGAGCGCTCCTCGTCCACCAGCGCGTGAATCCGCTCCCGCAAATCCCGGTTGCGGATGTGAATGAAGCGCCAAGGCTGCATCAAGCCCACGCTCGGCGCGAGGTGCGCGGCGGCAAGGAGTCGCTGCAGCAATTCGGCAGGCAGCGGCTCACTCGAGAAATGACGCATGTCGCGCCGCGCGGCCATCACCTTGTAAAGAGCTTCGATCTCTTCGCGCGTAAAGTCGGCCATGGAGGTTCCAATGTGCTGCGAGGCGCCCGGACCGGGCATCGAGCTGAGCGGTGCGAATCATTGCACGTTCCGGCGCCCCCGACCAACCGGCTTATCGATCGCCGGACTCGAAAAGCCCGGCGGTTTGACGGCACATAGCGTTCGCGAGCAGACTTGGCACGCGCGCAGGAGTCCGTCCGCCGAGCGGCGACGGGTGAAACGGGAAGTCGGTGACTCTATTTGACAGAGGAATCCGGCGCTGCCCCCGCAACGGTGAGTGAATAGGTCGAGTCTTCGTGCCACTGCGCTTAAGCGTGGGAAGGCGACTCGGCCGGTACCAGAGTTCACAAGCCCGTAGACCGACCTGCGACGCGTTCCAATTGGCGCACGGCGGGTGCGCGCGAGGTGGGCATGTTGATGGCAATTCCGAAAGCCGACGCGGCGGTTCTCGCCGCGGCGCATCGTCGTCTCGACTCGCTCACGAAGCCGCTGGGGGCGCTCGGCCGGCTCGAGGCCCTCGCGGCACAGATCTGCGCCGCGCAAAGGACGCTGACGCCGTCGATAGCGCGACCGGTTGCGGTGGTGTTCGCCGCCGACCACGGCGTCGCGGACCGCGGTGTGAGCGCCTATCCGCGCGCCGTCACCGAGCAGATGGTCAAGAATTTCCTTGCCGGCGGCGCCGCCATCAACGTGCTCGCACGCTTGCTGGGCATGGAGCTTTGGATCGTGGACGCCGGCGTCGACGCCGATTGCGAGGTGCATCCGCGTCTCATCCAGGCGAAAGTGCGCCGCGGCACGCGCGACTTCACCGTCGAGGCCGCGCTGAGCGAGATCGAATGCCGTGCGGCACTGGAGCAAGGTCGCAAGGTCGTGGAGCGCATCGTTCCGCCGGGAGGCAATACACTCGTCCTCGGCGAGATGGGCATCGGCAACACGGCGGCCGCGTCGCTGCTGATGCACGGACTTACGGGCGTGCCGCTGATCGAGTGCGTCGGTCGCGGCACCGGGCTCGACGATGCCGGTCTCGAACGCAAGCTCGGCATTCTGCGTGCAGCTTGGGAGCGCTGCACGCCGCCGCAGGACCCCGTCGAACTACTCACCGAATTCGGCGGCTGCGAGATCGCCATGCTCGTGGGAGCCGTGCTCGGCGCCGCTGAGCGCCGGCACCTCGTGATCATCGACGGTTTTACCGTGACGGTCGCCGCGGCGCTTGCCGCGCGCATGGCGCCCGCGGCGCTCGACTACTGCATCTTCGGGCACTGCTCGCAGGAGCGGGCGCACCGGCAATTGCTCGCGCAGCTCGGCGTGAAGCCCCTGCTCGATCTCGACATGCGGCTCGGCGAAGGCAGCGGCGCGGCGCTTGCCCTGTCGGTGGTGCGCGCGGCCGTCGCGCTGTTCACCGAGATGGCTACGTTCGAGGGCGCGGGTGTGAGCGTAAAAATAGAATGAGCCATCAATTGCGGTTGTTCTGCGTCGCGACCCAATTTCTCACCCGTGTACCGACGCCGCGGCTGCGCGGGTTCGATCCGAGCTGGCTTGCACAGTCGACCCGCTATTTCCCCTTGGTCGGCGTGCTGGTCGGACTCGTGAATGTTCTTAGCTGGTGGATCGCGAGCCGCTGGCTGCCCGCGAGCGTGTCTATCGGCCTGATGATGGCGGTCTCGATGCTGCTCACCGGCGCGTTTCACGAGGACGGCTTCGCAGACGCCTGCGACGGTTTAGGCGGGGGCGGTTCCAAGGAACGCGTACTCGCCATCATGAAGGACTCGCGCATCGGCGCCTTCGGCGCCATCGGATTGTTTCTCATGCTCGGGTTGAAATGGACGACGCTGCTCGCCCTGCCCGGCGCGATGCTCGCGCAGTTCGTGGTGGCTTCGCACATGTTGAGCCGCTGGTGCGCCATCGGACTCATCCCCTTTCTTCCCTACGTGCGCGCCGATGCGGACGCGAAGGCGAGAGATTTCGCAGGCCGCTCGGACGGCGGCGAGTGGATCCTGAGCGGTGCCGTTGGATTGCTGGGACTTGCTCCGTTCGCATGGCTCTACGCGCGAAGCGTCGCTCCATTGGAATGGACGGCCCTCGGCACAGGCGCCGGTGTCGCCGCGGTGATCGCGGTCGTCGCCGGCCTCTATGTCCGGCATCGGATCGGTGGTTACACCGGCGATTGCCTCGGCGCGGTCCAGCAGCTCGCGGAGCTCGGATTTCTGCTGGGCGGTCTGGCCGCGGTCGATTCGGCGCGCGGCTTGACTTGAGCGGCTCCATGGAGATTTATTTGGTCATCGACGCCTCGCGGGCCTGCGCGCCATGACGGCTGCGATCGGAAAGATGCTCGTTCTGGGTGGCGTACGCTCGGGCAAGAGCCGTTATGCGGAGGAGCTCGCGCGGAATCAGGCTCGGGCGGTCACGCTGATTGCGACCGCGGAGGCGCGGGATGAGGAGATGACGGCACGCATTGCCGCGCATCGGCGCCATCGGGATTCGCGCTGGCACGTCATCGAGGAGCCTGTTTCGCTTGCCGCGGCGCTGCGTACGGCGGCCTCGCCCGATCGCCTCATCATCGTCGATTGCCTCACGGTGTGGCTCAGCAATTTGCTTTGCGGGGACGACCCGCAGGGTCCGCAGCGGGAAACTCAAGCGCTGCTCGATGCGCTCTCCGCCCTTGCCGGAGATTGCATCCTGATCTCGAACGAGGTGGGTTTCGGCATCATTCCGGCAAGCGCTCTCGCGCGGCGCTTCGGCGACGAGGCGGGCGTTCTGCACCAGCGCATCGCCATGGAGTGCGATCGTGTGGTCTTGATGGTGGCCGGACTGCCGCTCACGGTCAAAGAGTCGCGGCCGCCGAAATCCGGCCCCGGTGTGCCCCCATGACGGCGCCGCTCGCCGCCACGGCGCGTCGCGGCGCGGCGCACACCGGGATCGTCGCAGCGCTCATCGCGTCCATGCTTGCGTCGCCGTGCGGAGCGGCACGGGCCATCGTGATCCGTGATGACTCGGCACGCGAGGTGCGCTTCGCCCATCCCGCGGAGCGCGTGGTGAGTCTGCTCCCCTCACTCACCGAGATCGTGTGCGCGCTCGGCGCCTGCGCGCGCTTGGTGGCCGTCGACCGCTACTCGGATTGGCCGACACAGGTGCGCTCGCTACCCAAGGCGGGTGGCTTGGACGATGCGCAGGTCGAGGAGATCGTGCGCCTGAAGCCCGACGTGGTGCTCCTCAGCAATTCGCAACGAATTGCCGGCCGCTTGCAGGAGCTCGGCGTGCCATCGGTGGCCATCGATACGCAGACCTTCGCCCACATTGGTCATTCCGTCGTCTTGATCGGCCAAGTGCTGGGCCTGCCCGAGCAAGCGGCGGCGCTCAACGAGCAAATCGATCGCAGTGTCCGTGCCGTGAGCGAGACCGCGCGCGCCCACCGGCACGGCGCGGGTCCGTCCGTCTATGTCGAGGTGGATCGCGCACCGTACGCAGCGAGCGCCGGCTCCTTCATCGGGGAAATGCTCGCGCGGCTCGGCGCGCGCAACATCGTCACGCCGGACCTGGGCGCCTTTCCCAGGCTGAACCCGGAGTATGTCGTGCGCCACGATCCCGATGTGATCGTTGTGACGGAGGAGGAGTTGCCGGACTTTACCGAACGGCCCGGGTGGGATCAGATCCGCGCGGTGAAAGAGCAGCGCGTGTGCTCCTTTCCGCCCGAGGTCCGCTACATGATCGAGCGGCCGGGCCCAAGGGTTGCGGATGGCATGCAGGCGCTCGAGGCATGCCTCGAGCGCGCCGCGCCATGAGTGCTCCACGGGCGCTGCTGCAGCTCGGCGAGGCGCCGCAGGATGTGACCCGCGCCAATCGGCTCACGGTGTGGCTGGTCGCCTGTGTCGCGATCACGCTGCTGCTCACCTTCGGCAGTCTGGTGATCGGCACTTCGAGCATCGAGACCTCGCTCGGTTGGATTCTCTCACCCGACGCGCAGTCGAGTGTGGTGCTCTGGCAAATCCGCTTGCCGCGGAGTGTCGGCGCATGGTTGGCGGGGGCCTTGCTCGGGCTGGCGGGCGGCATCGCGCAGGGCGTGTTCCGCAACCCCCTCGCCGACCCGTACCTGCTCGGTACGGCATCGGGGGCGGCGCTCGGCGTGACCATCAGCCTGGTCGCCGCGGATGTCTCCGTCGGCGGGCTCGCGTGGGCGACCAAGCTCGGGATTACCGGAGCGGCCTGTCTTGGCGCGGGGGGCGCAACGCTCCTCACCATCAGTCTTTCGCGCGGCGTGTTACAGACCCGCAGCCTCCTACTCTCGGGCGTCGTGGTCGCCTTTTTGCTGAGCGCGATCACGCAGCTGATGCTGCTCGCCAAGCCCGACATCTGGCGCAGCATGCAGAGTTTTTTGTTCGGCAGCACGGGCTTCATCAGCTGGTCGTCGGTCGGCTTGCTCGGCACAGTGTTCGGCGTGTCCATCATACCGGCCGTGTTCCTGTCGCGCGGGCTGGATGCTCTCACACTGGGCGAGGACACCGCGCAGTCGCTCGGACTGTCGCTGCCGGCGCTGCGACTCAGTCTTCTCGGCATCGTATCGCTCGCCACTGCGGCCGCGGTCGGCGAGGTGGGGGTTGTGGGCTTCGTCGGTCTCGTGGCGCCACACCTCGTACGCGAGACGCTTTCGGTCAATCATCGCCAGCTTCTCATCGCGGCCCCGCTTTGCGGTGGGGCGCTGCTGCAGGCGGCCGATCTCGCCAGCCGCTGGCTCATCCGGCCGGCCGAGCTGCCGGTGGGCGCCGTCACCGCCTGTGTCGGCGGCTCTTACCTGGTGTATCTACTCTGGCGGCGAAGCCGTAATGCGTGAAGCGCCGGCCTCGCGGACGACAACCAGCCCCGCGCTGTCCTGCGAGGGTCTGCGCGTCGGCTACGGCTCGCGTGTCGTGCTCGAGCATGTATCCCTCGACATCCCCCCCGGACGCTGGACCAGCGTGGTCGGGCCGAACGGCTGCGGCAAATCCACTCTGCTCAGGGCTCTTGCCGGATTGGAGACGGCACGCGCGGGCACCATTTTCCTCCAGGGACGACGCTTGCAGGCGTGGCCTCGGCGAGAGCGGGCGCGGCGGCTTGCGTGGCTGTCGCAAAACGCGCCCATCACCGACCTCACCGCCGCCGAAGTGGTCGCCCTCGGGCGGTTCGCGCACAGCGGCTGGCTCGCTCACCGTCAAGCCGACGACGATGCCGCCGCGCAGCGCGCCATGACGGCGACCGGCTCGCTCGCCTGGGCGGCGCGGCGCCTCTCTACGTTGTCGGGCGGCGAGCGACAACGAGTGCATCTCGCCCGCGTGCTTGCGGTGGAGGCACCGGTTCTCTTGCTCGATGAGCCGACCACGCACTTGGATCCCCCGCATCAAGAAGACGTCGCGCGGCTGCTGCGCGATCAGTCTCAGCGCCACGGGGTCAGCGTGGTCAGCGCCATCCATGACCTTTCGCTCGCGCTCACCGCGGATCGCGTCATCGTCCTCGGCCACTCCGGGATTGTCGGTCACGGCACGGTGCGCGAAGCGCTCGAGGGAGACTGGCTCTCCGTCGCATTCGAGACCCGGGTGAACATCGTCGAGCACGAGGGCGTGCATCTTTGGCGGCCGGCGCTCGACGTCCGGGCGCAGCAAGGCATCGACCGTTGAGCTGGCCGCCATGACGGCCCGCGCGGTCATGGTCTGCGGGACGACGAGCGGCGCCGGCAAGAGCTTTCTCACGACCGCTCTCGCGCGCTGGTACGCGCGTCGAGGGCTGAAAGTCGCGCCGTTCAAGGCGCAGAACATGAGCAACAATGCGCGCGTCGCGGTGGGCGGCGAGATGGGCAGCGCGCAGTACTTTCAAGCACTCGCGGCGCGCGCGGTGCCCGACGTGCGTATGAACCCCGTGTTGCTCAAGCCCGAAAAGGACACGCATTCGCAGGTGATCGTGCTCGGCGAACGCCGCGACGACCTGTCGAGCATGGAGTGGCACGCCCGTGCGCGTCACGTCTGGCCCGTAATCCGCGCCTGTCTCGATGAGCTCATGGCTCATCATGATGTCCTCGTCATCGAGGGCGCCGGCTCTCCCGCAGAGATCAACTTGACGCACACCGACGTCGTGAACATGCGCATCGCCGAAGCGGCCGGTGCCGCAACGCTCCTGATATGCGACATCGACCGCGGCGGCGCGTTCGCCCACCTGTTCGGCACAATGCAGCTCCTGCCGCCGGAGCACCGCGCTCTGATCCGCGGATTCGTGCTCAACAAATTCCGCGGCGACGAGCGCCTGCTCGCTCCCGGTCCGCAACGGCTCGAGGAGCTGACGGGCGTGCCGACGCTCGCGGTCCTGCCCTTCTGGCGGGAGCACGGGCTGCCCGAGGAGGACGGGGTCTTCGATCCCCGGCCGACCGGGTCGGGCCTGTCCGTCGTCGTGGTTGCATATCCCTACATGAGCAACCTCGACGAGTTCACGGCTTTGCGACGGGTACCGGGCGTCTCGCTCAGCTGGGCACGCCGGCCCGAGACCATCGCCGCAGCCGATCTTCTGGTGTTGCCGGGATCGAAGCACGTGGCCGCCGATCTCCTCTGGCTGCGGGAGCAAGGCCTCGACGCGGCGATCGGTGCCCACATATCGGCCGACAAGCCGTCGCTCGCGATCTGCGGCGGTTTGCAGATGCTCGGCCGCGGGATCCTGGATCCTTGCTGCGTCGAAGGCGCCGCGCAAGGTTTGGGGCTTCTACCCCTATCGACCGAGTTCTTGCCGGCGAAGCGCTATCGAAACGGCCTCTACACCCTCGAGGGCCTGACGCTCTTCTGGGAGCGGCTCAACGGCGTCGGCTTTCCGGGCTATGAGATCCATCATGGGGCCACACGCTTGGAGACGGACACTGGGCCGCAAAGCGGCCCGCCGCGCGCGGTGCTCGCGGACGGCGCCGGTTGGCAGCGCGGTGCGCTGCTCGCCATCTACCCGCACGGGCTGTTCGAAAGCACCGCAGTGATCCGCGCCCTGTTCGGCGCCGAGGCTCCGACACTCGAGGATACGCTCGACGGGCTTGCGGATTTCATCGATGCGCGTTTCCCCGCTGGGGCGCTTGCCTCGCTGCTGGAGTGACTCCCGCGCCGCTGATCTGCCGTGCCCTGGAGCCGCAGCCGCGCATCGTTGCATCGATTTGCGGGAAGCGGCCACAATGCGCTGATGAGCTTTGAGGAACAGGGGTGACTCGCAGTGTTGAAGTGGCTCAGAAAGAATACCGGCAGTAAGGCATCTGGTGCAGCGGCGCCTCCCGTCGCAGACGTTGTTCCATCCGAGATGCGCGACCCGCATACCATCAAAAGGCAGGGAGACGAGCATGCGAGAGCGGGCCGCTACCCCGACGCCGAGCACTGCTATCGGCAAGTGACGGAATCGGACGCGGACTACCCCGGGGCCTTGGTCATGCTGGGTTTTGTGCTAAGGGAGCAGGGTCGTGTCAACGAGGCGCGCGAAGCTCTCGAGCATGCCGTGCGCATTGCCAGCGAGGATGCTGACAGTCACTACCTATTAGGCTGCATCCTTGAAGCTACGGGGCCCCGGGACGCAGAGATCCTCCACCTGCGAAGGGCGATTGAGCTGCGCCCCGACTTCGAGGTCGCGCGCCGCCAATTGACCGCCGCGTTGCTCAGATCGAACCGGTTCGCCGAGGCCGCGCAGCTTTGCGAAGAAAGTTTGGCGATCTCGCCCAATTCGTGCGAGCTGCACTTTTATCGTAGCAACCTGTATGCACGGGCCGGGGACAAAGCCTCCGCGATCGCGAGCTGCGAACGCGCGTTGGCGCTAAACCCTGCATTCATCGCAGCTCAGCAGACCTTGTCACGGCTATTGTTCGACACGGAGCAGTTTGAGCGAGCCGAGGTCTCGTACCGCCGGGAAATTGAGCTTACCCCGGAGCATTTTGGTCCCCGCCATCAGCTGGGTGTCGTGTTCAATCGAACGGGAAGGTCCGCCGAGGCGATCGACCTGTTCAAGCAAGCGATCTTGCTGAATCCCAACTCGGGCGCATCGTATTCGAGCCTCGGTGCCGCCTACATCGATCTCGACCAGGCTTCGGGAGATATAGCCGCGCTTGCCCATGCGAATTACGAGAAAGCTGTTGCGGTGGAGCCGGGAAACTCCGACTTACACCACAATCTAGGCGAGAGCTATCGGCGCGGTGGGCAGCTCGATCTTGCCCTGTCGAGCTTTGACAAGGCCATCGAGCTCAATCCCGAGAACGTAAAGGCGCGCTGGATGCGCGTCATGCTGTGGGCGCCCGCGTTCTCGTCGAAGAATGACGCCGATTCTCCTGACCGCACCGGATTCGAGAGTGAGCTCGCAAGGTTCGAGGATTGGTGGCTCAGGAGTAAAACGGACGGAGCGGTCTTCGTCGGCGAGGCACAGCCGTTTTTCCTGACCTATCAGGAAGAAAACAACCTGGTGCTCCTGAAGCGCTATGGCCGAGTGTGTGCAATGGCGATGCAGCGCTGGCTGGATCGCCAGATATCGCCGGCGCTCATGCGACCGGTGGAAAAGCGGATCCGGCTGGGTATCGTCTCTCCGGATATTCGGCTGCACTCGGTTTGGATGGCTCTGATCAAGGGATGGATTCAGTCGTTCGACCGCGAGCGGTTTGAGCTCGTCGTCTTCTCGTTGACGGGCCGGACCGATTCAGAGACAACCT
>Ga0302314_10005051_pt1 | contig 24120 bp, 20 predicted proteins | sample III_Palsa_N2_3_FD_200533 | JGI IMG/M metagenome (GOLD analysis project Ga0302314, IMG submission 200533) | Peat permafrost microbial communities from Stordalen Mire near Abisko, Sweden - III_Palsa_N2_3 | ecosystem: Environmental > Terrestrial > Soil > Palsa > Peat permafrost | place: Sweden... | reverse complement strand
ATGCACCAATAATATTGCCGCGCCAGCCGCGTCGCGAGGTCCCGCCGCCCGACCCGCTCCAGGCCGCGGATGACCATGTAGTTGGTGGGCGCCCAGACCCCACCCTTCCAATAGCCGCCGGCCGGATTGAACCCGGGTTCGTCGGCCGGGGTGGTGGCGACGGGAAAGCGCCGCCAGAACTGACTTGCATCCGTGAGGTGGGCGATCAGCCGATCCAGCCGCTCGGGCGGGACCACGCCGGCCAGCATGACCCAGAACATGCCGATATGTTTGCGCCGGATTTGCCGACCATAACCCAGGTCATAGTAGAAGCCGTCGGCCTCGCTCCAGCAGTGCTGGTTGATCGCCCGGCCGATTTCCGCATGATGGCGGGCGTAGGCGGCCGCCTCGTCGTGGCGGCCGATCAGGCCGGCGACGGTTTTCAGGTTGTCGGCGAACAGGGCCATCTGGGCCGAGAAGTCGACGCTGCGCCCCTGCCGGTTCCACTCAGCGTTCAGGCCGGTATAGGCGAACACCTCGGGATAGAGGTTGTGCAGCGGCAGGCCCTGGTGGTCGTCGCTCCAGCCGTCCGGATAGCGTTCGATATTGTCCATCCCCGAGCCCAGGGCGTCGGAGAAGAACAGGCCGTCGTCCATGCGGTAGATGAGGACCAGGAAGTCGAAGAACCGCTTCAGCGTGGGATAGGTGGCCCGCAGCCGGCCCAGGTCCTTGGATTGGCTGTAGAGCTCCAGCTCGGCGAAGGCGAACAGGGGCGGGTTGATGGAGACCGGGTGGTCCTTCGGCCAGAAGGCTCGCCCCTCGGCGTCATACTCGCGGCAGATGAAGCCGTCGGCGTCCTGGCGGGCATAGAAGTTGTCCAGCGCATTGGCGATCGGCAACTCTGGATGGTATTTGGCGTAGGCGGCGATGAAGCAGGTGTCCCAGGCGAAGATGTGCGGGCTGAAGGCCGCGTCCACGAACGGCTTGGGATAGGCCGCATTCCCCGAACCCCCGCGCACCTTGGCCCGCGCGATGGCGAGCGCGGTGTCGTACATGCGCTTTTGCAGGTCCGGCGGAACAGCCCAGTTGTCGGCCAAGCCCTGGGCGAGAGCCGCCGGTGAAAGGCCGAGTGCGGCGAGGGTGGCCGCGCTTGCCAGCAAAAATCTGCGTTTGGAAAGGTCCTGCATCGCCGCCCCTTCACCGTGCCCCAGGCCTTGTCCCTGGGGCCCATTGAACGCGGACGCTAGCGGTTTCGCGGCAGCGGCGCCAACGCGCTCACCAAACCAACACGGCGCTCAATGGATCCTGGGCACAGGGCCCAGGAGACGGATGGGGAGCGCGCGGCCGGTTCTGCCTCTGCGGAGACGAATTCCGCGCATCGGCCAATTGCACCCGCTCCCGGGCTTCAATCCTTTCCCTGCCCGCTCTAGGGTCCGCTCGGGCGAAGAGACGCGGGGGACCATCGTATGCTGGAGCGGATGTTCGGACTTGCCGAGCACAAGACCAACGTCCGCACCGAGGTGTTCGCCGGCTTCACCACCTTCCTGACCATGGCCTATATCGTGGTGGTCAATCCGCAGATCCTGGGCGATGCGGGGATGCCTGTCGCCGCCGTCGCCGCCGCCACCTGCCTGATCGCCGGCCTCGCCAGCATCCTGATGGGGCTGGTCGCCAACTACCCCCTGGCCCTGGCGCCCGGCATGGGGCTGAACGCCTATTTCACCTACACCGTGGTCAAGGGCATGGGCGTGCCGTGGGAGACCGCGCTGGGCTGCGTCTTCATCTCTGGCGCGGTGTTCATGATCCTCACGCTTGTGGGCGTGCGGCAGATGATCATGGCCGCCATTCCCCGTTCCCTGTTCGCCGCCGTGGCGGGCGGCATCGGGCTGTTCATCGCCTTCATCGGCCTGAAGGACGCCGGGATCATCGTCAACAACCCGGCCACCTCGGTCGGCCTGGGCGATCTGACCGCCACCGGCCCGGCCCTGGCCCTGCTGGGTTTGTTGCTGATCGCCGTCCTCCAAGCGTGGAAGGTGAAAGGCGCCATCCTGATCGGGATCGTCCTCACCTCGCTGGCGGCCTGGGCTCTGGGCCTGACCCACTTCACGCCGGGCTCCTACAGCCTGACCAGCCTGTCGGCCACCGCGTTCAAGCTCGACATTCCCGGCGCCCTGAGCCTGAAGGGCAAGATCGGGCCGACGGTGGTGGAAATCATCTTCGTCTTCCTGTTCGTCGACCTGTTCGACAATGTCGGCACCCTGGTCGCGGTGACCAAGCGGGCAGGCCTGGTGGCCGAGGACGGCACGATCCCGCGCCTGAACCGGATCCTGTTGGTCGACTCCACCGCGACCATGGTCGGCTCGCTGGTCGGGACCAGCACGGTGACCAGCTATATCGAAAGCGCCGCCGGCGTGGCCGAGGGCGGCCGCACCGGCCTGACGGCCATCACGGTTGGCTTGCTTTTCCTGATCACCCTCTTCTTCGCGCCCTTGGTGCAGGCGATCCCGACCGCGGCGACCGCGCCGGCGCTGATCCTGGTCGGGGCCCTGATGGTGGGGGCGGTGGCCGAGGTGGACTGGACCGACGCGGCCATCGCCATCCCGGCCTTCCTGACCCTGATCGTCATTCCGCTCAGCTATTCCATCGCCAACGGCCTGGCCTTTGGCATCACCAGCCACGCGGCGCTGAAGCTGGTGCGCGGCGAGGCCCGGCTGAAGCAGGACTGGCTGCTGTTCGTGCTCGCCGCCCTGTTCATCGCCCGCTTCGTCTATCTGGCGAAGGGATGAGGCGCGGCCCGCGAACCTTTTGAGGACCTTTCGGAAATGACGAGCAGAATTTCAGCCTTCGCCGCCGCGATGATCATGGTTGGGAGCGCCTTGCTGTTCGCGACCATCGCCCAGGCGGACCCCGCCAAGATTCCGATCCGCGTCGTCGTGGTCACCACCTTCGAGCTCGGAAAAGACACCGGCGACACGCCCGGCGAATTCCAGAATTGGGTGACCCGGCTGCCGCTCGACCAGACCTTGCCGTTTCCAGAGGGCAATCGCGCGCTGCGTTACAATGCGCGGAAACATGTCCTGGGCGTGGTCACCGGGTCCGGCTCGGTGAACGCGGCGGCGTCGATCATGGCGCTGGGCCTGGATCCCCGCTTCGACCTGTCCCACGCCTACTGGATCATCGCCGGCATCGCCGGGATCGATCCCGCGCATGGGTCGGTGGGCTCCGCCGCCTGGGCCAGCTATGTGGTTGATCGCGATCTCACCTACGAGATCGACGCGCGCGAGATCCCGCCCGGCTGGACCACGGGCCTCATTCCGCTGGGCCGCTCCAAACCCTTTGAGGGCTCGCCACCCGAGCCCGGCATCTACAGTCCCAATGTCTATCCGCTCGACCCCGGCCTGACCGAATGGGCCTACCGGCTGACCAAGACCGTCAAGCTGGATGACACGCCGGACCTGAAGGGCATCCGCGCCCGCTACCACCAGCCCGAAGCCATGCTGCCGCCGCATGTGATCAAGGGTGACGAGGTGTCGGCCATGGCCTGGTGGGTGGGCGCCGTCATGACCAAGACCGCCGAGGACTGGATGGCCTATTGGACGAACGGCAAGGGCGTCATGGCGACCACGGCGATGGAAGATTCCGGGGTGCTGCGGTCGCTGCAGATGCTGGGCCGCACAGGCCGGGTGGACGATGCCCGCGTGATGGTCCTGCGCACGGCGTCCGACTATTCGGCGCCGGGCGACGGCCAGACGGCGGCGGGGCTGGTGGCCTCTGAATCTGGCGGCGGAACGGCTACCCAGCTGTCCGCCTTCATCCCGTCGTTGGAAGCTGCCTATCGGGTGGGCTCGGTCGTGGTGGACGAGTTGTCTGGGCACTGGGACCACTACCGGGACCATGCGCCGTCAGCGGGGCCGTAGCGCTCCTGAATCCCTCCTCCGATGGAGGCGGTGGCGCGCAGCGCCGGAGGGGGCCTAGCCGCTACGCCGGCGTTAGCGGGTTATACTCGCCCCCTCAGTCGGCTTTGCCGACGGGCTCCCCCCGCGGGGGAGCAATTAGCCTCCCTCACCGATAGCTGATGATCTCGTACTCGATCCCGTCCGGGTCCAGCAGATAGAACCGGCGGCCGGGGTCGTAGTCGCCGTGGTTGAACGGCACGAGGCCAGCGGCGAGGGCCTTGGCTTCCACCGCGTCCAGGTCGTCGACCTCGACACCGATATGGTTCAACGGCCGGCCCTTGGCGAAATCGTCGCCCGAATAGGCGATGTTGTGCCCGGTATAGAGGGCCAGATAGTCGCTGTCAGAGCCCACGTGGATGGTGTGGCCGCCGTCGCGCGCCGGGCCACTCCAGCGGATGGACCAGCCGAACAGGTCCTGCATCAGTTTGGCGGCCCGGTCGGGGTCGGAGACGGTCACATTTACATGCTCGATACGCGGGGAGGCCATTGCTTTTCGGTCCTTGGCGGCGGGCGCGATCTTACGCCCGTTGCAGGTCGTACAACCTCAAGCTAACTTGAGGTCAAGCTATGACTGGAGAAAGTTTTGCCCGCCCCGCCATCCCTGCTGACCATCGGCGATCTGGCCCGGCGGACCGGCCTGTCGGTCTCGGCGATCCGCTTCTACGAGGAACGCGGCCTGGTGCGTTCGGTGCGCACCGGCGGCAACCAGCGCCGCTTCGCCCGCGCCGACATCCGCCGCCTGTCCTTCGCCCTGATCGCCCAGAAGCTGGGCCTGAGCCTCGGCGAAATCGAGACCGAGCTGTCGACCTTGCCGGAGGGCCGCACGCCGACGCGTGGCGACTGGCAGGCGATCAGCGAGCGGATGCGCGCCGTGCTCGACGCGCGCATCACCCGGCTGATCGAGACCCGAGACCGGCTGGACGGCTGCATCGGCTGCGGCTGCCTCTCGCTGGACCGCTGCGCGCTCTATAACCCAGGAGACCGGGCGGCGAAGGCAGGGGCCGGACCGAGGTTTTTGCTGGGGGATCGGGCGGCTGATTTCGAAGGCGAGTAAGCCCTCCCTTCCCCCTTGAGGGGGGAAGGGCCGGGGATGGGGGTGGTGCAGCCCGCAGGCCCTGCGGATTTTGTCGGCCTGGGCCTTGCCATTCAGCAGTTGTTCGGCACGCGACTCTTGCGTTTTAGCCACCAGCGGAATGCAGCGGTTAGGCTGTCACCCCCATCCCAACCCTTCCCCCCTCAAAGGGGGAAGGGCTCAGAGTCAGCCCGAAATCGCGAACCCGCCGTCCACGGGCAGCGACGCGCCGGTGACGAAATCCGACGCCGTGCTGGCCAGGAACACCGCAGGCCCCTCGAAGTCGTCCGCTTCACCCCAGCGGCCGGCAGGGGTGCGGGCGACGATGGCGTCACTGAAGCCGGTGGCGCTGGTCTTCGCGCCGCGGGTCATGTCGGTGTCGATCCACCCGGGCAGGATGGCGTTGACCTGGATATTGTCCGCCGCCCAGGCCGCGGCCAGGGACTTGGTCAGCTGCACCAGTCCGCCCTTGCTGGACGAATAGGCCGGCGTGAAGGCCCCGCCGAACAGGGAATACATCGAGCCGATGTTGATGATCTTGCCGCCGCCGGCCGCCTGCATGATCGGGTAGGCGGCCTGGGAGGCCAGGAAGACGGCGGTCAGGTTGGTCTGGATCACCGTGTTCCAGTCCTCCAGGCTCAGGGTTTGCGGCCGTCCGCCCTTGGCGACGCCGGCGTTGTTGACCAGGATGTCCAATCGGCTGAACCGCGCCCGCGCCGTTTCCGGCATGGCGCGGCAGGAGGCTTCGTCGGCGACATCGACCGTCATCGCGTCGCAATCGGCGCCGAACGCCTTCAGCTCGGCCACGGCGGCGGCGTTCTTCTGGGCGTTGCGTCCGGCGACCATGATGGCGCAGCCGGCCCGGGCCAGCCCCCGCGCCATGCCCAGGCCTATGCCGCCGTTGCCGCCGGTCACCAGGGCCACGCGGCCGGTCAGGTCGAAAGCGCTCATGAAAATACCTGTCGAAGGGAAGAGGGCTAGGCGCGGCGCGCGCTGAGGATCGGGATCGGCGGTGACAACATCTCGCCGCGCATAACACCCCGTCCGGCGGTCGCGGATGTGGGCGCCTCGAAGATGGCGCGCACCACATCCATCCCATCCACCACTTGGCCGAAGGCGGCGAAGCCCTGATTGTCGGCGCCGCCAGCAGGGTCGGCGTCGTAGCCGGGTTGGTCGCCGATGCAGATGAAGAATTCCGCCTGCGCCTTGCCAGGGGCCAGGCTGGCCATGGACAGGGTTCCGTCCTTGTGACTGAGGCCGGTCTTCAGCGTGCTTTCGTGTGGGATGGGCCGAAACACCTTGGCGGGGTCGTTCTTCAAGCCGCCCTCGATCAGGCCCCGTTCCGGCTGAGTTGGCACATGCGAGGCGCGGTAGAATTTGGCCCCGTCGTAGCGACGGGTGTCGACGTAATGCAGGAAGTTCCTGGCCGTGATCGGCGCCTTGCCGACATTGAGGTCGGCGGAAATGACCCCCTTGGGGGTTTTGAGCGTCACGCGAACCAGATCGGCGTCGGTTTGGGCGAAAGCCGGGATCGCGATCAGCGAAAGGCCGGCGCCGAGAAGCGTACGTCGATGGGGACCCTGGCTCATGCGCGAAGCTTAGCACCGCGGTCGAGCCTCGCAATGGCCCGGCCGCTACTGCGGCGGTTGCCGGTCTGGGATATGATCCAAACCCAGCTTCAGCCGTTCTGAACCGACACCCAGCCAGGAGAAAGCTATGAGCCGCACGGTCGCTGATGTGATGGTCGAGGTCTTGAGCGAGGCGGGGGCCAAGCGATGCTATGGCGTCGCCGGCGACACCTTGAACTATTTCACGGACTCAATTCGGCGCAGCGGCATCCGCTGGGTGCATGTGCGGCACGAGGAGGCGGGCGCGATGGCCGCCGGCGCCGACGCCTTGCTGACCGGCGAACTGGCCCTCTGTGCCGGCTCCTGCGGGCCGGGCGGCCTGCACTTCATCAACGGCCTCTATGAGAGCCACCGAAACCGCGCGCCGGTGGTGCTGATCGCCAGCCAGATCGTCCGCGACGAGCTGGGCTTCGACTTCCCGCAGGAGGTGGACTTCAAGGCCGTCTACAAGACCGGCACCGTCTTCTGCGAGGAGATCCGCACGCCCGCACAGGCGCGGCGGATGACGGCGATGGCGGCTCAGGCCGCCCTGTCAAAGCGCGGCGTGGCGGTGCTGATCGTGCCGCTGGACGTCTCCAGCGCCAAGGCGCCCGACGAGCCGGCCTTCGGCGTCCATCGCGCCAAGCCGGTGATCCGGCCCAGCGACGGCGAACTGGCCAAGATCGCCGAGGCGCTGAACGGTGGCGGCAAGGTCGCCATCTATGGCGGCTCGGGCTGTGAGGACGCCCACGATCAGGTCATCGCCCTGGCCGATCGGCTGCAGGCGCCGGTGGCGCGCACATCCAGAGCCAAGGATTTTCTGGAGCACGACAATCCCTTCGACGTCGGCATGACGGGGATTTTCGGCGCCGACGGCGGCTATCACGCGCTGATGTCGTGCGACGTCCTGCTGCTGCTGGGCTGCGACTTCGCCTGGCGACAATTCTATCCCAGCAAGGCGACCATCATCCAGGTCGATATCGACGGCGCCCACCTGGGCCGCCGGCACCCTGTGGACATCGCCGCGGTGGGCGACGTCGGCCCGACGCTCGATGCGCTGCTGCCGCTGATCAAAGCCCGCTCCGATCGCGGTTTTCTGGAGGAGGCGCTGAAGCACAACGCCAAGGCCGAGGCTGATCAGGACAAGCGGGCCGTGGTCGGCAAGAGCGGCGTGATCCACCCGCAGTATCTGACCGAACTGATCTCAAAGCACGCCAAGCCGGACGCGGTGTTCACCGCCGATGGCGGCTCGCCGATGGTCTGGTGCCTGCGCCATGTGGCATCGACCGGCCAGAACCGCACCATTATCAGCCTCAGCCATGGCACCATGGCCAACGCCATGCCCCAGGCCCTGGGCGCCCAGGCCGCCTATCCGGGCCGGCAGGTGATCTCCATGTCCGGTGACGGCGGCATCTCCATGCTGCTGGGCGACCTGCTGACGACGATCCAGGAAGACCTGCCGATCAAGGTGGTGGTGTTCGACAACGGCTCCCTGGGTTTCGTCGAGCTGGAGCAGAAGGTGGAGGGTCTGCTTGACGCCTACACCGACTTGAAGAACCCTGACTTCAGCCGCGTGGCCGAGGCCATGGGTTTCTGGGGCCGTCGGGTAGAGAAACCAGAGGACCTCGAAGCCGCCGTGCAGGATTGGCTGGCCCAACCGGGGCCCGCGCTGCTCGACGTCCTCACCGACCGCTACGAGCTGGTCATGCCGCCGAAGATCGCCCCCAGCCAGGTGTTCGGCATGGCCCTCTATTCGGCCAAGGGCGTGCTGTCCGGCCGCGGCGGCGAAGTGGCGGACTTGATCAAGGGCGCGGTAACGACTTGAGGCGACCCTCGCCGCAATGCGCGAAAGCAGGTCGCCAGGCCTGCAACCAAGGTCGTACATCGACGTTTGGTCTATGTAAGGCGGCCCGCCGTCCCCCCCGACACTCAAGCCGCCTCATGGCCCGCCGGCGCAAAAAGCCGGCGGGCCGTTTGGTCTTGGATCGACGGAGTGCGGCGGATCGCGGCATTGGTGATATGTCCTACTAAATTGTGGCGATAAGCTTGCTTGTCGTCGTAAGCACTTCGCCGGGTATGGCTTTCGCTTCGCGAGCCTCCGGTCACTGAGGAAGGGCCAGTCATGGCCGTCCCGACCGTTGTTCCACCTACCGTAGCCGAGAGCCTGACGCTGGCGTTGATCGCCTCGTCCGACGCGCCCCTGCTGCTGCTCGACGGTGACCTGAGGGTGGTCGCGGCGAGCCAGTCCTTTGGACGGGCGTTCGGGATCGATCCCGTTCAGGCTGCGGGAAGGCCGGTCTTCGACCTCGGTGACGGCGAGTGGGATCTGCCAAAGCTTCGCTCGCTCCTGGGCGCCACGGCCGGGGGCGCCGCCGCGATCGACGCCTATGAGATGGACCTGAACGGCGGTAGCCCAAAGGCCCGTCGCCTAGTGGTCAAGGCCCAGAAGCTTCAATATGGCGACCCGGACGTCACGCGCCTGCTGATGACGGTCTCCGACGTGACCGACGCGCGCCTAGCCGAGCGGGTAAAGGACGATCTGGTGCGGGAAAAGGCGATCCTGCTGCAGGAGGTCCAGCACAGGGTGGCCAACAGCCTGCAGATCATCGCCAGCGTGCTGCTGCAAAGCGCGCGAAACGTGCAGTCGGAGGAGACGCGCACCCACCTTCACGACGCGCACAACCGGGTCATGTCGATCGCAACGGTCCAGAAGCAGCTCGCGACCTCCAACGTCGGCGAAGTGGTGCTCGGTTCCTATTTTACCCAGCTTTGCGAAAGCTTGGGGGCCTCGATGATCCGCGACCACAAAAAGCAGTCGATCGAGGTGACGGCCGACCAAAGCACGGTCGCCGCCGACGTGTCGGTGAGCCTGGGTCTGATTGTCACCGAACTGGTGATCAATGCGCTCAAGCACGCCTTCCCCGACAGCGGCGAGGGCAAAATCACCGTTGATTATCGCACTCATGGGCTGAACTGGACCCTGTCGGTGAGTGACAATGGCGTGGGCATGCCGGCGGAGGCGGAGCCGCGAGCGACGGCTGGGCTCGGCACCAGCATCGTCGAAGCGCTGGCGCGTCAGTTGCGGGCGCGCGTACGAATTTCGGATCGAAAGCCGGGAACCTTGGTCTCGGTCGTGCACACCCAGATCGCGGCGGTCGATGACTCCACGCCAACGGCGCGCGCGATTTAGGCCGGCGCTTGCAACTGACCGCCGGCGGTGTGGCGTCGGTCGCCCTGGATCATATAGGCGAGCGCGCCCGCCAGATCCTCGGGAGGATAGGGTTTCGGCAAAAAGATGCTGTCGTCAGGCAGGGTGGCCAGATCGACGGGGGTCAGGCCGGATGTCACGATGATCCTGATCGGCGGCCAGCGGCGAAACGCGTGGTGGGCCAGCCGAACGCCGTCCATCGAGCCGGCCATCCTGATGTCGGTAAACAGCACGGTAATTTCCGGATGGGTTTCCAGGAGCGCGATGGCCTCATCGGCGTTGTCGGCGACCAGCGCGATCATGCCCATTTCCATCAGCCGGCTTTTCAGCTCAAGGCGAAGAATGGCCTCGTCGTCGACGATCAAAACGGTCGTCGGTTTCTTGGGGAGGGACAGAGCCATTGTTCCCTAACGCCCCCCTGGCGGTTTGGGTCCAATGCTTGGTTGTAGTCGCACTGAACTGTGGCTGCGCTTAACGAGGCGCCGCGCCTTACCTGATTGTAATCCGTCCGATCCTTGCCAACCCTCCGTCCTCGGATAAGGTCGCGGCCTCATTCTGGGGTGCGGCATGCGTGCATTGGCGACGGTAGTTTCTTCGGCGGCACTGGCTTGGGCCGCCGCCAGCGGATCGGCTCTGGCGCAAGGCGCGCCGCCGCACATCCTGCAGCAGCCGTCCATCAGCCACGACCTGATCGCCTTCGCCTATGGCGGCAACATCTGGACTGTGCCGCGCGCGGGCGGCAAGGCGACGCGGCTGACGATCGGTGTGGGCGTCGAGAGCGCGCCGATCTTCTCGCCGGACGGTCAGACCATCGCCTTCACCGGCGAATATGACGGCAATATCGACGTCTTCACCATCCCGACCGCGGGCGGCATTCCGCACCGCGTGACTTATAACCCCGCGCCAGATTATGCGGTGAGCTGGACGCCGGACGGCCGGTCGATCCTGTTCCGCTCGACCCGCGACTCCACCAGCCCGCGCTTCACCCAGATGTACGCCGTGCCCGCCGTCGGCGGGGTTGCCAAGCGCCTGCCGCTGCCGACCGCCTACACCGGCCAGATGTCGCCGGACGGCGCCGAGATCGCCTATGCGCCGGTCGCCCCCGCGTTCGGGTTCAACTACACCAGCTATGTCGCCTGGGGGAATTACCACGGCGGGATGGCCGGGACGGTCTGGCTGACCACATTGCCGGGGCTGGAGTCGGTCGAGGTGCCGCACGAGACGGCGGCGGACTTCTCGGCGGTCTGGCTGGGCGGAAAGGTCTACTTCCTGTCGGGCCGCAAGGGGCCGATCAGCGTCTTCTGCTACGACCCGGCGACCAAGGCGGTCACGGAAGTCTATCACAACACCGGCTCGGACATCCGCACCCTGGCCTCCGACGGACAGAGCCTGATCTTCGACCGGCTGGGCGAACTCTACAGCCTGCAGCCCGGCGGCGAGCCACAGATGATCCAGGTGGATGTCACCGGCGACATGCCGGACGTGCGCGCGCGCATCAAAAGCGTCTCGGATGAGGTGGTGAACGTTGGCGTATCCCCCACCGGCCTGCGGGTCGTGGTTGAGGCCCACGGGGAAATCCTGACAGTCCCGGCCAAGCATGGCCCGATGCGCGACATCACCAACACGCCTGGCGTCTCCGAGCGCGAGCCGGCCTGGAGCCCTGACGGCCAGTCGATCGCCTACTTCTCCGACGAGTCCGGCCTCTACGCCCTGCATGTGGCTTCGCAGACGGGCGCGCGGGCTGCTGGGCCCGAGGCGGTGAAGAAGTATCCGCTGTCCGCCGAGCCGACCTATTATTTCGCGCCGATCTGGTCGCCGGATTCCAAGAAGATCGCCTTCTACGACAATCGGTTGAACACCTATGTGCTGGACCTGGTCACCGGCAAGCTGGCCAAGGTGGGCGATCCGGACACCTACGGCGGCTTCTCCGGCTCGACCCACGGCATGGCTTGGTCGCCGGACTCGCGCTGGCTGGTCTATCCGCACTCGACCCCCAACCACATGCACACGCTGGAGCTCTATTCGATGGCGACCGGGACCTCGACCCGGCTGACCGACGACCTGGCCGACGCTTCCGATCCGGCGTTCGATCGCAACGGCAAGTATCTCTACTTCCTGGCGTCCAATAACGCGGGCGCCACCGAGGCCGGCCTGGATATGACCAGCGACCTCTATCATCCGACCCAGTCCATCTATGCCCTCACCCTGACGACAGGGACCGAATCGCCGATCGCGCCGGAGCTGGAGGACGAGAAGAGCGCCGCCGACGCCAAGGAAAAGGCCAAGGAAAACGCCGACGCCACCCCCGCCGGCGAAGCGGGCGAGGAGAAGGCCGAGACCAAGGCGCATCCGAACGCGGTGACCGCGCCAAAGGGTCCCAAGCCTACGGATATCGATCTGGCGGGAATGAGCACGGCGCAGATCCAGAGCCGCATCATCGCCCTGCCGCTGCCGGCGAAAAATTACGACGTGCTGGAATCGGGCAAGCCCGGCGTCTTCTACTATCTCGAGGCGCCGGCCATCGCCGACCCGACCTCCAGCGGCGATGACGCCACGCTGAACCGCTATGTGCTGGAGGATCGCAAGGGCGAGAAACTGGCCGACCATGTCGACGCCTATCAGATCACCGCCGACGGCGAGAAGGTGCTGCTGACCTTGGAGGGCGAACACAAGCCCGGCGGTGGCGGCAAGCCCCACTATGTGATCGCCGACGCAAAGGCGCCGGTGAAACCCGGCGAGGGCGAAGTTTCGCTGGACGGTCTGCAGGTCCGCGTCGATCCGCCGGCCGAGTGGCGGCAGATGTACCACGAGGTCTGGCGCATCGAGCGCGCCTACTTCTACGACCCCAACTTCCATGGCGTGAACACGGTGGCCGAGGAGAAGGCGCTGGAGCCCTATGTGGCGGCGATCCAGGCGCGCTCGGACCTGAACTATGTGTTCCAGGAAATGCTCTCCGGCTTCTCCGTCGGCCATCTGCGCGGAACCGGCGGCGCCATCGCCGAGCCGGACAAGGTGCCGGGCGGCCTGCTGGGCGCCGACTATGAGATCAAGGGCGGGCATTACTGCATCTCCAAGATCTACACCGGCGGGTCATGGTCGCCGGACGCCAAGGCGCCGCTGGCCCAGCCGGGCCTGAACATCCACGCCGGCGACTGCATCCTGGCCGTGAATGGCGAGACCATCGCCGCCGACGAGGACATCCAGAAGCCGCTGGAGGGCACGGCCGGCCACGCCGTGACCCTGACCATCGGTTTGGGCGCCGCGACCCGCGATGTGACCGTGGTTCCGGTCGCCAGTGAAGCGCGCCTGCGCAACCTCGACTGGATCGACGCCAACCGCCGCCGGGTGGACGAGCTGTCAGGCGGCAAGCTGGCCTATGTCTATCTGCCGGACACCGGCCAGGGCGGCTTCACCGCCATGAACCGCTACTATTTCGCCCAGACCAACAAGCAGGGCGTGATTGTCGATGAGCGCTACAACAGCGGCGGCCAGGTCGCCGACTACATCATCGAAGTGCTGAACCGGAAGATCGAGGGCTATTGGTCGGCCCGTTATGGCGCCGTCGACCACACCCCCAGCGCCGGGATCTATGGCCCCAAGGTGATGATCGCCAACGAATGGTCGGGCTCCGGCGGCGACGCCCTGCCGTGGCTGTTCAAATACAACAAGATCGGCCCGCTGGTGGGCAAGCGCACCTGGGGCGGCCTGGTCGGTATCGGCGCCATTCCGGTGCTGATGGATGGCGGCGAGGTGACCTCGCCCTCGGTGGGCTTCTTCTCGCCGAACGGCGCCTGGGACGTCGAGAACCACGGCGTCGATCCGGACTACCCCGTGGAGCAGGATCCCAAGGCCGTGGCCGCCGGCCATGACCCGCAGCTGGAGGCCGCCGTCGCCCTGGCCCTGGACCAGCTGAAGACCGGTGTTCCTGTGCCGCCGCAACGGCCCGCCTATCCGAACTATCACCCGGCCCAATAGGGTCTGGTGACTTCAGCGCTGGGGCTGAGGGGCGGCGACAGCGTGCTGGGACGTGATGGCTCTAATTTTGCGCTCATCCCGCCTGCGCGGGGATGAGCGGCTTCGCGATGGCTTTGACTAATCCAAACCCGCTCTAGAAAAAGCTGCCGAGCAGCAAGCTTGGCGCTAGCGCCTCTGCAAAGGCGCCTCAACCGTGGGCGGCGGTGCGTTTCAGTTTGCGTGCGCTTACACCCAGTCCTAAGGCTGTCCTCAAATTGGGGTTCGGCATGGTGTCCGCGCTTCTCGGGCTTGGAGCTTTAGTATGATTTCGAAGACGGCTTCGGTTGCGGCGGCCTTGGCCGCGGCGGCGCTATTGGGCGTTGGCGCGGCGGCTGCGGAGGTGCAACCTCAACCGGCGCCGCCCACCCCGCCGATCGCGGCGCCGGTGGACACGCCCTATCCGGGCGGCGTCATCCGCCTGAACGTCGACGCCACCGACCTGGCCCACGCCATCATGACCGTGCACGAGACCGTGCCGGTGGCTGGACCTGGCCCGATCGTATTGCAGCTGCCCCGCTGGCTGCCCGGCAATCACGCGCCGTCCGGCTCCATCGACAAGCTGGCCGGACTGATCGTCAAAGCCGACGGCAAGCGGATCGAGTGGAAGCGCGACCCGGTCGATGTCTTCTCCTTCCACGTTGACGTGCCCGCCGGCGCCAGGGCGCTGGAGCTGGACTTCCAGTTCCTCTCGCCGGTCTCCGCCAAGGAGGGCCGGGTGGTGATGACGCCGGAGATGCTGAACATCGAGTGGGACAATGTGGCCCTCTATCCGGCCGGCTACTTCACGCGTGATATCCAGATCCAGCCGACGGTGAAATTGCCCGAGGGCTGGACGCCAGCGACGGCGCTGGAGACGACCTCGGCCGCTGGTCCGGTGGTCTCCTACAAGACCACCACCTTCAATACCCTGGTCGACTCGCCGCTGATCGCCGGCAAGTATTTCGAGAAGTTTGACCTCGATCCCGGCGGCCCGGCGCGGGTGACCTTGGACGTGATCGCCGACCGCCCGAGCGAGCTGGTCGCCAAGCCCGAGCAGATCGCCAAGCACGTGGCGCTGGTGCAGCAGGCCTACAAGCTGTTCGGCTCGCACCACTACGACCACTACGACTTCCTGTTCTCGCTCAGCGATCGGATGGGCGGTGCGGGGCTTGAACACCACCAGTCCAGCGAGGACGGCACCAACCCGAAATACTTCACCGACTGGGACAAGCGCCCGGCGGGCCGCGACCTGCTGGCCCATGAATACACCCACTCCTGGAACGGCAAGTTCCGCCGCCCGGCCGACCTGTGGACGCCGAGCTTCAACGTGCCCATGCGCGACTCCCTGCTGTGGGTCTACGAGGGCCAGACCCAATACTGGGGCTATGTGCTGGCGGCGCGGTCCGGCCTGCTCTCCAAGCAGGAGGCGCTGGACGCCATCGCCCTGACGGCGGCTCAGTACGACTTCCGCGTTGGCCGCGGCTGGCGGGCGATGGAGGACACCACCAACGATCCGATCATCGCCCAGCGCCGGCCGCTGTCCTGGTTGAGCTGGCAGCGCAGCGAGGACTACTATTCCGAAGGCCAGCTGGTCTGGCTCGATGTCGACACCCTGATCCGGGAAAAGACCGGCGGGAAGAAGTCGCTGGACGATTTCGCCGCCGCCTTCTTCGGCGTCGACAACGGCAGCTTCGTCACCCACCCCTACACCTTCGAGGATGTGGTCGCCGGACTGAACGCCGTGGTCCCCAACGACTGGGCTGACTTCCTGCATCAGCGGCTCGACGGTCACGGACCCGGCGCGCCCTTGGATGGCGTCGCGCGCGGCGGCTACAAGCTGATCTACACCGACACGCCAACGGACTACTTCAAGAGCAACGAGACCGCTCGCAAGAACACTAACCTGATGTTCGGCATCGGCTTTGTCGTGGACAAGGACGCGATGCTGACCGAGGTGCAGTGGGACGGGCCTGCGTTCAAGGCGGGCCTGACAGACGACGTGACCATCGTCGCCATCGACGGCCAGGCCTATGACGCCGATTTCCTGAAGGAGACGATCAAGGCGGCCAAAACCGGCGCAGAGCCGATCGAGCTTCTGGTCAAGGACAAGGACGAGTACCGCACCGTCCGCATCGACTACCACGACGGCCTGCGCTACCCGCGGTTCGAACGCGTAACCGGAACGGCCGCGCGGCTGGACGACATCCTGGCGGCGAAGAAGTAGGGGGCCGACGCTAACCTCTCCCTTCCCCCTTGAGGGGGGAAGGGCCGGGGATGGGGGTGAAAGCCTATCCGCTACGATCTATTGACGGGTACACGCGTCAGAAGCGGTTGTCCGTGTTGAGGGATGCAGGCCGTCGGTCGCTGGGCGACAATATATCTCGTCGCATCGCCATGGTCAGTGGGCTGTACCACCCCCATCCCCAGCCCTTCCCCGCTCAAGGGGGAAGGGGGCTTCATGCGCGAGCGCCCCTGCCAGCTCCCCAAACGCCTGCTTCAGCGCCGGCAGGTGTTCGGCGAATTCCGTCGCCGGATCGATCTGCCCGGCGTTGGTTTCGATGTGTTCGCGGGCCAGAGTGAAACCGGGCATGGTCTCGACCGTCTTCATATGCAGCCCGTCGAGCACCTGGCGCAGCTGGGCGGCGCAGCGGCCTCCGCCATGGCCGCCATAGGTGACGATCATCGCCGGCTTGCCCGACCATTCCTTGTAGAGATGATCGAGAGCGTTCTTCAGCGGCGCGGGATAGCCCCAATTATATTGCGGCGTGACAAAGACGATGGCGTCGCCCTCGGAAACCTTCTGGCTCCAGGCCTTGGTGTGGTCGAACAGGTAGCCGTGGGCGGCGGGGATGCCGGGCTCGTCGTCCATCGGCAGGGGCCAGTCCTTCAGGTCGACCACCTCGAAGTCGCAACGCATGGTCTCGCGGCCAGTTTGCGCGACCCATTGGGCGATCTGAGGACACACCCGTATGGCCCGGGTGCTGCCGATGATGACGAGAATTTTTGATGCGTGTATCATGCACCTAATATGGGCGCGTCGAAGGAGGCTGTAAAGGTGTATAATACACGGATTATGGACGAGCTCGCGGCCTCGCTGATCGATCTGGTCGGGTTTCTGAACAGCCCGCAGCGGGATGATGTTTTGTTGCGGGAGGCGGGCGTCAATCTGGATCGCGCGCTGTTTCCGCTCCTGGTCCGTCTGGGCATGCAGGGGCCGCTAAGCGTCGCCGTGCTGGCTGACCAGGTGGGACGTGATCACACGACGGTCAGTCGCCAGCTCGCCAAGCTGGAGTCTCTTGGATTGATCTTGAGGCCCCAGGGCGTCGTGGATCGCCGCGTGCGGGCCGCCGAGGTGACGAGCAGCGGCGAGGTGATCGTTAAGGCGATCATCGCCGCGCGCCATAGGCTGCTGGCCAGGGTGCTGGCCGGCTGGAGCGAGGCGGACGTCAAGGCGCTGGCCGGTCTCAGCCGGCGGTTCGCGGACGACATGAGCACAGTTTGATGGTTCAGCCCGCCGCGCCGGCTGGAACCGGCGTGTAGATCACCAGCTTCAGGCTTGGATCGTCGTTGGCCTGGAAGCTCGCGTGCTCGAAGGCGATCACGCCCTTGGTTGGATGGTGGAGCGTCTTGCGGCCGGAGACAGGGCGGCTGACGTCGTGACGCTCCCACCAGGCGTCAAACTCGGGGCAGCCGTCGCGCAGCCGCCGTAGCAGGGCCACGAAAGCGGGGTCGTTGGCCCAGAGGTCGTGCGTGGCCCGGAACCTAGCGATCATTCGTTCCGCCTCATCGGCCCAGCCGGGACCGAACAGCGCCCGACTACGCGGATTGGTCAGCATCGAGACGAGGATGTTGCGGTCACCCTCGGCAAGCTCATCGAAGCCGAAGATGTCCGTCGCCGCGGCGTTCCACGCCAGCAGGTCTCGGCGCCGGCCGGTGATGTAGGCGGGCTGGGTCAGGCTCTCCAGCAGGCGAAGCAGGCCGGCGGGAGCAGATTCTACCTGGAAAGCCTTGCGCCCGCCGCCGCCCGCCAGGGCGCGTAGATGCTGATGCTCCATCTCGGTCAGCCGCAGAGCGCGGGCAAGGGCGTCGACCGTGCTGACCGATGGCGTCACCGGCCGGCCCTGTTCGAGGCGGATGTACCAATCGACCCCGATTCCAGCGAGCTCGGCGACTTCTTCGCGGCGCAGGCCCGGCGTACGTCGGCGGCGGTGGCCGGCGAGGCCGACGCTCTCGGGGCTCAACCGACCACGCCGGGCGCGCAGGAAATCGCCAAGTTCGCGCCGGTTGAGGTCGACCATGAGAGCTCCAGGATGGGTGTGGCAATCCCAGGATAATACCAGTTCTGCACCACGCGTAAAACCAGTGTTAGGATGGTTCTTCAGCGTCCTGTGAGGTCTCCATGAAAGCCGCCGTTCTGAACGAATTCGGCTCGCCGCTCGCCATTGAGACCTTGCCCGATCCGGTGCTGGGCACGGGCGAGGTGATCGTCGATGTCGCCGCCGCCGGGGTCACCAGCTATGCCGCCAATGTCTTCAACGGCTCACGCAGCTATCTGCTGGATACGCCGGTCGTGCCGGGGCCGGGCGGCGTCGGCCGGGTGCGTGCGACGGGGCCAGACTCCACCAGGCTGAAGGTCGGCGACTGGGTCTTCTGCGACTCGACGATCCGCTCGCGCGACGACATCGCCAATCCCGATCAGATTCTGCTGGGCTGGACCTACCGGACCGAGGCCGCCCGGCCACTGCACACCTATTATCATGACGGCTCTTTCGCCGAGCAGATGCGGGTCCCGACCGAGAACGTCGCCCGGATCGGCGACATCGATCCGGCTGACGCGGGCCGGTGGACCGCCCTCGGCCGGCTCCTCGTCCCCTTCGGGGGCCTGGTCGCCGGCGATCTGAAGGCTGGAGAGACCCTTGTGGTGAACGGCGCCACCGGAGGCTTCGGCGGCGCGGGCGTCGCCGTGGCCTTGGCGATGGGTGCGGGCAGGGTGGTGGCCACTGGCCGCAACGGATATGCGCTGGAGGACCTGGCCCGCCGCTTCGGACCGCGGGTGCGGCCTGTCCAGATGAGCGGCGTCGAGGCGGACGACCGCCGCCGGATCGTCGAAGCGGCTGGCGGGGCGATCGACATGGTGCTCGACTTCCTGCCGCGCGAGGCCTCCGCCTCGCAGGTGCGCGCGGCCGTATTAGCGGTGCGCCTGGGCGGGCGGGTGATGCTGATGGGCGGCCTGCGCGGCGCCGAGGGCGATCTGGGGCTGAACTACAACTGGCTGATGCACAACGAGACCACCGTGCGCGGCGTGTGGATGTATCGGAAGGATGCGATACCCCGGATGGTGCAGATGGTTCGCGGCGGTCTGATCGATCTCGCCCAGTATCAGTTGACCGAGTTTGGACTCGACGACGCCAACGACGCCGTGGCTCATGCGGCCGCCACCGCCGGTCCGTTCGCGCTCACCGTGTTGCGGCCTTAGGGCGTCTGGGATTTGACTGCCCCAATTTTGCGCTCATCCCCGCGCAGGCGGGGACCCAGGGCCGCCAGACTCGTTCTTGCAGCTGCGATCTTGGCGTCGCTGATCGAATAGCGCCCAGTCGCCTGGGTCCCCGCCTTCGCGGGGATGAGCGGGTTTTGTGATGGCTTGGACTGGTCCCAACCCACCTAAGCCTTCAGCTCGAGCCGCCAAGTCTCACCCAGTTCGGGCTTGCCGAATTCCTCGTGCATCTCGGTGTCGACGATCTGGAAGCCATGGCCGGCATAGATTTTCCGCGCGCTCGTCAGCACCGCGTGGGTCCACAGGCTGACGGCGTCGTAGCCAACCTCGCGGGCGAAGGCGACGCAGGTCCCGACCAGGGCGTCGCCGATGCCGCGTCCGCGGGCGAAGGGCTCGACATACATCAGCCGCAGGCGGCCGAGGCCCTCGCCCTCGTCGGTGAGCATGACCGAGCCGGCCATCGCGCCCTCGGCCTCGGCGATCCAGCACTGTTCGCGGCCCGGTTTGAAGTCGCGCAGGAACTGGGTGGTGTATTCGCTTTCCACCAGCTCCAGTCCTCGGCCCCAACCATGCATTTCGTCGTAGAGTATCGACTGGCGGGCGGCGAGCATGGCCAGGTCGCCGACGCGGAAGGTGCGGATGGAAAAGCCCTTGCGCGGCGCGGGGTCCAGCATGGCTGTGGTCGTGCCCAGGGCGGCGATCAGGTCACGTTGCTGGCCCGGCGCCAGACGCTCCAACATGGCGGTGACCAGGGCGCGCTGCCGCTCATTGATCAGGTCGAACATCGCCCGGCCTTCGTCAGTCAGCACGATGGGCCGGCGCCGGGCGTCCGCGCCGCCGCGCTCGCGGACGATCCAGCCGCGTGTCTCGAACCGGCGCAGCAGCCGGCTGACGAAGCCCGCATCCATGCCCAGTCGGGCTTGGAGTTCGGCCGCGACGGGCCGGTCCGAACTGGCGATCTCGAAAATCAGCCGCGCTTCCGGCAAGGTCAGGTCGGCGCCGAGGAAGCGGTCGTCCAACGCGCCGATCAGGCGCGTGTAGAATCGGTTGAATTCCCTAACGGCGGCTATGGCGTCTTCCATGCGGGTAGGTTTGAATAGAAAGTTGATGGAGTCAACTATCTCGCTTTTCGATTTCTCACCGGTCCGGTTCAGTTAGAGTTGCGCCAACAATGCCGCGCGGGACGCGGCTAGGGGAGGGACCACCATGACCACGCGCCACCGCGCCTTAGCCGCTATGTCCGTCATGCTGGTCCTGGGGGCCGCCTCCGCCGCGACGGCGCAGGTCGCGGCCACGCCGCCGATGGGCTGGAACAGCTGGAACCACTTCGCCGCCAAGATCGATGACGCCACCGTCCGCGCCCAGGCCGACGCCATGGTCAAGACCGGCATGCGCGACGCCGGCTATCGCTACATCAACATCGACGACACCTGGGAAGGGACCCGGGACGCCAGCGGCGTGATCCATCCCAACGCCAAGTTCCCGGACATGAAGGCCCTGGCCGACTACGTCCATTCCAAGGGGTTGAAGCTGGGCATCTATTCCTCGCCGGGCCCCAAGACCTGCGCCAACTATGAGGGCAGCTATGGCCACGAAGACCAGGACGCCAAGACCTATGCGGCCTGGGGGATCGACTATCTTAAGTACGACCTGTGCGGCCTGGCCCCGTCCATGATCGCGGCGGGCTCGCTCGACAAGGCGCAGGACATCGAACTGGCCGCCTACCGGAAGATGGATGCGGCGTTGAAGGCGACCGGCCGGCCGATCGTCTACAGCCTCTGCCAGTACGGCTTCGCCCAGGTCTGGCGCTGGGGCGCCTCGGTGGGCGGCAACAGCTGGCGCACCACCGGCGACATCTCGGACACCTTTCCGCGCATGCTGCAGATCGGCCTCAGCCAGGCCGGCCTGTCCAAATTCGCCGGACCCGGCCACTGGAACGACCCGGATATGCTGGAGGTCGGCAACGGCGGCATGTCGGCGATCGAATACCGCACCCACATGAGCCTGTGGGCCCTGCTGGCCGCGCCGCTGCTCGCCGGCAACGACCTGAGCACGATGTCGCCGGAGACCCTGTCGATCCTGACCAACCGCGAATTGGTCGCCATCGATCAGGATCCCGCGGGCCTGCAGGGCGACCGGGTCAAGGCCGAGGGCGAGCTCGAAATCTGGGCCAGGCCCCTGGCCGGCGGCGCCAAGGCCGTGGGCCTATTCAACCTGTCCGACCATCCGTCCTATCTGGAGGTCAACTTCGCCGACCTGGGGTTCACGGGGCCGGTGAAGGCCCGCGACCTCTGGGCGGCGAAGGACCTGGGCGCGATGACCACCTACAAGGTCGCCGTGCCCTCCCACGGAGTGGTGATGTTGAAGGTGGGTTAGGGCGTGTTGGGATTGGTCCAAGCCATCCCAAAATGCGCTCATCCCCGCGCGGGCGGGGACCCAGGTGACTGGGCATAATTCGATCCGCTGCGCCAAGATCGCCGCTGCAAGACCTGAGTCCGGCGACCCTGGGTCCCCGCCTGCGCGGGGATGAGCGCAAATTAGAGCAATCTAATCCCGACCCGCCTCAAACCGGCGAGAACACCGGCACGGGCGGCCCGCCCTCGGTCTCCTGGAACTTGACCTTCACCTTCTGGCCGATCTTGAGCGCCGACAGATCGCAGTCGACGAAATTGGTCAGCACGGCGGGGCCTTCGTTCAGGGTCACATAGCCGATGGCATAGGGGCCGGTCGGCGTGCGGTGCATGACCGAGTAGGTGTAGATCACCCCTTCGCCGGGGGACTCCTCCCACTTGGTCTCGCCAAAGCAGAACGGACAGAGCACGCGCGGATACCAGTGCGGCTCGTTACAGGCGACACAGCGCTTGATCAGGAAGCGGCCTTCCTTGGCCGCCTCCCAGAAGGGCTTGCTCTCATTGTTGATCGCCGGCGCCGGGATCTTGCGGACTTGAGGGGCGGTCGCAGTCGTGTCGGTCATTCGTCCTACTCCCGTTCCATGATCAGGGTCGCCGCGCCGTGGCGGGTGCCAAGCGAGCCGCCGGTGCCGTGGGCCAGGGCCAGGTCGCAACCGGGAACCTGAACCTTGGGATGGGCCTCGCCGCGCAGCTGGCGCACCGCCTCGATCACCTTGGTGATGCCGCCGCGGTTGGTGGGGTGGTTGTTGCACAGACCGCCGCCATCGGTGTTGAAAGGCAGCTTGCCGACGCCGGAAATCAGGTTTCCGTCAGCGACGAACTTGCCGCCCTCGCCTTTTTTACAAAAGCCGAGGTCCTCGAGCTGCATGAGGACGGTGATGGTGAAGCTGTCGTAGATCGACGCATACTTGATGTCCTGTGGCGTGATCCCCGCCTCCGCGAAAGCCGGCGGCCCGGTCCAGGCCGCGCCGGAGAAGGTCAGGTCCAGGTTACGGCCGCCGTTGGGTCCCTTGGGCGCCTCGGCCGAGCCGATCACCTTCACCAGGGGCCGCTTCAGCGACTTGGCGATTTCGGGCGAGACCACGATCACCGCGCCGCCGCCGTCGGAGACGACGCAGCAGTCCAGCCGGTGCAGCGGGTCGGCGATCAGCGGCGAGTTCAGCACGTCCTCGACCGTGACCACGTCCCGCAGCATGGCGTGCTCATTCCATTGCGCATGATGGGAGGCGGCGACCTTGATCCAGGCCAGCTGTTCAGAGGTGGTGCCATACTCATACATATGCCTCATGGCGCACATGCCGTAGGTGTTATGGGTCGAGCCGCCGTAGATGCTCTCGAAGCCGGCCTCCGGCACGTCGCTGGGCGCGGCGCCAGGGCGTCCGCCGCCACCGCCGCCCGGACGCATGGAGCGGGGCCGGCCGGCCAGGGTGATCAGCGCTACAGAGCATTTGCCCGCCGCGATCGCCTCGGCCGCATGGCCCACATGCAGGACATAGGACGAGCCGCCGGTTTCGGTGGAGTCCATATGGCGCAGCTTCAGGCCCATATAGTCGGCCATCGACATGGCGCCGAAGCCGGGGGCGTCGCCGGCGCAGAAATAGCCGTCGATGTCGTCCTTGGTGAGGCCGGCGTCTTCCAGCGCGCCCTTGGCGCATTCGGCGTGCAGCTGGGCCGTGGATTGATCGGTCGCCAGACGGATGGGGTGTTCGAACACGCCCCCGATATAGGCCTTGCCCTTTATGCTCATCGTCCCTCCCGATTTTCCATGCGCCGCCGCCAGTTTATCGCCGGGCGCATCCTCGTTCAGACCGACTTAAAGGACAATCATCCGGTTTTCTAGGGCGTGTTTGAAACCAGGTTCAGGAACCGGCGGCCATCCGCAGGGCCAACTGGGTCGTGCGCGTCAACCGGTTGATCCAGCCGGTCCCAAACGTCGGAAAGGTCGACAGGCTGCGGTAGTAGGCGTCACGGATCGCCGAGATCTTGTTGATCGTCGTGGCCGCATCTTCCATCTGCGCCGCCGCCAGGGTGGCCGGCCCGGCGTTGCCATCCGCCGTCACGCCCAGCGCGGTCTGAAGCGTGGTCACCGCGCGGCCGGGTCCCTGGTTCACCGCCTCGTCGAACACCATCAGATCGACGCCCGAACCCCAGGAGTCGCAGGAGGTCTTGTTCCAGTAGTTGGCCTGGTAGATGGGCGCGACGGTCTGTGGCGTCAGGCCCTGAACGTCCGCGACCCCGGCGGATCGGCCCAGCCACGCCGACAGCGTGCCGACGGTGATCCCCAGATTGGTCGCGCCGCCCGGGTCCGCCGGATTGTCGACGAAACCGCCCTCGCTCTGCAGGATGATCGGCAAACAGGCTTCAAAGCTCATGTCTATTCCCCCACGACGTGTGTCCCGA
>Ga0302314_10005050_pt1 | contig 24121 bp, 15 predicted proteins | sample III_Palsa_N2_3_FD_200533 | JGI IMG/M metagenome (GOLD analysis project Ga0302314, IMG submission 200533) | Peat permafrost microbial communities from Stordalen Mire near Abisko, Sweden - III_Palsa_N2_3 | ecosystem: Environmental > Terrestrial > Soil > Palsa > Peat permafrost | place: Sweden... | reverse complement strand
GGTACAACATGAGTTGATGCCATTCGAGAATGAGCAGCGATTCCGTGGCCGTCCGCGGACTTTCGAGACCTTGCACCACACCGTCTGGTGCCGGCGCCGTGAGTATTTCGAGATCCGCTCCCACTTGTGTGGCGCCCGCGGGAATATCCAAATGAAAAGCGTTCAAGTCGACGGAATCCCGACGCCACGGTAGGGCGTGGCCGTTCACCGTGAAGCGCGGGCCGCCCAACGAGGTGAGGGGGCCGGCCGGGCTGTGCCGCCCCGGCAGCCACTTGGGATACACCAGTGTCAACGGGCCGGGACTTACCGGAATCTCCAGATGCGCCGTCATGATGCCGCGAGGAGCTTCGCGCGCGTCCACGGTGACCGTGGCTACCGGCGATGCCGACGCGGACGATGCCGTCACGGCTTGGCTGAGTGGCAACGCCGGCAAGAAGCCGATCGCGCAACGAATGAGGTAACGCGCGAAACAGTGCCGGTGACTCGTCATGTATCTCTCCGGGTGGCCCAAGCTCGCTGGTTAAAATCGATAATGGAACGCGGCCTCCATATAGCGTCCGATGGCGCCCGCTTGGTCCAGCGAGGCATCGTAGTTCTGGCCTCCATAGGTCGCGGTGTCCAGCGGCGGCAGACGGTTGGTGACGTTGGTGATGGTACCCGTCAAGTCGAGGTGCTGGTTCACTTGGTACTGTCCATACACGGTAGCGTAACCGAAGCCCGCGATATAGCAGTGCGGGTTCGTGTCGCTCAGCTGCAAACAGGTTATTCCGTCCGCCTCGTCGATGCCTTGCATGGGACTGCGGTAGGTGTAGGTCACACCTGTCGTGAGCGATCGATAATTCCATTCCAATGTGGCGGTGCCGCGGCTGGCCGGAGTACCGGTGGCGCCGCTCAAGGCCGTGGGGCCGACCGTGCCAACCCAATAATATGTGGTGCCATCGATGGTCTGCTGCGACTGGATGAGGTGATCGATGTTGAGGCGTAGCGACAGCTTGCCGAATTCGCCGAGGCTCACCCCGGTTTTCAATTCGGCATCGACGCCGGCGACCACGGAGTAGGAGGCGTTGATGTAGGGCGTGATGTATTCGACGATTACGCCGGGCAGCGTGGAACCCGGCGCAGCGGGCGTGCGCACCGCATCCTCCTCGCTATAGGGCGCCGGCGTGATTTCGTTGCTGCGGCGAATATTGAAGTAGTCGAAGGTTAGGGTGACCTGTTTGACGGGTTCGACGATGAATCCCAGAGTGAAGCTGCGAGATTTCTCCGGCTTCAAGTCCGGGTTGCTGCGAGTGAGAATAGCCACCGCGCTGCCTATGCCGCTGCAATCCGCCGATGCGCCGGTGACCGGACAGCGTATGGGATCCACGGGGGAGGGCGTCACACTGCTGGCCGTGCCGGCGTTGCCGCTCTCGGCAATGCTTGGCGCGCGAAAGCCGCGGGCGTACGTACCGCGGAAAGCCAGTTGCGGCAGGATTTTCCATTTGAAACCAAACTTCGGGGTGAACGCGGTGCCTGCGTTGCCGTAATGATCCACGCGACCCGCGGCATCGGCCTCCAAAGAGGACAAGAGAGGGGCCGAGAACTCGAGGAAGGCCGCTTGGACCGATTGCGATCCTTGGGCATAAAAGCTGCCATCCATGAGAATGTTGCCTTCCGGAGCGCCGGGTTCGCCGGGGTTGTTCATTTGCCAACCGCGCGCCTCGACACCGGCGGCCATGGCTAAATCGCCACCCGGCAGGGGCAGGAGTTTGCGCGAGGCGTTCGCGGAAATGAATTCGATTTCCGAGCTCGCGACATCGTGGGTCTCGGGATCCAAGCTGGCGAGAAGCGCCGGCGAGTTCAGGTATGCGTACTGGCCGACGCGAAATGTGCCGCTGGCAAATGCGGCGTTCAATGCCGCGACGTTCACAAAGCCCTGATAGGTAATGTGGGTCTCATCGCGTACATACCCCGCGGCGGCGGCGATATCCCAGTCACCCGCGGTACCCGTCAGGTCGTCGACGAATCGGTACACATCGGTGGCATAGATGGCGTGCTGCGGCGGCAGGTCCGTGAGTGCGCCGTAGAAGAGTGCGGGATCTCCCACGTAGCTGCTGAAGGCGTTGCCATAATAGGCCTTGGCGGCTGCATAGTAGGGGCTGGCGGGATTGAACGGGTTATCCAACGAGTTCGAGGGCAGTACGATTTGCGTCGACGTGGTGTCGAACTGGTTGACGATGCCCGACTTCGAGCCGGCCCAGACGAAGGGCACGAGCGCGGTGCCGACGTTGTAGGCGTTGGGCTGCCGGTATTGCTCCGATTGCGAAAGAAAGTAATTCGCGCTCACGGCGTTGGACCAGTCGCCGCCCAACCGTTGCGTATAGTGAGCCGATAGATTCAGCCCTTCGGTACGAGGCTGAATTTTCTTGTATTGATTCGTGTCCCAGGCGCATCCGCCGCCGTCGGGTATGACATCTTTTGCGGCGCAGCCCGGCAGTTGATAAAACGAGCCGGCCGGCTGTCCCCCGCTCAGAGGAGCCACCTGGCCAGGCACGGTGTACGTCGTGCCGTCCAAGGGCAAATCGCCATTGATAACGCCGCCACGCAAATCGGGGCCGCCCCACTGAGTGAGATCCAATGCCTGAATATAAGAACCGCGGGATTCCTGCGAGATGGCCTCTTGATGCCGGAACTCCACGTTGAAGTACACGTTGTGTCCATCGTTCGCCAGATCGCCGGTGCCGAAGGTGGCGGCGAAGCGCTGCGATTGGCCATCCCAGCGGTAGGTGGACCCCACGCCGCCGGTCAGGTCGACCCCGGAAAATTCCTTCTTGGTAATAATGTTCACGACCCCGGCAATGGCGTCCGAACCATAAATGGCCGACGCGCCGTCCTCCAGTACTTCGACACGATCCACGATGCCCATGGGCAGGGAGGAAATATCGACGAAGGAGCGCTCGCCGTCGTCGGCCAAGGGGTAAGGCGCGAGACGGTGGCCGTCCAAGAGCACCAGTGTGGCATCCACGGACAGTCCGCGCAGCGACACGCCGCTGGCGCCGCCCGCCATGGCCCCGCTGAACGCTTGCGATAGCGTGCCGCTGTTATCCGCGGTCACCGAGCGAATGGCGTCCGCGAGGGAGTTGAAACCCTGCTTGGTGATTTCATCCGAGCTCAAGATGCTCACCGGGGAGGGCGACTCGGTGTCGGTGCGGCGAATATAGGAGCCCGTGACCACAATGGGCTCTAAAGCGGGAGTGGACTCCGCACTGTCGCGCGGGGGGCCGTTGGTATCTGCACCGGCGGCCATGGGTAACCACAGCAAGCAGAGTGAAACGCAGCCGGCAATGAGTCTGCACATGCGGAAATCTCCCGTTTTTATAGGACATGCGGATGCCAGCCGCATCCTTCTTCGAGTGCGTCATCCCCGCACCTGGCGGCAACCTCCCCAGTTGCGACCTACCCCAAATCTAATCGCATTCTCAAGTCATTGCAATAACATACTCAATGTGAATTCCCTAAAGTTACACACAACGCAAGATGGGATCGCGTTTACAGGGGCGAACGACGTAGAATTCGCGGGTGAAATCTCTTTACGAAAAAACTATCGCGTTCGTTCTTCAGTACATCGACGAAAAAAAACTGGGCGAGGGGGACCAACTGCCCACCGAGGCGCAGCTCTCCTCGCTGGCAGGCGTCAGCCTGGTGACCGTACGGCGTGCGTTGTCCGAACTGTCGTCGCAGGCCGTGGTCCGCCGGGAACAGGGGCGTGGCACCTTCGTCGCGCGGCCGCGAGTCAATGCCGAGACCACCAAGATCGGCGGGCTGCGCAACGGACTGCACCTGGACGCTCATTCCAAACTGCAAACCAAGGTGCTGAGCTGTGTTGCCCGCGCGTGCACCGAGGAAGAGGGTAAGCGCCTGGGGCTGTCGACGGCCGCCACCATATGGGAGGTGTCTCGTCTGCGGCTGCTCAATAAGCAGCCCGTGATCTGGGAACAGTCCATCATTCCGAAAATTCTGGCCCCTGATCTTGTGACGTACTTGGATAAGTCCGACAAGCGATCGTTGTACGACTTGCTCGACGAGGTGTATGGCCTCAAAGAGGCGCGCGAAGAGCAAATTCTGCTGTCGCGGCCGGCGTTGGCCCGCGAGCATGAGCTCCTGGATCTAATGAGCTTCGAATGGGTGGTGGAGGTATCGGGCGTGAGCTTCTCGGCTCGGCACCAGCCCATCGATGCTTTCAAAATGATCTTCGTGGCGAAGACCTTCGCCTTCCGTCTCGAAACCGCTCCCAGTTTTTTTGTCGAAGCGGTTGAGCTCATGGACACGCAGCGGATTCGCAAAGCTCGATAGCGGTGACGCTGGGATGGGAGAGCAGGCAGGTCACGGGCCACTCACGATCCGGGGCGCCGCGATGCAGGGCTTGGCGCGCCGCCTCCTTGTTGCAGCCGGCGATCAGCAATAAAATATGCCGCGCCTCTAAAATCGTCTGGATGCCCATGGTGAGTCCGAAGGCCGGGATATCCCAGGGCGCGCCGGCTTGCTCTGCGTGGGTGGTGCGGGTGGCGGCCGACAGCTCGACGCGATGCGTGCGTCGATCCCAGGCAGCACCGGGTTCGTTGAATGCGATATGCCCGTTGGTCCCCAATCCGAGGATGCACAGGTCGATGCCGCCGCAGCTTGCAATCGCGGCATCGTAGGCGCGGCACTCAGTGTCAGCGTCCGGGGCATCACCGCGCAACAAGCGGACATTGTCCATTGGCAATCCCAGCGGCGCAATGAGATGTCGCTCGAGAAACGCCGCATAGCTGTGGACGTCGGTAGCCGGTAGTCCGCAGTACTCATCGAGATTGAAAACTTTTGCCGCGGCTAAATCCACGGCTTTCGCTTGGGAACGCCGAATCAATTCGGCATACAAGCCGAGCGGCGTATTGCCGGTGGGTAGAGCCAAGGTCGCATTCGGCAGCGCGCGCAGATGAGCGGCGATCCAGTCAGCGGCGGCGCGGGCGAAGCCGGGCGCTGCCTGCTCGTGCATCACTCGCATGTGGCTGCCCGTGCCAAATACTCGGGATACAGTTTGGCGTACAGCTCGGCGGTGGGTCGATGCGGTGTCGTCTGTGCCGGCGCGCTCGCGCCGCCTCGGGTCTCTGTGTCGTCGAGGCCGCACAAGGGCCGTGCCAGCAAGGCAGCACCAATGGCGGCCGGAGATTTTTCGAGGATGCTGCCAACCGGTCGCCGGAGAATATCGGTCAACAATTGCAGACTGCTCGGCGAGCGTACGATGTTGCCGCTCACTCGCACCGATTCGACCGGAGAGGTTTCCGCCAGGACTTCAATGCAGCGTTTGATTTCATAAAACCCGCCTTCGAGGTAGGCGCGGGCGATGTCGTTGCGGGAGTGGCGCACCGTCAGACCGAATAAAGCGCCCTTAAGACGCGGATTCCATAGAGCACCTTGTTCGCCGCCGGCGAGGTAGGGCGGGAACACCAGGCCGTTGGCCCCCGGGACCGACAGAGCCGCGGCCCGATCGATGTCGCCGTCCGCCCAGCCCAACAATTCAGAGAGCCATCGATATCCCGTGCCGGTGGCCAGCAGATCCATTTCACGGCCGTACCAAGACTCGGAGACATGCGGCGTGACGAGGTAACGCGCGGCGTGATCGAAGCGACGTTCGGCGCTCGCGCCGATGATCACGGCGCTGGAACCGAAGCTCAAGGAAACCACTTGTTCGTCCAATCCCGACATGGCGTACGCTGCGCACACTGAGTCCGCCGCGCCCATGCTCACCGGAATACCGGCGCGCAGCCCGAGTTTGGCCGCGGCGGCTGCCGTCAGCGGGCCGGCCAGCGCATTGGCCGGCTGAATCGCGGGCAGTATCCGGCGCGGCACCTGCCAGAACTCGCTCAGTTCATCGCTGAAGCGGTGTTGGCGCAAATCGTAGAGCCCATAGCCCGCCGCGGTGGAAGGCTCGGTGAGGCGCAAACCGGTGAGCTCCGATAGGAGGTAATCCTTGGCGGACAGAATGCACTGAATATGATCGAGCTGATGCGTGAAGTGAAATTGCAGCATCGGCGCGAGGTAGCGGCCATCGATGGGCATGCCCGTGCGGATGTACATGTCGGCGCGACGTGCTGCGTCCACACGACCGGCGGCCCACTCGTCGGCGCGCCCATCCTTCCAAGTAATCGCCGGCGCTACCGGACCGCGGTCGGACAGACACACCAGTGTGGGTAGCTGGCCGGTGAGACCAATTGCGCCCACGCGCTCCACCCAGCCGGCGTCCTGCCGGCGAGTCATAGCCGCATCGAGGCTCCGCATTGCGGCCTGCAGGGCCGTCAGCCAGTCGGCGGGCCGCTGTTCGGCCTGGGCGAAAAGGCCTTGTTGCGTCTCGAAGTCCGCCGCACCCTCGGCGAGCGGATGCGCATTGGGCCCCAGGGCCACGATCTTGACGGCCGAGGTGCCCAGGTCGATGCCGAGGGTCATCGGGGCGGCGGGGGCCGATTCGGAGGCGGCGCTCGTTTCAGACATGGGACTTGAGTAAACCCGCGACCTCGTCGGCTAGTTGCAGCGTACGGTCAATATCTTCGTCGGAATGCGCAAAGGAGACGAAGAGATTCTCGAACGCTCCGGGATGGAACAGTACGTTGCGCTCCAACATGTTTTCCCACCAAATTCGGAAGAGCGAGTGATTGGCATAACGAGCGGCATCGCGATAGTTGCGAATGGGCTTTTCCGCAAACCACACTTGCAGCACCGGTCCCATGCCCACCACATAGGCGGGCAGTCCATGGCGCGAGAATACCTTGCCGAGTCCATCATAGAAGCGCGCACAGCGGGCGAACAGGGCTTCGTACTTGCCGGGTTCACCGAGCTCATCGAGAGCGGCATTCGCGGCCGCCACGGCGATGCCGTTGGCGCTGTAGGTGCCGGCCATGGAAACGGTTCCGTCGGACACTAGTTTCATGATGTCGCGTCGGCCGCCGAGCGCGGCGACCGGGAAACCTCCGCCTAGTCCCTTCGCGAACACCGACAGATCGGGCTTGATGCCGAATTGGCCCTGGGCGCCGCCGAACCCCAAGCGAAATCCGGTGATCACCTCGTCGTAAATCAACACGATGCCGTGAGCGTCGGCGATTTCACGCATGGCTTGCAGGTATCCCGGTTCGGGGAGGATGCAGCCGGTGTTGCACATCACCGGCTCGGTGAGAATGGCGGCAATAGAGTTGCCCTCGCGTTTGACCGTCTCGCGCAGGGCATCGATGTCGTTCCAGGGCAGGATGATGAGCTGCTCCCCGGCTGCTTTGGACAGGCCGGGGCCTTGCGGTACGGCGATGGGACGCTGATCGGGTCCCGCCTCATGCAATTCGGGGTGCTTGCTCCAGTACACGCCATCGGAAAAGCCATGGTACATGCCTTCGAAGCGAATGACTTTCTCGCGGCCGGTGTAGGCGCGCGCGAGACGAAGGCTGTAAATAACCGCCTCCGTGCCCGTATTGCATAAGCGAACCATGTCGATGCTCGGGACTGCTGCGATAATCTTATCGGCGAGCGTGGCTTCTTGAGCGGTGGGCAGAGCGAATACCGTGCCTCGAGTCTGAATTTGCTCCACCACGGCGGCCGTCACTTTGGGCGGTCGATGACCCAGAATCATGGGCCCCAACCCCAGCAGGTAGTCGATGTAGGCATTGCCGTCGACGTCGAACAAATAGGCGCCGGCGCCTCGATCAACGAACAGCGGGTAGGGGTCCCAGCCGGACCAGGTGGCGCGCGCGGTGCTGTTGACGCCGCCAGGAATGGTGGTACAGGCGTTTCGGAAGAGCTCGGCACTGCGCGCCGAACGAGCCGAATTGTTATAAGTCATTGCCATAGGATCCTCTATTGCGCCTCGCCGGAGCGCGCATTGTCTTCGGTAACAAAGAAATTCACCGCTTTCACGCGATGCAAAAATAGGGCGACCAGTGCGCCGATGCCGATCGAGCCGATGCCGTAGCACAACACCGCGTCGGTGACGGCGCCGCTATGGATGGATTCGATGAGCACCCAAATACTGAATACGACGCCTACTGCCGGCAGAACTCCGCCGAGCAAGGAATTGCTCAAGCTATCGCTGAAAGTGCGCCGTTGCTGCCAGACCGCGGCGGCTGCCGTGATGCCATAGAACACCAGGGAGATTAGGCCAAGGCTGCTGGCAGCGTTGGCCAATGCCGAGGCAATGCTGGCTGTTCCCAAAGCCAATGCCAGCAACAGTAAATTCAGGGCGCTCATGGTTAACGTTGCTGCCCAGGGGCTCGCGCCCTTCACGGTGAGGCGTTGAAAAAATTGCGGCATGACGCGATCGCGCGACATCGCCACGCCCATGCGTGTCGCCGATACCACGGCGGACTGCAGCGTGGCCAGAGTGCCGGTCAGCACTGCGAGGGCCATGACCGAGTCCCAAGGTGGATGCAGTAATTTCAACCCCACGGCGGAGAGGGCGTTGCCGGCGTGCGACTGCAAATCCGCGGGCGAGAGCACGCTCTGAAAGGCGAGGGTGGTGAGCGAATACACCAGGGCCAACATCACCACGCTGGCGAGGGCCGCCTTACCGGGGTTATTGGCGCGATCGACGGTTTCTTCGTTGACGTAAATAGCCGCATCCCAGCCGGAATACATGAAGCAGGCAATCAATATGCCGCCCATGAGGCCCTTCATCTGGCCCATACCGGTCCACGAGAACCACTGCCAGCTGAACTTGGCCGCGGTGGCCCCGTTCAAAAGAGCGATGCCGGCGACGGCCGCCACGAGCATCAGGACCACGTATTCAAATACCACGATGACCCATTCGAAGCGCGCCACGATCTTAAGGCCCGCGATGGCGAGCGCGGTCACCAATAGGTTCCATAGCGCGCCCAACGCGAAGACGGCCAGGTGATTATCCACCTGCGAGGGGGCGAATAATTGCAGCGTATACACGCCCGCGGGAATGGTCAGGGTGGTCGTGCCCAACGTGTAGTAAAGAAGAATCATCCAGCCTGAGAGAAATCCCAGATAGGGATGAAACACCTTGGCCACCCAGGTATAGGTGGCTCCCGAGCTTTGGTCCCATCGGTTGAGGCGTTGGTAGGCGACCGCAATGCCCAGCATGGGCACGAAACAAATGAGTATGGGTATGATGCCCCCGTAGCCGCTCACGGCCACGAGCCCCGCCAGACTGACAGCGATGGTTTGCGCCGGCCCCGAACTCGAGAGGCCCATGATAATGGCGTCGCCCAAGCCGACTCGGTTTGCGGGAGAGGTTGCGATGATGATTCCTTAAGCCTTAGGTCATTATAATGACTTCGCGAATTGCACGCAATGCTGGGAAATACTGCCGCGAACAAATCCTAGTTGGCGCCTACCCAGGGTAATGCGCAGTGCCGCCGATTCAACAAATCCAGCCGCAGGCGCGTCTCCGGCATGAGGTAATCGAAGAAGAATTGCGCGGTCTGTAGCTTGGAAGCATAGAAAGGCTCGGTACGTCGGGGTGATGCCAGCCGCGCGGCACGAGCCCAGATGCTGCCGACGAGTAGCAACCCGGCGAGATACAAGTAGTCGGCGGCGATGCGGTGGGCCAACTCGGGGTTGGCCGGGGCATCGGCGATAATGGCGCTGGTTGCGTCCATGAACTCGCCGTAAGTCTGGCCTAGCACGCGGCCGAAGGATTCGCAGCCCGCCGCGGCGATGCATAGAGTGGCTTCATCGCGCAGCACCCCGAGCAGGCCCATGAACTTTTGCCCGCCGTCGGCGATGACCTTGCGCACCAGCAAATCGATGGCCTGAATTTCGTTGGTGCCCTCGTAAATCATGGCAATGCGGCTGTCGCGCAGGGACTGTTCCACGCCGTATTCATGAATGTAGCCATAGCCGCCCCAGATCTGCAGCGCGGCACTCGCCAATTGAAAACCCTTTTCCGTGCAAAAACTTTTCACAATGGGCGTCAATAGCGAGGCATGGTCGTCGGCGGTGGCGCGCCTCGCTCCGTCGGGATGATGTTCGGCGATATCCAAAAGGTGTGCGCACCAGTACGCCACGGCACGTTGGCCCTCGACGTACGCGCGTAAGGTAAGCAGGGTCTTGCGCGTGGCGGGATGGTAGACAATGGGATCGGCGCCGCTGCGAATCGTTGGTGCGGCGTTCTCGGGCTTCACCGGCGCGCGCATCTGCGAACGTTCGCCGGCATAACGCAGAGCATTTTGGTATGCCATCTCGGCATGCCCCAGCCCTTGTAGTCCGACAATGAGCCGCGCGGCGTTCATCATGACGAACATGGCCGCCAAGCCGCGATGTGGAACGCCGATCAGCCAACCGGTTGCCGAGGCAAACGTCATCACGCAGGTGGCGCTGCCTTTAATGCCCATTTTCTTTTCGATGCCGTCGCATTGGACGCCGTTACGGCGGGGTACGTCGCCGGGAATGATCTTGGGCACGAGGAATAGGGAGATGCCCTTGGTGCCGATGGGGGCTCCGGGTAGGCGCGCCAGCACCATGTGGAGGATGTTCGGCGTCAGATCGTGCTCGCCGCCGGAAATGAAAATCTTGGAGCCGCTGATGGAGTAGCTGCCGTCGGCCTGGGGCACGGCTCGGGTGTGCACCAAGCCCACGTCGGAGCCCGCCTGGGGTTCTGTCAAACACATGGTGCTCAGCCATTCGCCGCTGACGAGCTTTTCCAGATAAATGGACTTAATCGCCTCGGTTGCGTGGTTGCGCAGGCATTCGTAGGCTCCGTGGGTCAGCCCTGGATACATGCTCCACGCGTGATTCACGGCGAACAGCATTTCGTACAAGGCCGCGTTCAACAGTTGCGGCAAACCCTGCCCCCCAAATGAGGGGTGACATGCCAAGGCGGGCCAGCCCGCATCTCGATACACCGCGTAGGCTTGCGCAAAGCCGTCCGGAGTGATGACACTGCCGGTGTCGTAGCGGCAGCCTTGCAAATCGCCGCCGGCATTGGTGGGCGCCAAGTTCTGCACCACGAATTGCCCTGCCGCGTCGAGAATTTGCGGCGTGGTATCGGCGTCGAGATCCGAAAATTCTGGAATTTCGGCCCAATCCTTGCGGACCTCGAGCAATTCGTCCACGACGAACTGCATGTCTCGAATGGGTGGTACGTAACTCCACATAAGTGTTCAGCCTAAGTAACTGTGTATTTGCGGGGACGACCTGGCAGGCGGTACCGACGGGTGCATGTTAAGCTCATCCTGCGGTGGGCAGTGTAAAAGCACGGCAACCGACTCGCCAGCAATGGATTGCGCCCCATCGGTCATTGCGTTCAGTCCAGGTGATATGTCAGATCTTAGTGCCGAAGCAGAGGCCGAGCGCCTCGCGGAACTCCAGCGTTACGCCATTCTCGATACCTTGCCCGAGAAGGCATTCGATGACCTGACCCGCCTCGCATCCGAAGTCTGCGGAACCCCCGTTGCTCTGGTGAGCCTGGTGGATTCCGAGCGGCAATGGTTCAAGTCACGCGTGGGTTTCGATTCCACCACCGAAACTCCGCGCGACCATGCCTTCTGTTCCCACGCCATTGGTTATGCCGAATCGCTCACGGTCGAAGATGCGCTTTCCGATCCGCGTTTTGCGAACAATCCTCTCGTGAAGGGTGAGCCCGGCATTCGATTCTACTCAGGAGCGGTGCTGCGCACGCCCACCGGCGCGGCGCTTGGAACTCTATGCGTCATTGACCGCGTTCCCCGACGACTGACTGCGGAGCAGCACCAGGCACTCCTTATTCTGGCGCGTGAAGTCTCTCAGCAGCTCGAGTTGCGGCGCATTGGTATGGCGCTGGCGGACACGGAGGCGCGTTACGCGCTGATTCTGGATCGGGTAGGCGATGCGTTGTTCTGCGTGCTGCCGAATGGCTGCGTCAATTATGTGAGTTCGGCGTGGAGCGATCTCACTGGAACATTGTCGAGCGACGCGATTGGGACATTACTCCTCGATCAGTTCGAGGGGTCGAACCGGCCCGCGCTCGAGCGGCTGTTGGCGCGGGCCCAGGTCGGCGTTTTGGGATCCGTCGAAGTGCAGCATGCCTTTAAATACGGCTCGCGCCGCTGGCTGCTCATCATCGCTGCGCCCGCCAATATGGGGGAGTCGGGCGGCGGCGTGATCGGCCGGGTGACCGATATCACTCGCATCAAAGAGGCGGAGTTGCAGCACCGGCTGGATGTGGAGCGGCTGCGGCGGCAAACCATACTGTTCGAGAAGACGCAAAGCGCGGGCCAGATCGGCGGATGGGAGCTCGATTTGGATACATCGACGCTGTCATGGACCGACGAGACGTATCGCATTCATGGCCGAAAACGCGACGAATACTCACCGACCGTCGTGAACGCGATGAATTACTACACCCATTCCAGCCGCAAGAAAATTCGCGCCGCATTCGACGCCGTACTCGCGTCGGGGATTTCTTACGACCTGGAATTGTGCATGATGAATGCTTCCGGCGAGAAACGCTGGATTCGCACCAGCGGCTATCGGGACGACGACAATGGCGTGCCGCGGCGTTTGTATGGCACATTTCAAGACATCACCGAGCGCCGGCTGCTGGAGAGTACGGTGTTGACCGCCGCCCAGGAAGAGCGCGAGCGTTTGGGTTACGCCCTGCACGATGGCATCAGTCAGGAGTTGACGGGCACCGCGCTCATGCTGCGTGCCTTGGCGGATCGTGCCGATGCGTTGGATCCCACGTTGGCGGAAGACTTGCGGTACGCCACCGGGCTGGTGAACGAATCGTTGGAGAATTGCCGAGCGCTGGCACAGCAAGTGGCGCCCGCCAGCCCCACCCGCGGCGGTCTTGAGAGTGCGTTGCGCAACCTGGCGGTACGGACGCAAAAATCCTCCGGTATGGAAGTCGTGCTCGATATGCGGGTGAGCTCCAGCCCGCCTCTTGGCACGGTCACCAGCGATCATTTGTACTTGATCGCGCAAGAGGCGCTCACCAACGCGGTAAAGCATAGCCATGCACGGTTGATTCGGGTCGAATTCGCGCTCGAGCCGGGATCGGTACATTTATGCGTCACTGACGATGGGCGAGGAATTCCTCCGCTGAAGGCCAAAGCAGGCATGGGCATTCAAATCATGCGTCATCGGGCGCGCTCGGTGCACGCCAAGCTCGAGATTGTGCAGGGCAAGGAGGGCGGCACGTCGGTGCGTTGCGTGCAGGACCGATCGCTGTCGGATGAGTGGTCGAACTCGCCTCTTCCCTCGTCGAACTTGCCGGGACGGCAGAGACGCTCGAGTCGCGGCATGAAGCCGCGTCCCGCCAAGCAGCAGCCGAACGAGTAGCGATTTAGCGTGCGTCGCGGTCCGTCAAGGTTTCCAAGAACGCGATGACGTCATCAATATCGGAGTCGCTCCATGCCGGAGACTCGCCTTCCTTGCGTGTCAGCGGCAGGTCGATGACATCCACATTGGCGCGGAGACTCGCCGGCAAATCGTCGAATTTGTCGACGTCCCCGGAGGGGGAACTGGGATACCAAAATTGAGGGTCGGTGTCTCGACGCACATAGAAGCGCAGCGCCTCTTTCAGGGTATGAAAGCGACCATTGTGAAAAAACACTTGTCGTGCGGCCACATTGCGCAGCGTCGGGGTTTTGAACATACCGCAGTAATCGACTTGTCCTGCTTGATCCTTGCGGACCGGTCCGCATAGACCTGCGTCGAAATAATCGGGCGCGGCGTTGGCGAGGATCTCCGGATTGCGCGGCACGCCCAAGGCCTCGAATTGATAGTCGGTGAATAGCGGATGGGAACCATCGGCACCTTTGGCCGAGAGATGGCAGGCCGCACAGTTGCCGCGTTGCGGATCGTTGAATAGCCCAAGCCCACGTAATTCCGCCGCACTCAATGTGGCGTGGCCGTCGAGAAAATCGTCATACTTACTGGAGTAGGGGTGAAAGCTGGCATCTTCCAGTTCGAAGCGCTCGATGGCAGCGAGCGCCTCGGCATAGGCGTGCCGAGCATCGTCGAATATGGCCGCGCCGAAAACGGCCCGAAACTCCTCGGCATACGATGCACGTTGCAGTTTGGCGACGATGTCATCGGGCCCCGCATTCGCCATCTCGTTGGGCGCCAGCAGCGGGAATTCAGCTTGTGCGCGCAGCGTGTCGAAGCGCCCATCCCAGCCGAAGCCGCCGGCAGGCGGTTCATTGCCTTCCATGATGCGCTCGGCCTTGCTGGCGATGTAGGACTTTCCCCAGAACGGCGTGCGATTCAATACATAGCGCAGGGAAGGGACGGAGCGTACGCCCTGCATGTCCAAGTGCGCACCCCCGTTTTGCACCGCCAGGCCATTGGTCGGCCCGTAGGCGTGCGAGGGGCTGTGGCAAGTAGCGCAGGACATGCTTCCTGACGCCGACAACGACGTATCGAAGAATATCTTTTTGCCGATGCCGGCTGCCGCAGAGAGTGGAGCGCTCTGAGCTGCCTGGGGATCGCCGACCGCCGCCCTAGCGCTGCTGCAAAGGCTCACGGTGAACAGCAGCAGTGCGAGAACCCCCGGCAGCGTGGCTGCCAGGGGTCGGGTACACGGATCAGCGAGACCGAGTGCGTTAACGGCTAAACCCGATCGAGTTAGAAGTGGGGGTGGTACTTCGGATCGACCGGAGGCTGATACTCATCCACATGTTCGAAGATGTTCTTGTCATTGCCAATGGTATCCAGGACGTAACCGGTGCGCCGGTCGTCGCGGGCATAGCCCAGATGGTCCACGTGGAAAATATCCTCGAGGCTGCGCAGCAGCGAATAATGATTGTAGGCGACGTCCGAGGTGCTGCCGGCCTTGATGAAAGGCGAGATGAGCACGGCGCCGATGCGGTCGCCGCCATAGCCTTGGACCACGATGTTTTCCACCAGCGTTGCCGTATCGACCAGCGCTAGCGTGCCGGGGCGAACTCCGCTCAAATTCGGTCCAGGCTGTTGATCACAGCAGGTTTGGCCGGGGAAGGTGATGTCGACCGTGGTTTGGCCGGTGCTCGTATCGTAGCTCACGCTTTCCGTATAGCCGCTTTCGTCGAAGGTGATGACCAGCAGGCCGTCTTCTTTGTATGCAGGCGAGGCCAAAATCTTCGGCACCCAGGTCTTGAGGAAGGCATCGGCGGAAGTGAGACCGCCGGGTTGACCGTTGGCGCAGAGCGTGCCTGTCGCGCCGGTGCCGCTGCCGTCGTGGCCGTCGTCGCATAGGTTCGGGGTGATGAACACGTAGTTCGGTGTGGTCGCTTTCTTGGCGAGGTCGGTTTCCAATTTGTCGAGATTGACCACGTTGCTGTTGCAGCGAGGAGAGTCGATAATCGAGTGGAAGTACATGAACGGGTCATGGCGTGTGGCATAGGCATCGCCCAAGGGCACCGAGGCGCTGGGTGCTTCCGCCGAATTGGTGTGATCCGTTCCAGTGCCGATGGTCGGGTGGCCGCAGGTGGCGGACTCGCGGGCCGGGTCGTTACCCATGTCGCCCATATAGCCTTTCCACGTGTAGCCCGCGTCGTCCAGCTGGTTGACCAGGGTTTTGATTTGACGAGGGTAAATGCAGCCGCCGGTGGCAACGACTTGTCCTTCCGCCGTCGTGCCGGTCTGGACGACGTCGTTATAGTTGCCGGTGGAGCCGGTAAGGCCGGGTAGGCAGTCGTCGACGGTGTCCTGGGTCGGCGCCTGGCCGCTGATCATGGAAATGTAGTTGTCGAGACTGACGTGGCCAGTGCCGTAGTACTGAGTCAGTAGGGCGCCCATGGGCACGAGGGTTTTTTGCAGGTACGGGTCCTGGGTGCTGGTGCCGAAGGTGTCGCTGTAATTCTTGTTTTCCAACACGATGACGAACACGTGTCCAATCTTGGCCGCTGAGGTGTGCGGCGGCTCATGACGGTCACCGCCGAAGCCGACAGCGCCGACCACTGATGTGAACGTCATAGCGGCAAGTAGCGACGCGAGTCGCCAGCGAAATTTTGGCATCGGGTTCCCCTGAAAGTATTCTTGAACAGCTGCGGACAGGGGTCGAAGTATGGCAGCGGGATCTTACAGTTTTATTGCGTGGGCATAATCTCGCCAATGGCTGCAACCAGCGCATCAATCGTCGCTTCGTCGGCATGCAGGGTGATGGACAGCCTAAGCCGCGAAGTGCCGTCCGGCACGGTCGGCGGACGTATGGCACGCACGTCGAAGCCCGCGGCTTGAACCGACTCGGCGATTCGCAGTGTAGGTTCGCTCTCCCCGATGATGACGGGCAGGATGTGCGTGTCCGGCATCTTCAAGCCCAGAGCGGCCTTAAGCCGCTGCCGCGCGTGGTCGGCGAGTTGAATTAGCCTGGCGCGCCGCTCTGGTTCTTCTTGCAATATTCTCAACGCTTCGCGCAGGGCCACTGCGACCAAGGGTGGAGCCGCCGTGGCAAATATAAAGGGCCGCGCTCTATTGATCAGGAAGTCGCACAGAACGGCCGGGCCGGTCACCAGCGCGCCGGCGGCACCCAAGGCTTTGCCGCCGGTATGTAGGGAGATGACGTGGTCGCTGCCTTCGAACTCGGCGGCGAGGCCGCGGCCTCCCGGTCCGTACACGCCCGTGGCGTGTGCCTCGTCGATCATGAGAAAAGCGTCGGTGCGTTTGGCAAGCGCATGCAGATCGGCAAGCGGTGCCCGATCGCCTTCCATTGAGTACAGACTTTCGACGACGAGCCATGGCGTGCCGGTCCCGCCGGCTTGTCGCCAGTTCTCGATGGCCGCGGCGGCGGCGTTCACATCGTTATGAGCGAAAGCCGTCGTCGGCGCGCGGCCGAGTTTCATGCCGTCATGCGCACTGGCATGCACCAGGGCATCGTAAACCACCAGATCGTCGCGTTGTGGCAGCGTGGACAGCAGCGCAGAGTTCGCGGCGTACCCTGACCCGAAGAGCAGGGCACGCTCCGCGTGGAAGTACCGCGCGGCATCGGCTTCCAGCGCTTCGTGCTCGGGATGATTGCCCCGGAGTAGCCGGGAACCACCAGCTCCGCTGGGAACACCCCGTTCCAAGCCTAAGGTCAGTGCGGCGCGAATCCGAGAGCAATCGGCCAGAGCCAGGTAGTCATTCGAGGAAAAATCGACGCCCGCGGCCGGCCGAAGCCTGCGGTAGGCCCCTTTTTGCCTCAGTTCGTCCAGTAGGCCTGAAAATCGCTTGAGCCGATCCAATGGTGCTCCGAGCCTGCGCCTTGAAGTAGGGCGCGCAGGATACCAATTACCGGTGGAGCGGTCAGGGCTTGCTGGGCGGCGGGTGTCCGGGGCCCCTGGCGAAGGCTTTCATGAGACCTTCCAGGAAGGTAAAGAATACATCCACTGCATAGCCGATGAGAAAGGCGAATGCCAGCGGCGGCAACGATGCCGTGTCGAAGTTCGAACTTCTGCTTGCGCTCTTCGTCGGTCATCAAATCTTCAAAGGGAAGTCTTTGGCGGGGAACCACGAAGTGGTTCAGTTTACGAGCACGGGCGTTGATGACTCGGACCAGGGAGGCGTAGTCCTGGAGGTCCGAAATGACATCGGCCTCGCCAATGCCCTTGGGAATTTCCGCGGGCGCGCCCGAAGCCGATGGCGGGCCCAGCTCTGCCCGAAGTTTGACCGCCAACGCATTCGCCTTGCTAATGTCGTCCCGCAACGCGGTGGAAACCGCCGAGGTGACAAAGGTCGCAATGGACGCCGGAACGATGATGCAAGCGAGCACAATGGCCACGCGTAAATAGGTGCGTACCGTCACGCGGGTTTCGTGGTGATACGCCCGCAAGCTTTCGGCGGTAACCGGTTTGAGCCGAGCTGCCAGTTGGGTCAGCGCCCGGAGCAACCCTGCGCTCGCGGCTTCGGTCCATCCGGTTGTGATGGCGGAGCGGGCACTCAGTACTGCCGAACGGGCAGTTTCGTCGATATCAACGCCGGTCTCCGCCGCATACTTCATGAGACGTTCTGCGTCGTCGAGAGCGCTGACAAAATAAGCGGCGGGCTTTATGTGCTCGGCCGCTTCGTGGGAATCTGGTTGCGTCATCCTTACGCTCCTTGAGTCTATTGGGTTTTAGTCCCAGTAATTAAACCAGTAAGAAATTCCGATGCGGAAAATGTCCGTCCGCGAGGCGTCGCGCGCGTCGGTAAAGGCAATGCCGGACAGCGTCGCGCAATTGGCGGCTGTACCGCCGCAGGCCGCGGTGGAACCGGTTGCCTTGCCGAGATTGACATGCAGATATTCCGCAGACATCGACCACGCTCCCTTCAGCCCCCATTCAGCGCCGGCCCCTGCCACCCATCCTACCGACGAATATCCCTTACCGGTGTCGAATGAGGCAGTAGGTGAGGCTGCGGCGGTGGGCGTGTAAGAGACCGAATTGTCGCGCCCGCCGAACGGCACCATGGCGCCCACCCGAAGGTAGGGCATCCATTGATTTCCGGCGTAGCCAACTCGCGGGCCGAGGATGACGAATCGTGTCGGATTCAGTCGATTGTAAAAAGCATAGCTTCCTCGTGGAAGTGCAGCGCCGCTATAGAGTACCGTCGAGCTGCTGTTCGTTGCGTGCCAGATATCGATATCAGCACCCAGACCCAGCGCAAATCGTCCAGACTGGAAGCTGTCCCCGATTTGAAGGCCTCCCACGAATCCCGAGCCGAGGCAGTTGTTGTTGGTAAGCGCCGTGTTCGCTGCCGCGTCGCTACGCGTGCCGGTGGAGGCCCACTGGTTACAGGTAGAACTATGCGCCGCGCCGGCATTCACGCCGCCGTAAATGCCGTCCCATAGGTAGGCGCTCTGTGCGTACGCTGTGCTCAGGCCCGCGGCCCAGCAGCTTAAGAACAGTGCGCACGAGATAACGCCCGATATTCGAACAGACATGAGAACTCCCATCCGTGTCGGCCGGATTATTGGCCTAGTTTGCCACGATTCTACGTCCAGCAAACGAAATGGCCCTTGTGAATAACCCCGTCAGAGCGGGTAAGATGCGACAGGTACAAGAGATTGGAGCGAATATGGGCGAGTCGGGGCGGGCGGAAGTTTTGCGTATTGGCGTCGGAGGTCCCGTGGGCTCCGGCAAAACGGCCTTGGTCGACTGTCTGTGCAAGCAGCTCCGCCATCGGCTGAATATCGCGGTGGTCACCAATGACATTTATACCCGCGAAGATGCCGAGTTCTTGATTCGCAGTGAGGCGCTGCCGGCCGAGCGTATCCGAGGTGTCGAGACGGGCGGCTGTCCGCATACGGCCATTCGCGAAGATGCGTCCATGAATTTGGCGGCCATCGATGGTCTCATGCGCGAGTTTCAAGACCTGGATGTGATTATCGTCGAAAGCGGCGGCGATAACCTCGCGGCCACCTTCAGCCCCGAGTTGTCCGACCTTACCTTGTATGTAATAGATGTGGCCGCCGGCGATAAGATTCCGCGCAAGGGTGGTCCCGGCATCATGAAGTCCGACCTCCTGATTATCAATAAAATCGACTTGGCGCCTTATGTCGGCGCATCGCTCGAGGTCATGGACCGGGACGCGCGCAAAATGCGCGGCGAGCGGCCCTTCGTATTCACGAATCTCAAGACGGGGCAGGGGCTCGACACCGTGATCGAGTTCATTTTGCGTGCGGGGATGTTGACGCCGGCCGCGGCCTAGCTTGCGCGCCGGCGATCTCGCTTAGCGGGCCGCGCACGTCGCGCTCATCAACGCGATAGGGCTCGCACCGCCGCGCCGGTGGCGGCCGCCCTGTTCTCGACGCCGAGCTTGATGAACACCTGCTCGAGGTGCTTGTTGACCGTACGCGGGCTGATACTCAAGATTTCACCGATGTCTCGGTTGGATTTACCCCGACTGAGCCACAGCAGCACTTCCGCCTCGCGAGAGGTCAGGGAAAACGTCCGTTGCAATGCTTGAGGGTCGTTGTCGCCGTCGACGGAATCCGCGATGCGAAACAACAGCTCATCCGAGCCCAAGGTGCTGACGAAGGAGCATTCCAGCACGCGCCCACCGACTTCCACGAGACAGCGTGCCGCCGTCCTGAAGTCCCCGCGCCTGAGCCGGAGCAGTTGCTCGATCACATCAGGCGCAAGGCTGGCATCCCCATCACGCCCCGTGCCGTTACCGTTCAATAACTGCCGTGCCTTGGGCGTGCACCACAGCACGCGGCCGTCTCGATTGGTGGCAAACAAGAAGCGCCCGCTGGCATCCAATGCCGCCTGCGACTCGTAGGTTTGGCGCGCGTTTCCCAGGTGCACGCGGATTCGCGCCAGCATCTCCTCGAGCACAATAGGTTTGGTGACGTAGTCGACTCCGCCGCAAGCCAGTCCTTCCAGCACATTTTCGGTCTCGGACAGGCCGGTCATGAATATGACGGGCAGATGGGAGAGGGACTTGTCGCGCTTCAGGCGCTTGCAAGTTTCGAAGCCGCTGATTCCCGGCATCACTGCGTCCATGACCACTAGGTCAGGCGTGATCTGGCCGAGCAGTTCCAATGCGGTTTCGCCATCGGTGGCGATGAGTACGGTGAAGCCGGCGTGGTCCAAAGTATTGGTCAATAGGCTAAGCGTCTCCGGCGTGTCATCCACCACCAGAACCGTGTCGCGTCTAAGTGAAATGGGCTCAGACGCCGGCACGCATGGCCTCCAGGACGCTCATATAGCGCTTCAGATCGAACCGGGACACCAGCATGCGCAGTTGCGAGGTGAGTGTGTCGTTGGCCGGATCCTCGAGTTCCAGTTCGCGCAATTTGGCCTCGATGCCGCGTACGTGACCGATCTTTCCCAAACGGTACAAATCATCGAGGTGATGCCGAGAGCGGCCGGTGGGATTCGCGGGAGGCGCGGCGGTGCGCTCGGCCGTCGCCACCGGTTTGGGGTTGTAAATCCATTTCAAGTTGAGCAACGTGCCGACCTGTTCGAGCAGGCGCTGCAAGTGAATGGGTTTCATGACGAAGGCGTCGTAGCCGCCGTCATGGCTCGGGGAGTATTCGTGGGCATTGGCCGATACGATCATGATTTTCAGATGCTCGAGCGCCGAATAGCCGCGTAGTTCCTGCGCGACGGTCCATCCGGAGATGTCCGGCAGCGTGAGATCTATCATGGCGAGGTTGGGTTGGCATTGACTCGCCAGCTCCACGCCGGTCTTGCCGTCGCGGGCCACGAATAGGGTGAAGCCCAGCGGTCGCATGAGGTTCTGCACCATTTCCAGGTGCAGCGGGTCATCGTCCACCAGCAAGATCCGCTGCCGCGGACCGACGTAATCGCATATGCCGCGCGACACCGGCGCCTCGACCACTTCGTGACGCACATCCGACAGCAGTAGCCGAACGGTGAAGATACTGCCCGTGGCGGTACTGGATTGAACCCGGACTTCGCCGCCCATGATATGGGTCAACAATTTGGTAATGGTGAGGCCGAGCCCCGTGCCGGGAACGGATAGGACACCATGGTCGCTGCCGCGCTCGAAGGGCTCGAATATTTTATCGAGATCGGACTCGGGTATGCCGGGGCCGCTGTCGGCAATCTCGAACTCGGCTATCTGCCCCCGGTACCGGGTGGTGAGGCTCACCGATCCTTGCTGCGTGTATTTGATTGCATTGGATAGAAGATTGATCAGGATTTGTCCCAGGCGCTTCTGATCCGCATGCACGTGCGAGGGAAGATTCGCCGCCGGGTTGTAGTGGAAATCGAGTCCCTTGACAAGCGCCTGTAGGCGGAACATGTCCACCAGCTCATCGAGAAAATCGCGCAGCTGGACGACGTCCCGGCTCAAGCGCAGGATGCCATTCTCTATTTTCGATACGTCGAGCAGTCCGTCGATGAGATTCGACAAGTGCTCGCTGCTGCGGCGTATCACGCGAACCGCATTCTCCGGCGAATAGGCAATGCCCCGCTCGAGAAGTTGCGCGTAGCCGTAGATCGAATTGAGCGGTGCGCGAATCTCGTGACTGACCCCGACGATGTAGCGGGTCTTGGCAAGATTGGCGGATTCCGCCGTTTCCTTCGCACGCTGTAGCGCGGCATCGGTGCGGCGGTGTGCCTCGATTTCCTCCATGAGCATGTGAGTTTGGCGGGCCGATTCGGCTTCGGCGCTGCGGCGGCTCTCGTGTGCCAGGACAATCAACCACGCCCCGATACTGGATAACAGCAGCAGACTCAAGTACACGATCCACAGAGTCGTCTGTACATTCTCCCGGGCCGCCGGCGAAATGCCGGCGGATTCGTGGTAGATGATGGACAACAACAGCCCGGTAAGCAGGTTGCACAGAATGACGATGCCGACGAAATGACCGCCGCGCGTGTTGAGCCCAGCTGCCAATTTGTGCGGAAGCATTTCCGTGAGAACCGCGGTGAGCTGATTGGCGATGCGACCATGTGGCTTGCAGGCATCCCGACAGCGTGATTCCAATGTGCAGCACAGGGAACATATGGGTCCGGAGTAGGCCGGACAGAGCGCCATATCGGCATGCTCGAAAAAATTCTCGCAAATGCAGCAGCGTCGGGTATTGGTGTCGGGCTGCGTGTCGTCGGCCGGTCGAGCCAGGTAGAAGCGCCCGGACGTGCCCCAGGCAATGAGGGGCGCCGCCGCGAAGGCGGTCAGCAGCGCGACAAAGGGCGACAGTATCTGCGGCATGGAGCCGAAGACGCCGAGGTACGCCAAGCTGGAGGCGACGATGGACAGAATCAGCGCGCCCACGCCAACGGGGTTAACGTCGTATAGGTAGGCGCGCCGAAATTCGATGTAGGGAGGGCTGAGGCCCAACGGCTTGTTGATGACCAGGTCGGCGGTGAGCGCGCCGATCCAACCCGCCGCGAAATTGGCGTAGATACGCAGGATGCCGTCAATGGCGCTGAGAATGCCGGTTTCCATGAGTACCAGCGCCAGGACGACGTTGAATACCAACCACACCACGCGGCCGGGGTGGCTGTGGGTGAGACGCGAAAAGAAATTAGACCAGGCAATGGAGCCTGCGTAGGCATTGGTGACGTTGATCTTCAGCTGGCAGACGATGACCAGTAGGCCGGTCAGCACGAGGGCCGCTGTCGGCGAGCCCATGGCATCTTGGAACGCCACCAAGTACATGCGAGTGGGTTGACTGGCGTCGCCGGCGCTGGCGCCGTGATGCAGGGCGAGTACGGTGAGGAAGGATCCAGCGAACAACTTGAAGCCGCCGATGATCACCCAGCCGGGACCGGTGGCAAGCAGGGCGGTCCACCAACTGAAGGGCTTGCGCCGGTCTCGAGCCGGAAGAAATCGCAAATAGTCCACCTGCTCGCCGATTTGCGGCAGCAGGGACAGCAGCGTCGAAGCAGCCATGCCCAACATGGGCAGATTAATGGAAGCGGCGCTGCCGCCGCCGGTGCCGGCGTAGTGGGTCCACTCGGACAGATGAGCGGGATGTCGCCAGACGATGTAGGCAATGGGCAGGAATTGTAGAGCCAGCCAGATGGGTTGGGTCGCGAGCTGCACGCGGCTGATGAGGCTAATGCCATAAACGGCAATGGGAATGACGACCAGGGAGCTCAAGACATGAGCGGCGGCAAGCGGAATGCCGAACAGCATTTGCAACGCCACCGATAGAATGCTGGCCTCGATGGAAAACAACAAGAAAGTGAACGACGCATAAATCAGCGACGTCAATGTGGAGCCGAGATAGCCGAAGCCCGCTCCCCGTGTCAGCAGGTCGATGTCGACGCCATACTTCGCGGCGTAGTAGGCAATGGGCAGGCCGATGAGAAACATGACCACCATGAAAGACCCGATGGCCCACGCGGTATTCGGGAAACCATAGGAAATGGTCAATGCGCCGCCGATGGCCTCGCAGGCAAGAAAGGCGATGGGGCCGAGCGCGGTGTTGCCCACCCTGAACGAGGACTTGCGGGCGCTGTCGGCCGTATAACGCAACGCGTAGTCCTCGAGCGTCTGGCTGGCAACCCATTGGTTGTACTGCCGGCGCTCGCGGACGATTCGTTGTGGCGAGTTCATGGATCGTAATATGCCATTACCCACACGTCGATGTCGCAGGGACTTAACTCTGTCTACGTCAAACGACTCATACCTTGCCGCGCGCGAGTGACTTAGCTTAAGCCCCTGCAATACACGCAGCGTCGGCGCAAGCGTGAGCAGCGAGGGATTCAATCGGTAGAACGGGCACCAAAATGGGGTGCAAGCGGATTTCTTTGCACTAAAT
>Ga0302314_10005049_pt1 | contig 24122 bp, 24 predicted proteins | sample III_Palsa_N2_3_FD_200533 | JGI IMG/M metagenome (GOLD analysis project Ga0302314, IMG submission 200533) | Peat permafrost microbial communities from Stordalen Mire near Abisko, Sweden - III_Palsa_N2_3 | ecosystem: Environmental > Terrestrial > Soil > Palsa > Peat permafrost | place: Sweden... | reverse complement strand
GCCGACTTCCGCGAGCCTGATCGCGTTGTCGTCGGCGATGACGGTGACTGGGCGGGGCAGGCGGTGATCGATCTTTACGAGCCACTCGGCGCAGCGCTCGTGCGAACCGATGTGAAGAGTGCCGAGATGATCAAGCTCGCGGCCAACGCATTCCTGGCGACGAAGATCTCGTTCATCAACGAGATCGCCAACGTCTGCGAGGAGACGGGCGCCGACGTCAGCGAGGTAGCCAAGGGAATGGGCCTTGATCAGCGGATCGGTCCGCACTTCCTCCGTCCCGGCATCGGCTACGGCGGTTCCTGCTTCCCCAAGGACGTCTCGGCGTTGAAGCAGCTCGCCGGCAACTCCGGCTACCACTTCCAGTTGCTGACGGCGGTGATCGAAGTCAACGAGCTACAGAAGCGGCGGGTGATCGCCAAGCTACAGAAGCATCTCGGCACACTGGTCGGCACAACGGTGGCGCTGCTCGGCCTGGCGTTCAAGGCGAATACCGACGACATGCGGGAGGCCTCCTCGCTTGTGCTCGCCGGCCGCTTGCAGGCCGATGGCGCGCGCGTCCGCGCCTACGATCCAGTCGCGGAGGAGGAAGCGCGCAAGCTGATGACCGGGGTTGAGTTCGCCTCCTCAGCGTTGGAGGCGGTGCAAGGTGCAGACGCGATCGTGCTGGTGACCGAGTGGCCCGAGTTCGCCGAACTCGACTGGTCGACCGTCGCCGCCACGACAGAGGGCCGCTTGGTGATCGATGGGCGCAACTGCCTCGACCCCATAGCGCTCCGCGCCGCCGGCTTCATCTACGAAGGCATCGGCCGTTAACCATGCAGGCGCTGATTCTGGTCGGCGGGGAGGGGACACGGCTGCGTCCGCTGACCTCGACGATGCCAAAGCCGGTTGTCCCGCTGGTTGACCGGCCGTTCATCGTTTATCAGCTGCAGTGGCTGCGCAGTCACGGGGTCGACAAGGTCGTGCTCGCCTGTGGCTTCCTGCCTGACGCGATGAACGCAGTGCTCGGTGACGGCAGCGACCTTGGCCTGGAGCTGACCTACCTCGTCGAGCCGCAGCCACTCGGCACCGGTGGCGCCTTGAAGTTCGCCGAGGATCTGCTCGCAGATCGCTTCCTGATGCTTAACGGCGACACGCTGACCGACATCGACCTGACCGCTCAGATCGCGCAGCACGTCGCAACCGGTGCGCAGGCGACGCTGGCACTGGTGCCGGCCGAGGACCCATCCGCTTACGGCCTCGTTCCGCTTAACCCTGATGACAGCGTTAGAGAATTTCTGGAGAAGCCGGGGCCGGACGAGCAGCTCGACACGAACCTGATCAACGCCGGTGCCTATGTGATCGAGAAGGCGATCCTGGCCGATTTGGCGCCGGCCGGGACGAACGTGTCGATCGAGCGCGACATCTTCCCCAAGCTCGTCGGTCACGGTCTCTACGGCTACAAGGCCGACGGCTATTGGCTCGACATCGGCACCCCCGAGCGCTACCTCCAGGGGACCTACGACATCCTCGAGCGGACGGTGACGACCGAGGTGGGAGCAGCGATCACCGCCGCCGACGGGAAGTTCGTGACCGATTCGATCGTGTCAGGCAGGGTCGTCGCGCCTTCGGTGGTGGGAGCCGGTTGCGAGATCGCCACCGGCGCGATCGTCGGCGGGCGCGCGGTCCTCGGCGAGAACGTGAGGATCGGCGAAGGCGCCGTGATCCGCAACTCCGTACTGCTCGAGAACGTCTCCATCGGCGCGCACTCGACGGTCACAGGCTCGGTTCTCGCGACCGGAGTCAGCATCGGCGAGCACTGTCACATCGAGGGCGGCGTGGTACTCGGCGCAGGTGTCCGGGTGGGGGATCACAACCACATTGCCGCCCGCGCGCGTATCTTCCCTGGGGTGCAGCTACCCGAGAAGGCGATCCAGTTTTGAGCCACGGCATCGTTGATGAGCTGACGATCGACGCGATCTCCGAGGTCGATCCGACCGGGCAGCTGGGCGAGATCCTCGGCTTGCCCGAGCAGTTGACCGATGCGCTGTGGCGGGTCGAGTCAGCCGGGCTACATCTGAAGGACACACCCGGTGGGCTGGTGATCGCCGGGATGGGCGGTTCCTCGATCGGTGGCGGGCTGGCGATGGCGGTGCTCGGTGACCGTGCCTCGCGTCCGATCTCGCTCGCCCGCGGCTACGGGTTGCCGTCATGGACGACACCTGATTGCACCGTGCTGTGCGCTAGTTACTCAGGCAACACCGAGGAGACGCTGGCGGCGTTTGAGGCGGCGCAGGCGGTTGGCGCCCAGACGGTGGTCGCGACGACCGGCGGCAAGCTCGCCGAGCTCGCCCGCGAAGCAGACGTTCCCGTGATCCCGATCCCCGGCGGCTTCCAGCCGCGAGCGGCCGTTGCTTATTCACTGGTTGTGGCGCTTGAGGTGGCTGGCCTGTGTGGCGCCGGCGAGCGCCTCCACGCCGAGGTCGACGTGGCCGCCGCCGATGCCGAGCAGCTGATTCAGGAGTGGGGTCCGCACGCGCCCGAGACGAGCCTCGCGAAGACGCTCGCGCACGGCTTGCACGGCACGATCCCGCAGATCGCTGGTGCCGGACTGACGACGCCGATCGCATATCGCTGGAAGTGCCAGATCAACGAGAACGCCAAGTGGCCGGCGTTCTACAACGAGCTGCCGGAGCTCGATCACAATGAGATCTGTGGCTGGGAGGGGGTCGGTAACGGCACCGCTGGATCGTTCAGCGCGGTGTTCCTCGACGACTCCGATCTGCACCCACGCGTGCGTCAGCGGATCGAGCTGACCCGCGGCCTGGTGGCCAGCCGTGGGGCTCCGACCTTCCGCGTTGAGACGGTCGGCGAGACCGCGCTGTCACGGCTGATCTCGCTCGTCCTGCTCGGCGATCTGGTCTCGCTGTACATGGCCGTGCTGCTTGGCGTCGACCCCGAGCCGGTCGAAGTGATCGAATCGCTGAAGGCCGCCCTGTCAGGTGGCTGAGGGCGGTTGCCTGTGTGGGGCCGTCCGCTTTGAGCTGACGGGACCGCCGGAGGCGGTTGGCTATTGCCACTGCACCCGCTGCCAGCGCCGCTCCGGTACCGCCGCCTCGGCGCAGGCCCGGATCGACGCCAACAACCTCGTCATCCACGGTGAGGAGCGCGTGCGCTCCTGGCGCCATCCCGAGGGTGGCTTCGAGAAGCTGTTCTGTGGTGACTGCGGGGCGCAGCTGTTCTCGCGTAACCCGGACGAGCCACGCCAGATGAGCGTCCGGCTGGGCGCGTTTGACGGCGACCCCGGCATCCGGCCGACCTATCGCCAGTTCGTCGCCTACGCCGCGCCGTGGGAGCCGATCCCCGACGACGGCCTTGAGCGTCACGCCGAGTCACGCCCGCGCCCAGAGCTTCGCTAGCGCGGTTTGGCCTGGTACTGGCCCAGCTAGGCCAGTACCAGGAAGCGCGAAACCTTGACACAGGCGTGGTAAGGTTGGGCGCGGATGCAAGGTTTGACGATCAACGAGGCGGCGCAGACGACCGGATGGTCGGCGCGGATGTTGCGCTACGTCGAGCAGACCGGGCTGGTCTCGCCGGCGCGGTCCGACGGTGGCTATCGGCTATACGGCCCGGCTGAGCTGCAGCGTTTGCGGACGCTGAAGGAGCTGCTGGGGCGATTTGAGGTCGCGCTGTCGGACGTCGCGTTTGCGCAACGGCTGCGGACCGATCCTGAGTTGCAGGGCGCGGTAGCGGAGTGGCTGAGCGCCCGTGCGCAGCGGCCGGTCGAGGTCGACGCCGATGCATGGCTTGAATTTGAACAACGTAGGCACGAGCGGCTGCTGGCCGCGTAAGGAGAACGCATGAGCACAACCGCCGCCAAGAACGACTTCAAGGTCGCTGATCTGTCACTCGCCGAGTTTGGGCGCAAGGAGATTCGCCTCGCCGAGCATGAGATGCCCGGCTTGATGTCGACCCGCGCCGAGTTCGCCGACGCCCAACCGCTGGCCGGCGCGAAGATCATGGGCTCGTTGCACATGACGGTCCAGACGGCGGTGCTGATCGAGACGCTGGTGGCGCTCGGCGCCGAGGTCCGTTGGGTTTCCTGCAACATCTTCTCGACCCAGGACCACGCGGCTGCTGCGGTCGCGGTGGGACCGAACGGGACTCCCGAGGATCCCCAGGGCGTGCCGGTGTTTGCGTGGAAGGGCGAGACGCTTGAGGAGTACTGGTGGTGCACCGAGCAGGCGCTGCTGTGGCCCGACGGTGACGGCCCGAACATGATCCTTGATGACGGTGGCGACGCCACCCTGCTGGTCCACAAGGGCACCGAATTTGAGGCGGCCGGTGCCGTGCCTGATCCGAGCACCGCTGACTCGGAGGAGTTCGCGATCATCCTCGGCGTGCTGCAGCGCTCGCTGGGTGAGGACCCGCAGCGCTGGACGAAGATCGGCGCCGGGATTCGCGGGGTGACTGAGGAGACGACCACGGGCGTTCACCGTCTGTACGAGTTTGCGCGGGACGGCAAGCTGCTGTTCCCGGCGATCAACGTCAACGACTCGGTGACGAAGTCGAAGTTCGACAACAAGTACGGCTGCCGGCACTCGCTGATCGACGGCATCAACCGCGGCACCGACGTGCTGATCGGCGGTAAGGTCGCGGTCGTCTGCGGCTACGGCGACGTCGGCAAGGGCTGCGCGGAGTCGCTGCGCGGTCAGGGAGCCCGGGTGATCGTCACCGAGATCGACCCGATCTGCGCCCTGCAGGCGGCGATGGACGGCTACCAGGTCGCAACGCTGAAGGACGTTGTCGGCGAGGCCGACATCTTCATCACCACGACCGGTAACCGTGACGTGATCATGGCCGAGGACATGGCCGCGATGAAGCATCAGGCGATCGTCGGCAACATCGGCCACTTCGACAACGAGATCGACATGGCCGGGCTGGCTGCGACCTCCGGCGTGAAGAAGATCAACATCAAGCCGCAGGTTGACGAGTGGACGTTTGCCGACGGCCACTCGATCCTCGTGCTGTCGGAGGGACGGCTGCTGAACCTTGGCAATGCCACCGGCCACCCGAGTTTCGTGATGTCGAACTCGTTCACCAACCAGGTGATCGCGCAGATGGAGCTGTTCGGTGACACCGAAGGCAAGTACGGGCTCGACGTCTACGTGCTGCCCAAGCACCTTGACGAGAAGGTCGCGCGGTTGCATCTCGATGCGCTCGGCGTCAAGCTGACGCGCCTGACCGACACACAGGCCGCCTACCTCGGCCTGCCGGTCGACGGTCCGTACAAGCCCGACATGTACCGGTACTAGTCGCTTCGCTGGCGTATGGCGCAGGCAGGTCTCGATCGAATCGAATGGGCGGCCGGCCAGATGCCGGTGCTCGCCCAGATCGCGGAGCGGTTCGCTGTCGAGCGACCGCTTGACGGGATCCGGATTGCGGCTTGCCTGCACGTGACCGCCGAGACGGCCGTGCTCGCTCGCGCGCTGTGCGGTGGCGGAGCCGAGTTTGCGCTGTGCTCAGCCAATCCGTTGTCGGCGCAGGACGATGTGGCGCAGGCGCTGGTCGCCGATGCCGGGGTGGAGGTCCACGCGCGCCATGGGGAGCCGTTTGAGGAGTACGAGGCGAACGTCGCTCTGCTCGCCTCTGCCGGCCCGGATGTAGTGCTTGACGATGGCGGCGATCTGCTGATCGCCGCCGCACCGCGGCTTGGCGGCACCGAGGAGACGACGACAGGACTGCTGCGGTTACGACGGCTTGAGAGCGCGGGCCAGCTTGGCTTCGCCGTGTTGGCGGCCAACGAGGCACGGACGGAGCGGGCTTTGAACGACCGCCACGGAACGGGCCAGTCGGCGCTTGACGGGATTGTCCGCGCGACCAACGTGCTGCTGGCAGGACACACGGTCGTCGTGCTGGGCTACGGCTGGGCAGGACTCGGGGTCGCCGAGCGCGCGCGTGGGGCGGGGGCAGCGGTGATCGTCTGTGAGGTCGAGCCGCTGCGGGCGCTTGAGGCGCGGATGGCCGGGTATGAGGTGATGACCTCGCTTGAGGCGGCCTTGCGCGGCGATGTGTTCATCACGGTGACCGGATCCCGCGGGGTCTTGCGCGCCGAGCACTTTGAGCTGATGAAGGATGGGGCACTGTTGGCCAACGCCGGGCACTTCGATGTTGAGATTGACCTGCCGGCACTACGTTCGCTCGCTGCTGCGGAGCCGCGAAGGGTACGGCCGCTGGTCGAGCAGTACACGTTGCCGGGCGGTCGGCGGCTGAACCTGGTGGCCAGCGGCCGTGTGGTCAACCTCGCGGCTGCTGAGGGCCATCCGGCGGCAGTGATGGACGTTTCCTTTGCGTTGCAGGCGCTGTGTGTTGAGGAGCTCGTGTTGAAGCCGCTGCCGCCTGGGGTGCACGCCGTGCCGGATCAGATTGACCGTGAAGTCGGCCGTCTGAAGCTCGCTGCGCTTGGTGTGGGGATCGACGAGCCGACCGTCGAGCAGGACGAGTACCGGCGCGTTTGGTCGCCCCGCGTCTGACGGTCTGCGAGGATGGCCGGATGAGCACCTCTACGAATACTCGGCGTGTGCTGCGTGGCGGCATCGACCTCGGCGGCACGAAGATTGAGGCGATCGTCGTCGACGCACGCAACAAGGTGCTGGGCTCGGCCCGGCATCCCACTCCGATCTCTGGCGGTCCAGCGGACGTCGCGGCGACCATGGCGGCCGCGATGCGTGAGGCCGCAGGGGCGGCAGGGGTTGATGTCTCGACTCTACGCGGCGTCGGGGTTGGCTCGCCAGGCGCGGTTGACGCCAAGGCCGGAACGGTTGCCTCCGCGCGCAACCTGCCCGGCTGGGATGGCTCGTTTGAGCTTGGGCCGACACTCGCACAGGATTTCGGTACGAAGGTATTCGTTGGCAACGACGTCCAAGTCGCCACCGACGCGGAGTCAGAGCTTGGCGTCGGGCGCGGCCGCAAGTCGCTGCTTGGCGTGTTCTGGGGAACCGGTGTCGGCGGCGGGATCGTGATTGATGGCAAGCCCTACTTGGGTGCCGGTGGTGCCGGCGAGATCGGCCACATGGTGGTCAAGCCAGGGGGTCGGCGCTGTGGCTGCGGCAACCGAGGCTGCATGGAGGCTTATGCCGGTCGCGCGTCGCTTGAGGCGAAGGCCCGCAAGGAGATCAAGAAGGGCCGCAAGAGCGACCTGCTGAAAGTGATGAAGCAGAAGGAACATGTCCGCTTCACCAGCGCCGTTTGGTACGAGGCGGTCCAGGACGGCGACAAGCTCGCAAATGAGCTGATTGACGGAGCCGTCGCGGCGCTTGGAGTCGGGATCGCGTCGGCGGTCAACCTGCTTGACGTCGAAGCCGTTGTGATCGGAGGTGGGCTCGGCGTGCGCTTCGGCGAGGACTACGTCAAGCGGATCAAGAAGGCAATGAAGCCGCACCTGTTTCCGGGTCATCAGCCGCCGGTGGTGGAGCTTGTGGCGCTTGGCGATCTGGGCGGGGCAATCGGCGCGGCGCTGCTGGCACGGCCACCGAGGCGCGCCGCGGCCACGGCAACCGCCCGCTAACCGCAGCCTGGGGCTCCACCCGAACGGGGGGAGGAAGTCCGTGCGGGGGTAACGACCGCGGCTGATCACCGGTATAGCTCCCAAAGCTGATGAGTACTGCGATCGTATTTCCAGGGCAGGGAAGCCAGACTCCCGAGATGGGGGAGTTTGTCGCGCGGGTGCGTCCGGACTTGCTCTCGCTTGCGGTGGAGGTCGTCGGTGTTGATCCGTTTGCGAAGGTCGACGACGGCACCGCATGGGCGCAGCCCGCGATCTTCTGCGCCTCGATTACCGGTTGGACGGAGTTGGGTAAACCGACGCCCGAGTACGCCGCCGGCCATTCACTCGGTGAGCTCGGGGCATTGGTCGCCGCCGGCCGGATAGGCGAGAGCGACGGTCTGCGGCTCGTTGCTTTGCGCGGGCGGCTGATGCAGGAATCTGGCGAACGAGTGTCTGCCGGCGTGGGCGGCGGGATGGTCGCGCTGCTCGGTCGTGACGCGTCCGAGCGCGCGTATGAGATCGCCGCCGAGCACGAGCTTTCGGTGGCCAACGACAACTCGCCGCAGCAGGTCGTGCTGTCGGGGGCGCGAGACAGGCTTGAGGGTGCGGCTGCGAGCGCGGAGGCGCTCGGTTTACGCGCGATGATTCTCCCCGTCACCGGTGCGTTTCACTCGCCGCTGATGGCCGACGCCGTTGAGCCTTTCACCGCCGCGCTGGCCGAGGTGGAAATCGGCCCGGAGGGGCCGACGACCGTGATCTCCGCGGTCACCGCCGAACCGTTCGATGACGTGCGGGAGCGGCTGGTTGAGGCGCTGACCGGACCCGTCCGCTGGCGTGAGACGCTGCTGGCATTGCAGGCGCGCGGCGTCAGCAAGATCATTGACGTCGGCCCGGGCAAGATCCTGACCGGGCTTGCCAAGCGAACCCTGAGCGATATGGAGCTGGTCAATGCTTGACGAGCTGTCCGTGTTCGAGACGAACAGAGGAGCGCCAGTGCCCCGCCGCACCGCGACCGTGCTGTCGGTTGCCACCGAGCTACCGGTCGGTCGGCTGACGACGGCCGACTTGGCCGAGCGTCTCGGAGTGACCGAGGAGTGGATCTATTCACGGACCGGGATTAGCGAACGGCCACAGGCAGCGGATGACGAGCGGCTGAGCGATCTCGCCGCGCAGGCTGGTCGAAAGGCACTCGCGGCGGCGGGCGTCGACGCCAGCCAGTTGGATCTGGTGATCGTCGCGACGATCACCGCTGATGAGGTGACGCCGAACACCGCGCCGCTGGTGGCGCATGAGCTGGGCGCCGTGAACGCCGGAGCCTTTGATGTCGGCGCCGCCTGCACCGGCTTTCTCACCGGTATGTCCTTGGCCGCCGCACAGATCGAAACCGGCCGCGCCTCACACGTGCTGCTGGTGGGCGCCGACTTCGTCACCCGGATCACCGACTACACCGACCGCAAGACGGCGCCGCTGTTTGCCGACGGCGCCGGGGCGGTTGTGATCGCCGCCGCCCGCGATCAAGCCGACGGTGCGATCGGCCCGATCGTGCTGGGCGCTGATGGCGCTCAGGGCGAGACGATCGTTGCGCAGCACAGCGACCGTCTGCTGTCGATGGACGGACCTGAGGTGTTCCGCCACGCAGTTACGCGGATGCACGAAGCGACACTCGCGGCACTCCAGCAGGCCGACGTGGCGCTTGAAGAGATCGACCTGTTCGTCTTCCACCAGGCAAATGCACGGATCACGAAGGCGCTCGCCGAACGGATCGGCGCCGATCCAGCCCGCGTTGTTGACTGCATCGAACGCCTCGGCAACTCGTCCGCGGCGACGCTGCCACTGGCGCTGGCGGCGGCGCAGGCCGACGGCAGGCTGAAGCCCGGAGCGACAGTTCTGATCGGGGCGTTCGGCGCCGGATTCACGTTCGGTGCCGGCGTGCTTACCTGGGGTGGTCAATGAGTGCAAGCGATCAGACCCCTAGCGGTTGTGCACTGGTTACCGGCGGCTCCCGCGGGATCGGTGCGGCGATAGCGCTGTCGCTTGCCGGCGACGGCTGGCCGGTCGGCGTCAACTACAACGCCGATAGCGCCGGCGCCAACAAGGTGGTTGCGGAGATCGAGGCGGCCGGTGGACGGGCGCTGGCGATCCAGGCAGACGTCAAAGATCCCGGCGCACCGGATCGGCTGTTCACCGCACTTGAGGACCACTTTGGGGCGCCTGTTCTGGCGCTTGTCAACAACGCCGGGATCACCCGTGACGATCTGACCCCCTCGCTCGGTAACGAGGAGTGGTTAGAGGTGATCGAGACCAACCTGAACGCAGCGTTCCGCTTCACCAAGCGAGCGCTGAAGCCGATGATGCGTGCCCGCAGCGGCCGGATCGTCAACATCAGCTCGGTGGTCGCCTTGCGAGCCAACCCGGGGCAGGCTAATTACGCTGCCGCCAAGGCGGGGTTGATCGCGCTGACGAAGACCACCGCGGTAGAGGTGGCACGGCGCGGGATCACCGTAAACGCTGTTGCGCCGGGCTGGATCGACACCGACATGACCGCCGGCGTGTCGACTGAGCTGCTCAGTCATGTACCCGCCCGGCGAGCAGGCACCGCGGCCGAAGTCGCCGCCTGCGTACGCTTTCTTATCTCACCCGCCGCGAGCTACGTGACCGGCGCAGTTCTTACAGTCGACGGCGGCTTGGCCGCCTGATTACGCGCAACCAAACACCGAGGAGTCTCACCGATGTCAACAGTAACCAAGGAGCAGGTCCAGGATCGCGTCATTGAGGCGCTGGCGAGCTTCGGCCCCGATGCCGACTCAATCACCCCCGACAAGACGTTCGAAGAGCTCGATATCGACTCGCTTGACCTGGTCGAGCTCGCGCAGATCGTCGAAGACGACTACGGCGTGGTCCTCAAGGGTGAGGACATGAAAGAGCTGAAGACGGTCGGCGACGCGGTCGAGCTGATCAGCTCGCGCGCAGCGTAGTCGTCAGCAGTCCGTGAGGAGGTCGCCTTGAGCGAGAAGCGTCGTGTCGTAATCACCGGTATCGGAGCGGTGACGCCACTTGGTGTCGGTGCCCGGCGGCTGCATGAGCGCTGGGTGGCGGGTGTCTGCGCGATTTCTGATCGTGCCGGACGCGCGAACGAGTACGACGCCGCTGAGCATCTCTCCGTCAAGGAAGCCCGCCGGCTGGACCGCTCTGCTCAGCTCGCCGTGGTCGCGTCTGATGAGGCGGTCGCGGAGGCCGGCTGGGAAGGGGAACCGCCGTATGACTCGTTCCGCGTCGGTTGCATCGTCGCGACCGGGATCGGCGGTATCCAAACGGTTGAGATCGGTCACGACGCTTTCCGTGAACGTGGCTGGGAACGCATCTCGCCGCTGGCGATCCCGATGTACATGCCCAACGCCTCGGCTGCCGCGGTGTCAATGCGACACGGCCTGCGCGGTGAGACCTACGGGATTGTCTCGGCCTGTGCCTCAGGCGGCAACGCGATCGGCGCCGCGGCACGAATGATCCAATACGGCGACGCCGATGCCGTCCTAGCCGGAGGCACCGAGGCGTCGGTGACCGAGTTTGGCTTCGGCTGCTTCGACACGATGCAGGCGCTGTCGCCGGGCGGCAACTCGCGCCCGTTCGATGCCCGCCGTGACGGGTTCGTGATGGGCGAAGGCGCAGCGATGCTGGTTCTGGAGGAAGCGGAGGCTGCCAAGGCTCGTGGTGCCACGATCCTCGGCGAGCTCGCCGGCTATGGCTCAACCGCCGACGCACACCATCTGACCGCTCCGGAACCGACCGGCCGCCCGGCCTCGATGGCGATCACGCTGGCCCTCAAGGACGCCGGCATCGCGCCGGAGGGTGTCAGCTACGTAAACGCTCATGGAACCTCGACGCAGCTGAACGACGCCGCCGAGACCGTCGCACTGAAGCTGGCGCTCGGCGAGCACGCCTACAAGATCCCGGTCTCCTCGCTGAAGTCCTCGATCGGCCATCTGCTCGGTGCCGCCGGTGCGGTTGAGGCGGTCGCCACCCTGCAGGCGCTGAACGACCTCGTTGCACCGCCGACGCTTGGTTATGAGGTGCCCGATCCCGAGCTTGACCTGGACTACGTACCAAACGTCGCGCGCCCGCTCGTCAACGTTAACGGTGGTGCCCCCGTTGGTATCTCCAACTCGTTCGCCTTCGGTGGGCACAACGTCACACTCGTGATCAAGGGCGCTGAGTAGGTGGCCGGCCTGCTGGCCGGCAAGCGGCTGCTGATCACCGGCGTTATCACCAAGGACTCGATCGCATTTGAGGTCGCCAAGTCGGCTCAGGAGCACGGCGCCACGGTGATCCTGACGAGCTTCGGCCGGATCCGCCGAATGACCGAACGCGCTGCGCAGCGTCTCCCGGAGCCCGTTGAGGTGCTTGAGCTCGACGTCAACAAGCCGGAGGATCTGGCAGCCCTGACCGCGCAGCTGCACGAGGACGTCGGTCATATCGACGGTGCGCTCCACGCGATCGCCTTCGCTCCCGAGGACGCGCTCGGCGGCCACTTCCTGACCGCCCCGGCCGAGAGCGCAATGGCGGCCTTTCAGACCAGTGCCTTCAGCCTGAAGTCGCTGGCCGTCGCGCTGCAGCCGTTGATGGAGCCGGGCGCGAGCATCGTCGGACTTGATTTCGACGCCAGCGTCGCCTGGCCAATCTACGATTGGATGGGAGTTGCCAAGGCGGCGCTCGAGTCGGTCTCGCGGTATCTCGCCCGCGACCTCGGCCCGCACGGCATCCGCGTCAACCTCGTCAGCGCCGGTCCGCTTGGCACTGTTGCCGCGCGCGGCATCCCCGGCTTCGAGGGTCTCGCCGCCTTGTGGCAACAGCAAGCGCCACTCGGCTGGGACATCGAGGACCCGGGCCCGGTGGCGGGCGCGGTCTGCTTCCTGCTGTCAGACCTCAGTCGCGGGATCTCCGGTGAGATCCTTCACGTCGACGGTGGTTTCCACGCCATCGGCGCGCCGATCGGCTAACGCACGCGGCGCAGTTTGGGCGCGCCCGCACCGGCGCGCGCCTTACGCTCGAGTCAGCGATGAGCAAGTTGTTGGCCAACGAACGCAACGCGCGGATCACCGCCGCACTGGGCGCCCTGACGATCGCCTTTTCCGGGATCTTCGTCCGTCTCAGCCACTCTTCACCGTCAACTGCGGCGATCTTTCGCTGCGCCTACGCGCTGCCGTTGCTCGCGTTGCTCGCGCTGATCGAGGACCGCCGCTTCGGCGCCCGCGCGCTGAGGGAGCGTCGCGTGCCACTGCTCGCCGGGATCTTCTTTGCGATCGACCTGGTGCTCTGGCACCACTCGATTGAGGATGTTGGTGCCGGGCTGGCGACGGTGCTCGCCAACATTCAGGTGGTGGCGGTGCCGCTGGTTGCGTGGTTGCTGCTCAGCGAACGCCCGACCCGACGATTGTTGAGTGCGCTTCCATTTGCGGTGGTCGGCGTGGTGCTGATCTCCGGCGTGATCGACTCCGACGCGGCGTACGGGGCCAATCCGACGGCCGGCGCGGTGTTCGGGGTAGGGGCTGGAGCCGCCTACGTCGGTGCGCTGCTACTGCTGCGCCGCGGCGGCGCCGACCTGCGGCGTCCCGCAGGTCCGCTGTTTGACATGACCTTCAGCGCGACTCTTGCCGCCGTCGCGATCGGTGTCGTCTGGGGGCCGACGAGGTTCGTTCCCAGCTGGCCGTCGGCAGGGTGGCTAATGTTGCTCGCGCTCACCTCGCAGGTCCTCGGATGGCTGTTGATCACGATCTCGCTGCCGCGGCTGCCTGCTGCCGTCACCTCGCTGCTGCTGATGATCCAGCCGGTCGGCTCGATCATCTTTGCCGCTCTGATTCTTAGCGAACGACCGTCAGCCATTCAGCTTGGAGGGGTGCTGCTCGTGCTGGCAGCAGTTGTCTTCGCCAACCTCTCGGTCGGGGTCAGCGAAACAGATCATGTTCCCGTGCCCGGATCAGCGGTGCCACGCCGGGCCCGTCTTCGCTGACGACGTGGCGCTCAGCGCCGCTCACCAACACCACCGGCTCTTGTGAATCTTTGCGCCGAGCGAGGTCTGCGACGGCGGCGAGCTGGTCGGCAACCGCGATCACCGTCGCATGCAGTTCACGTCCGTATGAATCACTGGCACCACGCCAATCCTCGAGTGGTCGCAAGCCGGCGACTCCAATCGCCACATCGCATTGACCGGTGCGCCAGGCGCGGCCAAACGAGTCGGTGATTACCACCGCCGGGTACGCGCCGGTCAGCTCACCAAGACGAGCTCTCAACGCCCGCGCACTGGCGTCCGGATCGCGTGGCAGCAGTAGCACGACATCGTCGCCCCGGACGTTTGAGGCATCAACACCGGCATTGGCGCAGATAAACCCATGATGGGTCTCGGTGATGATCACCCCGTTGGCAGCCCGGACGATGCCGCGTGACTCCTCGAAGATGATCTCGACGAGCCGCGGGTCTTTGCCTTGTGCGATCGCCAGCGCTCGCGCATCCGGCCCGGGTGTGACATCGGCGAGCGAGCGAAAGCGGCCCTCGACCTTCGAGACAGCCTTGTGTGCAACCACCAGCACGTGGTCCGAGGTGATTGTCGTCGGCACTGGCTGACCGGCCAGTGCCGCCACCACAGCGCTTCCCAGGTCGTCCCCGGGATGCAGCTCCCCGATCCCTGCAAGCGGGGCGGCTGAAATCACGACAGGCTGTGGGCGAGCTGCTTCAACATGCCGCGCGTGTTCGCGGCCCCGCCTCGCGTAGTTGCGATCGTTGTGTTGAGCGTCTCGAGGTCATCAGGCGTATCGATATCGAGTGCCAGCGATGGAATCTCCACAACCTGTGCCTTAGTCCCCTGATGCTCTGCGAGTTCGACGTGGCGGGCGCGGCTGTCCGGCCCGAACGCCGGCGTCAGCGCGGACGGCGGGCGCAGCAGCAGCGCGTTGGTGCCGCTGCCATGGCGATCCGGGACGATGATCGCTGAGCGGTTCCCGTAGTCGGTCATCAGCAGCGCGTCCAGCTCCTTGGGGTCAAGCAGCGGGCAATCGCCCGGGACCAGGATCACACGCTCGGCGCGGTCCTCTGTCGCGTGCCGGATGCCGATCATCGCCGCTTCGCTGTGACTGGCGCCGGTGTCGTCGAGGATCTCGGCCCCGTGGCCACCGGCGATCTGCTGAGCCAGGTTGTCGGAGGTGACGACGAGGATCCGGGTGATCTCGGTGCTGCGGCGCAACGCGACGAGCGTGTCGGACACCATCGCCTCGACAAGTGCCCTGCGGAAGCCGGGGCTCAACTCAGTGGTGAGCCGTGACTTGGCACTGTCAAAGTTCTTTATCGGAAGGATCGCGACGGTCATGGATGTGGAAGCTGATTGCTGGGCGACCCGCCGAGGGCAGTCCCGAAGGCGAGCGCTTCTGAAGCTAGTCGCCTGCGGCCGTCCGACCCATTCATCAACAGGTCGGTCTGGAGTGTCGGGACTGAGTCGCCGGGCTCGTCAGCAACCAAGCCGTCGACCAGGCCAGCGTACAACGTCTCAAGGCCGGAAGCGGACACCGACACGCCCCTTGCACGCATGAACGCCGCGGTCGGACCCTTCAAGATCGAGCCGCCAACGATCGGGCTGACCGCAACCACCGGAGCGCCTGCCGCCGTGATTGCATCCCGGAGCCGGTCGATCGCCAAAATTGGGCCGATTGAGATCACGGGGTTCGATGGTCCGATCAAGATCACGTCTGCTTCGGCGATCGCCTCAAGCACCTCGATGGTGGGTTGTGCTGCCGCGGCACCACGGAAATCGACGTCCTCTACTTCGGTGATCTCGCGTCCCTGGATCAGAAACTCCTGCAGCGGCCACCACCGTCCGGCGGCCGCAACCCTGGTCCGTACCGGCTGATCGCTCATCGGCAGTACCCGGGCCTTCACGCCAAAGCTCCGCGCAAGCTTCACGAGGGCGGTGGTAAGGCGCTCGCCGCGGGCGAGCGCTTCCGCGCGATCCAAGGCAATCGCCAAGTCACGGTCGCCGAGGTTGAACCAGATCTCTCGCCCGAGCGCGCGCAGGCCGTCCATGACGTTGAACGTGTCGCCTTCAAGCCCCCAGCCACGGCTGTCGATTTGGTCTGCCAGCCAGAACGTGATCAGGTCGGGGTCGGGCGACACATAGCCGCCGTAGATCTCGATGTCATCGCCGGTGTTGGCGATCACGGTCAGCGACTCAGGACCGACAACATCCAGCATTCCGCGCGCCAGCTTGGCACCACCGGTGCCGCCGGCAAGGATTACGACAGAGGGAGCCCCGGGCAAGGCGGGAAGTCTAGGCGGGCCTGATCGGTCTGTACACGTAATGTTTACGGGGTGAGCGTCACCGAGCAGCAGCTACCAGCCAGCGTCCGGATCCGGGAGGTCGGCCCGCGTGACGGCTTGCAGAACGAGCCTGAGGTACTGCCAACTGCCACCAAGCTCGAACTGATCGGCCTGCTCGCGGCCGCCGGGTTGAAGCGGATCGAGCTGACCAGCTTCGTTCGGCCGGACGTGATCCCGCAGCTCGCCGACGCCGCGGAGCTGCTTGATGCCGTCACGCTCCCGGATGGCGTGTCGGCCAGCGTGCTGATCCCCAACGAGCGTGGGCTTGACCGTGCGCTCCAGCATCGCCATGCGTTTCAGGAGATCAGCGGCTTCCTATCAGCCTCCGAGACGCACAACCAGAAGAACGTCGGCATGTCGGTCGCCGATTCGCTGGCGGGATTACAGAAGGTGTTTGCCCGTGCCTGCGCCGAGGGCTTGAGGATCGAGGCGGTGATCGCGACATCGTTTGGCTGCCCCTACGAGGGCCAGGTGCCGGTGGAGCGGGTGCTCGCCCTGGCCGCGGAGCTGAAGGCGGCGGGGGCTGAGGAACTCGGGTTTGGAGACACGACCGGAATGGCGAACCCGCGCCAGGTCCGTGCATTCTTCAAGCAGGCCCGTCAGGAGCTGGCGGGGGTCGAGTTGACCGCGCACTTTCACAACACGCGGGGTCAGGGACTCGCGAACGTGCTCGCTGCGCTCGAAGCGGGCGTTGAATCGTTTGAGTCGAGCTTTGGCGAGCTGGGTGGTTGCCCGGTACCGGCCGGCGCGACCGGGAACATCGCAACTGAGGACCTTGTCTCGATGCTTGAGGAGATGGGCGTCCGCACCGGGGTCGACCTGCCGAGGCTGCTTGATGCCAGTCGTGCGGCACAGGCGGCGATCGGGCGCCCACTCGGAAGTCACCTGCTGACGTCCGGCCCAATCGACTGGCATTAAGCTCTCTTCGATGACCGCCACCCGTGACTCTGGCGCCGACCTGGCAGCCGCAACCGAGCAGTCACTACTCGGCGGGCCTGAGCGCCACCGGGAGAAGGCCCGCGAGCAGGGCAAGTTGCCGGTCCGCGAGCGGATCGCGCTGCTGCTCGACGACGGCTCATTCACCGAGGACGGGCTGTTGGCCGGTGCCGAGGAGGCGGGGCTGGGCGCCGAGGGCGTCGTCACCGGCGTCGGTACCCTCGAGGGCCGGCCGGTGGCTGTGATCGCCAACGATCCGACGGTGAAGGCCGGGAGCTGGGCGCCGCGGACCGTCGAGAAGATTCTGCGGCTGCAGGAGCGCGCGACTTCATTGCACTGCCCGATCGTCTACCTGATCGACTCGGCTGGGGCGCGGATCGATCAGCAGGTGCAGATGTTCCCCGGGCGCCGGGGCGCCGGACGGATCTTCTACAACCAGGTCCGTCTGTCCGGCGTTGTGCCGCAGGTCTGCGTGCTATTTGGCCCCAGCGCGGCCGGCGGCGCATACATTCCGGCGTTCTGCGACGTGGTTGTGATGCGCGACGGCAACGCCTCGATGTACCTCGGATCGCCGCGGATGGCGGAGATGGTGATCGGCGAGAAGGTCACGCTTGAGGAGATGGGTGGCGCGCGGATGCACACGTCAAAGAGCGGGTGCGGCCATGCGCTGGTCAAGAGCGACGAGGAGGGGATCGCCTGGGCGCGGCGCTACCTGTCGTACTTCCCCTCCTCCTACGAGCAACAACCGCCCGCCGCGCCGGCCGTTGACGCGGCGCCGGCACGGCCGCTGCGGGACGTGATCCCAGTCGACGAGAACAAGCCGTTCGACATGTTCGAGGCGCTTGCCAGCGTCCTTGACGCCGATTCGTTCCATGAGATCCACGCCCGCTGGGCGAAGGAGCTGATCGTCGGCTACGGCCGGCTTGATGGCCGTGCGATCGGGATCGTTGCCAGCCAGCCGAAGGTCAAGGGCGGTGTCCTGTTCGTCGACTCCTCCGACAAGGCGGCCCACTTCATCACGACCTGTAACGCGTTCAACATCCCGTTGTTGTTTCTCGCCGATGTGCCCGGTTACATGATCGGAACGCAGGTCGAGCGCGACGGGATCATCCGCCATGGCGCAAAGATGGTCAGCGCTGTCTCGGAGGCGACCGTGCCGAAGATCTCCGTCGTTGTCCGCAAGGCATACGGTGCCGGGCTCTACGCGATGTCAGGTCCGGCGTTTGAGCCCGATTGCTGCCTGGCACTGCCGACGGCCTCGATCGCGGTGATGGGGCCGCAGGCGGCGATCAACGCTGTCTACTACAACCAGCTACAGGCGATTGAGGACGAGCACGAGCGCGCTGAGCGCACCGCCGGGATGCGCGCCGCCTACGCCGCCGACATCGACATCCTGCGGTTGGCGTCAGAGCTTGTCGTCGACGCCGTGATTCAGCCTGAGGACCTGCGTGCCGAGTTGATTGCGCGGTTCACGCTGGCGGCGTCAAAGCAGCGGAGCTGGCCCGCCAAGCACAACGCCGTAACCCCGGTTTAGCCCCGCGGCAGTGAAGCGACGTAGGCGTCGATCGCGTCGACGAGCAACAGGCCCGCTTGCACACGCTCACTGCTCGATCCGCCCTCCAGGTTGATCGCCGGGAGGCCACGCATCCGGGCGGGTATCGCGGCAGAGCAGCCGCGGCCACGGGCGGGGGTGGCGACGTCCGCTGCGAGACGGCGGAGCTGTTTGTAGTAGCCGAGCGGCAGTAAGGGGCCGTCTGACTCGAGGAAGCGCGGTTTGCCCTCGGAGGAGCCACCGATCCCCAGCACCACTGTGTTACCCGGGTTCTGGGCGCGGCGCCGGCGCCGCAGGTAGTTCCGCAGCCCCAGCCCGTAGTCGGCGCTGGCGCCGGTCAGGACCAGCTCGACCGCCAGCCGTGCGGGGGGAGCGGCATCAAGTGCGCGCACGAGCGCCAATGCGGCGCTGCTCGCCTCTGAGCTCTGTCGCTGATCCCGCGGACTACCGAGCGCGAGGTCAAGCAGCAGCGCAGCCGCGAGGATCAATCCGAACGTCGGCACGACTTGCAGGACCGAGAGCACCGTGTCGCGGTGTCCTTCGATCCTCAGCAGCGCGATTACGAGCGTCGACGCCATCAGCAGCGCGAGGACTCCCATCCAGCCGATCGGCGCCTGGGGGAGCCGGCGGGCGAGCCCGTGGCGCGGTGCGTCGTACGGTGCGGTCACGACGAGCGTGACCGGCCGCGATGTCGGCGACGGACTCACGATGTTCTGGCTCGCGCGCTCCCCGCTGAGGTGTCGGCCGGGAGAGCGGGTCAGTGACCAGTCGGCCAGCAGCGTGATCAGCGCGACCAGGATCAGCGCTGCGCCGACGTGGGGATGGTTGACGGCGACCAGGCTGCCGGCAACTGCCAGCGCAACATGCCAGGCCTGGACGAGCGGCCAGTTGGGACGACACCAGAACGTCTCAACCTCGCTGGTACGTCCGCGCGCGCGCAGCTGCGCGGCCAGCGCGGCTGAAATGCGTCGCTCGGCGTCGCTGCCGGCCAGCGGGGAATCGGAACCCATCGGGTGGGGATGTTCGCAAGTGCCGAGCCGGCAAGCGCTGCCGGCAGCCGCCACACTGGCAGCGTGAGCGCACAGCCGACCGAGGAACAGCTACTCGCGGTCGCCCTCACGGCGGCTCATGCCGCCGCGGCCGAGCTGGCCAGCAGGTTCCGCGCGCCTGCGGTTGACGTTCGATCGAAGACGACCGCGACTGACCCAGTCTCGGCTGCCGACCTCGCGGCGGAGGCCGCGATCCGGACGGTGCTCGCACGAGCGCGACCAGATGACGCAATCCTCGGGGAGGAGGGCGGTGAGAGCAGCGGGGTGTCCGGCTTGCGTTGGGTCGTCGATCCGCTTGATGGAACGGTCAACTATCTGTACGGGATCGCGACGGTGGCTGTCAGCGTTGCCTGTGAGGACGAAACCGGCGCACTGGTGGGGGTGGTGCTTGACCCGTTTGGCAACGACTGCTTCGCCGCGACCAGGTCCGGGCCGGCACGTCTCAACGACGAGGTGATCGACGGGTCATCATGCGCCTCGCTTGATCGCGCGCTGGTCGCCACCGGCTTCGCCTACGACGCGGCGGTACGGCGTGAGCAGGGGGCGATCGTTGCCAGGTTGCTGCCGAAGGTGCGTGATATTCGTCGCGCCGGCTCGGCGGCAACAGATCTAGCTTCGTGCGCGGCGGGCCGCTTTGATGCTTATTTCGAGCGCGGGGTGCAGCCGTGGGACATCGCCGCCGGGGCACTGATTTGTGCGCGGGCCGGGTTGGCGGTCCGGATGCTTGCCGAGCTTCCGGCGGCCGCCGGGCGCGGCGCGCTGCCCCCCGGGATCGTTGTTGCACCGACGGCGCTGATTGATGAACTTGCGGAACTGGTCACCTAGACTCACGCGCAGCGCGCGGCGGTGATGGAACGGTAGACATGGCGGCCTCAAAAGCCGCTGGGGGCAACCCCGTGAGGGTTCGAATCCCTCCCGCCGTATTAGCTGGCTGCGTCGATCTTGCGTTCCACTTCGACGTTCCAGCCTTGTCCGAAGGCCTTCATCGCGAAGTAGATCAGCAGGATCTGCGCCGGTATCAGCAGCAGCGTGAGGATGCCCAAGATGTCGGGGCTGAAGCCACCCCCGCCAAAGATCGAATGAGCGGGCGCGTAGTCGAGGTGGTTGCGCTGGAACCAGCTCGTCCCTGAGGCGCCCGTGCCGGCGATCAGTGCGACGATCAACAAGAGGATTGCGAAGCCACTGACGATCGGCAGCATCCCGCGGGCCCAGCGGCTCACGAGGTAGGCCACGGCGATGTAGATCAAGCACCAGAGGAAGTTCAGTGGCTGCAGGCCTTGGAGCTTGCTCCAGCCGCCGAAGGTGATTGCGAGCATCAACACGACGCTCACGACCAGCGCGAATACGACGGCCGTTTTCATGGTCTTGCTCTCCGCCTTTTCCCGGTTCGGGTAGGCGACGATGTAACCGGGCGGCAATTCCTTAACCGGGGACACGTGCGCAACATACAATCTTCGGCGGAGGGTTGCAGCAGTTATGCGCGCGCGGGCGTGGCGAAATTGGTAGACGCGCTGGGTTTAGGTCCCAGTGGGCTAAACACCCGTGGGGGTTCAAGTCCCTCCGCCCGTATTGATTCCTTCCGGCCGCTTGTGGGGCCAAAGTGCTCTTTCGACCCGCCCGAGGGGACCAAAGCACACTTTCGCCCACGCGGTTTGAGGACGAAGTGCTGGAGGTGGTCTGTGAGACCATCTACAGCACTTGGCGGCCCCGCCAGAGCGACGAAAGCGCGCTTTTGGCCTTCGGCGCGCTGGATGTCGCGCGGGCCGGAGGCTGAGCGACCGAAGCAGGGGAGACAGGACTCGAACCTGCAACCCCCGGTTTTGGAGACCGGTGCTCTACCAATTGAGCCACTCCCCTTCGGTGACGCCCATTGTAGGCGCGGGCGGCGTTGCAGCCGGGCGTTGACGGGAGTCGCTCGCTACGGGCTCGGGTGGCTGTTCCTAATCCTGAGCGCCCTGCGCCAGTTCGGCGACGGGCTGCCACTCATGCCAGGTCTCAAGCCGGTTCTTGTAATCGGCCTCCGCCCATCCAAGCGGCTTGGAGCCGAAGAAGCAGCGCAGCGGCGGGTTCTCCGCGTCGACGAGTTTGAGCACGGCCTCGGCAGAGGCGACCGGGTCACCGGCGATGTTGGCGGAGCGGAAGCGCTCACGGGCCGCGCGCACTTCGTCATAGGCGGCAATCGGAGTCGAGCGCACGGCCGAGGAGCCTGCCCAGTCGGTGCTGAAACCGCCCGGCTCGATCAGCGTCACGTGAATGCCGAAGCCTGCGACCTCCTGCGCCAGCGCCTGGCTGAGACCCTCAAGCCCCCACTTCGAGGCGTGGTAGATCGCGACCGTCGGGAACGCGACGATGCCGCCGATCGAGGAGACCTGCAGGATGTGACCGTGACCGGCCTCGCGGAGATAGGGGAGAGCAGCCTGCGTGACCCACAGCGCACCAAAGAGGTTGGTCTCGATCTGGTCACGCGCCTCCTGCTCGGTGATCTCCTCAACCATGCCGAAGTGGCCGTAACCGGCGTTGTTGACGACGATGTCGAGCTCGCCGAAGTGGTCGTGCGCTTGCTTCACGACCTCAAACGCTGCGGCACGGTCGGTGACGTCAAGCGCCAACGCCAGGAAGGTGTCCGGATACTTGGCAGCGAGGTCGTCCAGCGTGCTCGTGACACGTGCGGTGCCGACTACCTTGTCGCCGCGCTCAAGTGCTGCGATTGCCCACTCGCGGCCGAACCCACGCGAGGTACCAGTGATGAACCACGTTCTTGGAGACATAGCTGGATTCTAGCTAACCGGAGGTAGCCTCCGTCTTGACATGATTGGCGCTACAGCGCGGGCGGTCTCGCGGCTAAGCTCTGGCGGAGTACCCGCGGGCGAAGTGTTGTGGTTGCACAGGAGCCTTCCAAGCTCCGAGGGCGGGTTCAATTCCCGTCGCCCGCTCTACCTCAGTCGCTGACACGGACCTTCGACCACTCCGCCTTGTGGATCTTCTTAGCTGACCTCAATATGTCGCGGAGCGTGTTTCCGCCGCTGGTGGTGAGGCAGTCAATACCGGCTGCTGGTAGCGGTCAACTTCTCTGAGCGTTAGGCGTTTCCCTTGACAGGGGGTCCGGGTCTACAGTCGGGCCGGCGACGACCTGATGTCCGAGTTTCCAACCTTTCCCCGTGCCCGCGAACTCAGCCCTGAGGAGGCCGAGGCGCTTACGCAGGAGTGCTTCGAGATCGAGCGGCGGGTAAAGGCGGCAGCCGCCGAGGGTCGCCAAGCAGGCTGGAAGATCGCTAAGGCGTTCTACGAGTTCGACGAAGTGGTGGGCTGGACGGTGCTCGGCTACGAGACGATCGGCGAGTGGCTCGCTCAGCCTGACCTCGGGTTCCGCAAGAGTCTCTACTACCAGTACCTGCGGGTCTATCGAGAGATCGTTGTGACGCGAGGTCTCGACCTGTCGCTTGTGCGGCCGGCCGCACAAGCGACACAGGGAGACAGTCCGCTTGAGATCGACAAGGTGGACATAGTTCTTCGCAGCGTCACGGCCGGTAAGGCGCTCCTTGAAGACGCGATGGACGATGTCCAATCGCTCAGCAAGAGCGACCTGATCGAGAAGTACGTGCGCGCCGGCCGCGTGATGCCCGACCCGCCTGCGGCCGAGCCGGTCGACGGCGTTGACGAGAATCAGGAAGAAGATCCCGTCATCGACGCTGAGGTCGTGCCTGCCGACGAGGTTGTCGAGGTCGAGATCGGACACCCGGCGACCCCGCAGCCGGACAGCCTGAGGCAGTTCGACAAGACCGACTTGCTCGAGGAATGGCTCCATCTCCGGTACTCGATGATGGAAGCCGTTGAGAACCGGGAAACGTTTCCTCCGTCGTTGCCGGCCCAGCTGATTGCGCGCGGCGTGTCAGCGTGCGATCAAATCTTGAAGGCCGGCGGCCTCGATATCGGCTCGCGCGATGTCTAGGAGGGCAGACAGGGTGTGTGCCGCACGCGAGAATCCGGGCTAGCTCAAGCTCCGCTTAGACCAGGACTTCGCTTAGGTCGGTCTCGGTCCCGCCGGTCACGAACAGACGCCCGCCGCCGGTCGTCTTGAGCGTGGGCTTCTCAGGCGCGGCTGTGAGCTGCGTCAGGAGCGTGAGCAACTGCTGAGCGTTGACCGGCTGCCCGTGCGTCACGGTCTGCCCTTCCCACTGCAGCGACACGCCCAGGGGCACCACGTCGGCGGGATCGACGCCGAGTACGTCGCGTTCGATCCGGCTGCGGATCCCTTCAGCTCGGGTTAGCTCTGTGAGCGTGCCGGCCAGCTCAGCGACCAGTTCCCCGATCCTCGCGCGCTGCCGCTCAGCGTTCTTCGCTTCAGCAGATCGCCACGACTCACCGTGAGCGTTGATCACGCGGTTAGCGGCCGTAAGTGCATCGTCGGCCAATATGCGGCGGGCATCCCGCTCGCGCTCGGCCGCCGCCAGGTTCACCCGCAGGCCGTCTAGGTTCGGCGTGCCGGGGTCCGGCTTGCCTTCCTTCAGGTTTGCGGCGAGGAGCTTCGCGTCCTCCGACTTCGCAACCTGTTCCAGCCAGAGCCGGTGTTCCTGTGTCGAGCGGTTATTCGGGGCCAAGTTCCGCTCGGCGGTCTTCAGCTCTAGTGCGGCGTGTCGCCATGCTTCCACGGCGTCACGGATCGTCTTAGGCGCGGCGCTCATGTCGATGCCGACGGGGGTTG
>Ga0302314_10005048_pt1 | contig 24129 bp, 18 predicted proteins | sample III_Palsa_N2_3_FD_200533 | JGI IMG/M metagenome (GOLD analysis project Ga0302314, IMG submission 200533) | Peat permafrost microbial communities from Stordalen Mire near Abisko, Sweden - III_Palsa_N2_3 | ecosystem: Environmental > Terrestrial > Soil > Palsa > Peat permafrost | place: Sweden... | reverse complement strand
CCATGATCAGCACGAGCGGCGCGTCCTCGGGCGAACCGAACGTATCGTAGCAGAGCGTAACGCCGTTGGTCGCGGCGAATTTCGGGCCGTCGTAGCGAACGGGCTCGGTCAGCATACGCGGGAGCTTCGGCGCCCGACCGTAAAGACCGTCGCATGAGCTTGCAGCTGCATTGGGATGCGGCCGATAGCGAGCGCAAGCGTGCGCGGCTGTTGCGTATCAAGATCATCGCGACGGGTCTCTTGCCCGTCATGGCGGTCCTGTTCGTCCTTTCGGCGCATTTCAAGAACGTCTATCCGTGGCTCGCCTGGCTCGAGGCCTTTTCGGAAGCGGCGATGGTTGGCGGGTTGGCGGACTGGTTCGCGGTCGTCGCACTCTTCCGGCACCCGGCCGGCATACCGTTGCCCCACACCGCCATCATCCCGCACAACAAGGAGCGCATCGGCACGCAACTGGGAGTTTTCGTCGAGCAGAATTTCTTGACGCCCGAGAACATCACCGAGAAGATGCTGGAGCTGGACCTGTCGGCGACCGTGATGCGCTGGTTCTCCGAGGGCGCCAACAGCCGGCGTGCGGTGGGCGCGACCCGCGCCTTCTTGCCGCTCGTGGTCGAGGTTGTCGACGAGCCCGACATCGAGCGCGTGGTGAGCCGCGTCGTTTCCGAAGAGATCGATCGGCTCGACTTCGCACGCACGGGCGCCGCGCTGGTCGAGACGATGACCAAGCGAGGGCGTCATCAGCGGCTGCTCGACGAATTGCTTCCGGTCGTCACCAACTGGCTGAACGACAATCGCAAGTACGTCAAGGCCCGGTTTGCGAAGAAATCGCTTTTGACGCCGCCGTGGGTCGACTCGTACATCGTCAACAGCTTGGTCGACGGCGTCATCGATCTGATCGACGAAATTGGGCGGACGCCGGATCACGAGATGCGAGTGGCCTTGGACTCGTATCTGCGACAGCTCGCCGAGCAGTTGGAAACCGATCCCGAACTCTCTCGGAAAGCCGAGGATCTCAAGGCCGCGATCATCCACGGCCGCGAAATCGAAGCGGCGGTATCGTCTGCCTGGCGCACGTTGCGGGATCGCCTTTCGGTGCCGGCGACCGGCCCCGAAACGGTGAACGAAGCTTGGTTCGCCGACGTCGTGACCCGCGTCGCGCGCGGAATCCTGATCGATCGCGAACTGCTGGATCGCATGAACGCGAACTTCATCAAGATCATCAACGCGGGCTTGGCCCACTTTCAGCACACCTTCGCGACGCTGATCGAAGACATCGTACGGCGTTGGGACACAAAGGAAGTCACCGAAAAAGTCGAGCTGGAATTGGGACCCGACCTGCAGTTCATCCGGCTCAACGGCACGTTCATCGGCGGCCTTGCCGGGGTGGCGTTCCACGCGGCGCTGCTTGGCACGAACGCCTTCCCGTGACGCCGAGAGGGTGCCGCCGGGCGCGTGCTAGGAAGCTAGGCTTCCCAGGTGCCCTGCTCGGGCGTGGCGGCCTCAGCGGTCAGCCGCTTGCGCAGCCGCACGACGGTCCCTCGCGCATCGTATTCGACCGTGTCCATCAGCGAGCGCATGATCGTGATGCCGAAGCCGCGGACCGCGCTTGGCCTAGGGCGCCGCTTGGTGACGCCCGCGAAATCGAAACCGGCGCCTTCGTCGCTGATCTCGACGGTTAACACGCCGCGCTCGAAGCGGCAGAGCACGACGATGAAGCCCAGGTCCTTGTTGCCGTGCTCGACGGCGTTGGCGAGCGCTTCACCGGCGGCGAGCGCAATCTCGACCGTGAGCTGCTCGGAAAACCCGCACAGCAGTGCGTAATCTGCGACGGCTTTGCGCGCTTCGCGCACCGAGCCGGCTGTTCCGCGATAGCGGACGCGTAAATCGGACATGGCCGTCAGTGGAGTGGTTCCCCTAAAGCAATGGCGACAAACGTCCGGCGTCAAGCGCACGGCATCCCCGCCGATAACTTCTTTACCCCCCATGCGAGAAGCTTTGCGACTAGCCAAACCTTTGGTCGCGCCATTTGGGGCTGCGATGAGCCTTTGCGGATCCGTCCTGCTGTGGTCTCTCGCGCGCGGCGCAGGCAACGCCGGATGGGCTTGGACCGGCTTGATGCTGGCCTTGACGGGCCTGGCGCTCGCCGTTGCCGGGCTGTGGTGGCCTGCTCGCTCCGAAGCGCTCGCAACGGCCGAGCACATGGCCGCCGTGGAACGTGAAAACTCGGAGCTGGCGGGCCGCGCGCAGGCTCTGGAGGCCGCCCAGCGCGAGAGCGACGTGGTCTTCGGCTCCATGCGCGGGCACCTGATGCTGATCGACTCGTCCTATTTCATCCAGCGCCGGTATTCGAACGAGCTGGAAGCCGTCTTCCACCAAAGGGACCACGGTAACGAGAATTTGATCAACGTCTTCCAGCGGATTCTTTCCGAACGGATGTTCAAGGTGTCGCGCGACTACCTCGGGCTGCTCTTCGACCCTTCGAAGAAAGAGCGAACCGTCCTCAAGGTAAACCCGCTCGACGAGGTCGAGGTCGACGTCACCGGCCCCGACGGCGCGCCGCTGCTCAAATACCTGCACTTCAGTTTCCGGCGCGTGATCGAAGACGGCAGGATCGCCCGCGTGCTCGTGACGGTCGAGGATGTGACCGAGCGCACGACGCTCGAACGCCAACTGCGCGACTCCGAACGCCAGAAGGTTCGTCAGTTCGAATTGCTGATCGGGATCCTGCACGTCGCTCCGAAGGCGCTCGACGGTTTCGTCCAGGCCGCAAACGAGCAGCTGGCGCTGGTCGACGAAGCGCTCAAAGCCTCCGACTTCGGCGCCGCGACCACCGGTCAGACGGCGCTGCTGCGCCAGCGGTTGGATCTGGTGCTGCAGCGCGTCCACAACATCAAGGGGAATGCCTCGCTCTTGCGGCTCGAGCATTTCGAGATGAAGGCCCAAGAATTCGAACAAAAAGTCGTCGACCTCAAATACCGCGGCGCGCTCGGGGGTGACGATTTCCTCACCCTGGTCATCGCGCTCGCCGATTTCCGCAGCGACCTGGACAGCCTGCAGACGCTGCGCGTGAAGCTGGCCGCAATTCAGCGCGGTGTCGAGAATCGCGAAGAAGTCGGCGACGACGTCGTCAGCGCCGTCCGCGACCTCGCTGCGACGACCGCCAAGAGGCTCGGCAAGGAAGTGCGAATCGACGCCCACGGCTTCGATACGCGCGACTTGCCGGCGAACGCACGTTTGATCGTCAAGGACGTCCTGATTCAGCTCGTACGGAACAGCTTGGCCCACGGCATCGAGCTGCCGGCCGAGCGCCAGGCGGCGGGAAAACCGCGCGTCGCTGCGATCGACATCCAGACCGTTGCGGGCTCGGCGCCCGATTGCTTTGCCTTTTTCGTCCGCGACGACGGGCGTGGGCTGGATGCGGAAAAGATCAAGCGGCGCGCGCTCGCCGCCGGGCTGCTGTCGCCCGAGCGGGCCCTCGAGGTCGACGATTCCGAGATCGCAAGCTTCATCTTCGCGACGGGCTTCACGACCGCGGAGGAGGCCTCACTCGAGTCGGGCCGCGGGATGGGAATGAGCCTGATCAAAGAGCGCATCGTCGACGATGGCGGCGGCGAGATCACGGTCAGTTCCGAGACCGGCCGGTTCTGCGAGTTTGCGTTCGTGCTTCCGCGCGGCGCCGCGAGGCTCAGCACAGCCGCCCGCTAACGCTGCGCCCTCTGACGCGCGCGGCAACGCGCTTTAGTCCGGGCTGGATTCGTCGTGCCCGAGCGCCTCGGACGCGCTCGGTTGCGGGCGCGTTGCGTGCGCGACCTCCGCCTGTGGAGTACGCTCGGTTTCGGCAGCGGCGTGGTTCGACGCGGCGCGCGGAGTGGTTTCTTCGGTCGCCGGCTCGTCGTCGCCGGCGGCGCCGAGCAAGCCGAAATCGCGCGCGATGCGTTCGGAGATCGAGGGACCTTCGTCCGCGACCGGATCCTCGACCGGCTTGCGGCGCGTGAAGATGTTGCCGATCAGCGAACGGAAGGCCGCCGTGTCGCGGTAATCGTGCTCGACCGGGGCTGCCGGCCGCGTCGCGCGCCGGGCCGCTGCCTCGCGCGCCGCGGCCGCAGCCGTATAGGCGGCAGTCGAGAAGTGCGGCTCGGGCGGCGGTGGTTTCGGCGCGGGCGTTTCGGGTGCTGGTACTTGGGTCGCGACCGCTGCGGGCGGTGGTACTTGCGGCGCCGGCGTTGCAGGCGCTAATACTTGCGGCGCGGGCGTTGCGGGCGCTAGTACCTGCGGCGCGGGGGTTTCGGGCGCGGGGATCGTGTCTTGGGCTGCGATTGCTTGCGGCAGCGAATCCTCGTCCGGCGCGTCGTCGTACGCGGGTTCCTTTTGGGCGTGCACGATCTCGGGTTCCGGCGCGGCCAGATCGTCGTATGCGGGCAGCGAGGCCAGCAGCCGTTCTTGCTCTTCACGCTGGGCCACCAACTCCAACTCCCGCGTGCGAAGCTCGGCGATGCGCGCTTCGATGTCGCCGCGTGCCCGCTGTCCGACTTCGCGCAGGCGCTCGCCCGCGATCGCGCGCTCTTGCGCCAGCCGTTCGCGGTCGGCGTCCAGGCGTGCCAGGTTGATCTCGGCTTCGTGCAGTTCGAAGGCGGCGCTTTTGATCGCTTCTTTGAGCGCAGCGACGCGCGCTTCACTGCTCGTGCGATCCGAAGCGATCTCCGCTTCGAGCGCGCGCTCGGCCTCGACGTGCGTTTCGATCTCGGCGCGATGGCGGCTGAGCTTGTTCTCCTCGGCCAGCTCCTCCGAAGCGCGCGTCTCGGCAGCGGACGCCTCGCGTGCCGCGCGGTCCTCGACCTGACGTTCGCGCGCGTGGCGCTCGCCGTCGCGCGCTTTCTCCGCCTCGGCACGGCCGGCCGCCGCGAACGCGGCTGCGGCGCGAAAGTTTTGTGCCCGCTGTTCGGCTTGCTGACGCCGCGCGCGGGTCAGATCCTCGGCTTCAACGAGTTCGGCCAGACGATGTTCGAGGTCGGCGCGGCCGCGAATCGCGTCGTTTTGCGCTTGACGGCGTTCTTTTGCCTCGCGCTCGGCGTCCGGCAACTGCCGCTGCGCCGCCTCCAGCGTCGCGCGCGCACGCTCGATCGCGGCCTCGCAATCCGCGCGTTCGTGCGCGGCCGCGCGCACGTGCTCGGCCAACTCGCGAACGTGAAGCTCGATCGAAGCAACGTCTTCAGGTTCGACCATCACCCGGCTCCCTGCGACGTACCCCGTTTGCGTTCGCGGAGCCGTCTGCGCCTTCCGGACCGAGTGCTCCGATGCGCATCTTGATCGGACCGCGCGTGTTCGGCGCTCCGACCGGCGGCGTCGCCGCGACGGGCAACGGCCCGGCGGGCCGCGGCGGCGGGCTCGCCTGCTGCGCCGGCTGCGGCGGGAGTTGGGGTTGGCGCGGCGGTTCGGCGACCGGCGGCGGCGCGGCGGGTTCGAAGGTGTAGTGCTCGTAGGCCGGTGCCTCGGTGTGTGCGGCTCTCGGTGCCGGCTCGTGATGGGCAGGTTCGGGGCGCGGCTGCGGCGCTCGCGGCGAATCGGGGACCGAGCGTGCCGGCACCTTCGCCGGCGCTTCGCGACGATAGAAGCCCGGCTTCAACACTGGTAGAGCGGCCGGCTCGGGTTCCGGCTGGGGTTCCGCTTCGGCAAAGATGGCGGAGGAACGATCGGAAAGGCGCTTCTTCGTCTCGAGAATCTCGGCGGCGAGTTCCTCGGGCGATCCGGTCCGCATCGAGACGACGGCCAACTCTCCGTTCGAACGCGGCGGCGGCGCGTAAAAATCCGCGTCGACGGCACCGTCCTCTTCGAATTCGAACTCGGAGGGTGCGACCCCGAGCGTTACCCGATCGATGCGGACGATGTGCAGGACGGCGTTGAGCCAGGGGCCGACGAGGTCGGCGGCGTCGCGGCGCAGGGTACCGTCGGCGAACCAGCGATCGGCCAGCTGCCAGATCACGATACCGCCCAAGAACGAGAAGAGGGCGGCGTTCGCTGCAGTTCCCGCGGGTCCGAAGCTGAGGACGACCTGGCGCACGATGAAGCTCGCGACCGGCACGACGACGAGCGCCGTGCCGTACGAAGCGGCGCCGATGATGCGCAGGACGCGCAGCGACAACACGCGCTCGACGATCGGCGAAGCGCCGGCGCCGACGAGCAAGCCGAAGGTCGCTGCCGACCAAAGCGGATCGATGCGCAAGGCCCCGGGCGCTCCGAGCGGGCCCGGAAGATCGCCGAGAAACCGCTCGACGATGACGGCGGCCACGGCTGCTGCGGCCGCCACGAGAAAGCCGAAGCGTTCGAAACGATGGTGCCCGGCGCGCACGTCCGCCGCCACGATGCCCAGCATGAACGGGACCAGCGCGCCCACGCCCCAAGCGTGGGCGCTCGCCAGAGACAGATCGCAGGCCGCCGCGACGACCATCAGGGCGAAGAACACCCGTGGAGAGCGTGCCCAAAGCAGCAGCACGAGCGGGAACAGCAGGTACCAGCGCGCCTCGAGGGCCAGCGCGCGGAAGCCGTCGTTGCCGAGCCCGTCGCCAACGAAGAAGAGATTCCGGAAGAATCCGTCGGCGCTCGTAACGGGCGCGCCGCTAGCGAGCGCGGGCAGCCCGTACTGCAGCGCGAGCGGCGGAACGATGAACGCGAGCGCGAGGACCAATAGGTAGGCCGGATAGATGCGCAGCACGCGCTTGACGATGTAGCGCCCGACATCCAGATACGTGCGGCCGTCGGCGCGGAGCGTGGCCAGCGCGGGATACGCGAGCGCGAAACCCGAGAGCAGGAAAAACAGCGGCAGCCCTTGACTCGCGTCCCAGAACACGCGGCTCAGGATGGGGTTCCAAGCGCTGCTCGGGGCCGTTAGGCGCGTAGCCTCGTAGATGACCGCGGCGACGATCGCCAGCGCCCGTAGGCCGTCGATTTCGCCGAAGCGAACCCGAGTGACGTCGCTCGATGGGATCGTCTCCCGAGCGACGATGTCGTCGTACTGCTGCGTGGCCATTATTTTTTTCTTATCGGCGGGTTTCGTGTGCCGGGACACAAGGAAACCCGGGCAGCTACGAACCTTCGAACTCTACCAGCCGGCAGCGGCAAGCCTTTTCGGCCACGTCAGCCGATCTGGAGGGGGGGCCGGGCAGGCCCGTATAGGCGACGGAGACCCAGCCGGTGCGTCCGCGAAGGTTGCCGCCGAGGACGCGGACGCGCACCCGAACCAGGTCGGCGCTGTCGGGATCGTAGGGCGCGACCCCGATGCCGAGCGCGATCATGGGGGTGCCGGTGGCGACCTGTTCGGCCTGCCGCTCGGGCGTATCCAGCCGCGGATAGAAGTCGGCGAAGCCGCCAAACCCGCCCGCGGCGAGCAGCCTCGTACTCGCCGGGATTTCGGGGACGAGCCGAGCTAGCAGTGCGTAGCCCTCGAAACGCCCCTCGACGCCGTGAACGAGCGCGACCCGGCCGTCGGGCCGGACCCGAACGACCCGCACCCGAACGCCGACCGGCTGGTACAGAATGTCGAACGGGCGCGTGTCGTCGTCCGTGAAGTCGCGCGCCAGCGAGGCGGCACTGAAGGTAAGCGCGGCTTCGGGCTCATCCGAATCTTGCCAGGGGGCAATGTCGACCCGCGCGATCGTGCCGGGCCGGATCCGGAGCCAGGCCGGCGTCGAGCCGGCTCCCCGGGCGGGGGCGGCGGCTGCGAGCAGAGCGAGCGCGGCGGCGCCGCAGCGAAGCGCGAGGCAAGGCGAGGACATGATCCTATTCAGTATCGGTCGCGGCGTTCGCCGGCTGGCAGTGCCAGGACGCTGGCACAGCGGCGTGTCAGGCTGGCTATGATGGAACGCAATGCTACGGGACCGGTCTTCGCGGCGACCGACCTCGTCGACTTCATCGACTGCGCTCACTTGGCGGCGCTCGGGCGCATGGCGGCCGAGGGCATGCTCGCCATGCCGGCACTGTCGGAACAAGATCGTCTGGTCGCACGCAAGGGCGACGCGCACGAGGCCGAGCAGCTGCGCCGGTTCCAGCGCCAAGGGCTCGAGGTCGTCGAGATCCCGCGCGGTCCTGGCCTGGCCGCCAAGCGCGCCGCGGCGCTCGCCACCGAGAGCGCGATGCGCTCGGGGGCTGCGGTGATCCACGGCGCCACGATGCTCGATCTTCCGGCCGAAGGGCCGGGCTGGGTCGGCATCGCGGATTTTCTGGTGCGGGTCGCGGGAACGTCGCGCTTCGGCGACTTTCACTACGACGTCTGGGACGCGAAGCTCGCGCGCACGGCGAAGCCGTCTGCCGTCGTGCAGATGTGCGCGTACGCCGACCTTCTCGCGCGACTCGCGGGCGGCTTGCCGCAGCGGCTGCACGCGATCCTCGGCGACGGACGAGTCGAATCGTTCGCAACCGCCGACGTCATGCCGTACTACCGCGCCGCGAAGGCGCGCTTTCTAGCCGCCTGGGAGGCGAACGGTCCGACCTATCCGGATCCCGTTGCGCGCTGCGGCCGCTGCCGTTGGAACGACGCCTGCGTTACGCGGCGCCGCGCCGACGACCACCTCAGTTTGGTCGCGAACGTGCGGCGCAGCCAGATCGTGAAGCTTCACGCGGGCGGGATCACCAAGCTCGAACGGTTGGCGAACGCCGCCGACGCTGAGAAACCGCGCAAACTCGAGCGCGCGACGTTTTCGCGCCTGCGTGCACAGGCCGCGCTGCAAACGCAGGCGCGCCGCTCGGGAACGCCGGGCTACGAATTGCTCGCGCCGAGCGAAGGTTACGGGTTCGGGCGGCTGCCGCTGCCCGATCCGGGCGATCTCTACTTCGACATGGAGGGCGACCCGTTCTACGACGGCGGCGGCCTCGAGTATCTCTTCGGCGTTGCCTACGATGACGAGGGCGAACGCCGCTTCGAGTTCTTTTCCGGTCACGACCGCGCGGCTGAGAAGCGCGCCTTCGAGGCGTTCGTGGATTTCGTGTCCGCGCGGCGCGCGGCGTACCCGCAGTTGCACGTCTATCACTATGCGGCCTACGAAATCACCGCGCTGCGGCGGCTCGCGACGCAGCACGGGACCCGCGAAGCGCAAGTCGACACGCTCTTGCGCGAGCGCGTGCTGGTCGACCTGTTCGAGGTCGTGCGCCAAGGGCTGCGCGCGTCCTACGAGAGTTACTCGCTCAAGAAGATCGAGCAGTTCTATCGTGGTCCGCGCGCTGAAACCGTAACCAGCGGCATGGATTCAGTCGTCGCTTACGAGCGGTTTTTGGAAACGCGCGATCCCGCCGAGTTCGCACGAATCGTTGCCTACAATCGCGAAGACTGCTATTCCACGCTCGATCTGCACCGCTGGCTGCTGGAGCGCAGGGCCGAGGCGCAAGCGCAGTTCGGCGCGACGATCTCTTGGCTTCCGGCCGTCGCCGCCGGCAAAGACGAGGAGGCGGATCCCGCGCTCGAGGGCCTGGCGGCCGAACTCGCGTCCGGCGTCGATCCCGAAGCGGGTTCCTCGGCCGAGCGGGCGCGCTGGCTGGCAGCGCAGCTGCTCGTCTATCATCGGCGCGAAGCCAAGCCGGCCTGGTGGGCCTTCTTCGATCGCCTCGAACGCAAGACTGCGGAGGAATTGCTCGACGACACCGAGTCGATCGCGGGCCTGGTTCCGCTCGACGCGCAGCCCGAACTCCTGCGACGCTCGCAGGTCTTCACGTTCTCGTTTCCGCCGCAGGAACACAAGCTCAAGCTCGGGCGCGCGTTCGATCCGGCACTCGGCTCCGCGCGCGCGGCCGGAGACATCGTGCAGATCGACGACGATCGGGGCATCCTGCGCCTGCGCCGCGGGCCGTCGCTCCTCGCCGTTCCCTTGCCGTTGGCTTTGTGCGCGCCCGGGCCGATCAACGACGACAAGCAGCGCGGCGCGCTCGCGCGGTTCGGCCGGGTGCTCGCCACCGATGGCTGCGCATCGCGATTCCGGGCCGCGCGCGATTTGTTGTACTCGGGGGCACCGCGCCTGCGCGATCGTCCGCCCGGCTCGCTTATCGACGACGGCGCTACCGGCGCGGGCGCGCTGACCAAGCTCGTGCTCGCGCTCGACGAGAGCTACCTGTTCGTTCAGGGTCCGCCCGGCGCGGGCAAGACGTATACGGGAGCGCGCACGATCGTCGATCTGCTCGCGCGCGGGTTACGCGTCGGCATTGCCTCGAATAGTCACAAGGCCATCCACCATCTGCTGGGGGAGATCGAAACGGTCGCGGCAGCGCGCGGCGTTGGGTTCGCGGGTTACAAGAAAGCCTCGGGCGAGGACACCGAGTACCCCTCGCGCACGGGCGCCATCGCGAACACGAACGAGGTCGCCCTTTGTGCCGGCGATCCGCGAGTTACGCTGGTAGCCGGTACGGCTTGGCTTTTCAGCGACCCTGCGATGGAGGCCACGCTCGACGTGCTCGCGATCGACGAGGCCGGGCAGGTCTCGCTGGCCGACGCGATCGCGATGGCGACCTCCGCTCGCAACCTGCTGTTGCTCGGCGACCCGATGCAACTCGCCCAGGTGTCGCAGGCCCAGCATCCGGGCGACGCTGGGGCGTCGGTGCTCGGACACCTGCTGGGCTCCGGCGCGACGGTCGCGCCCGAACGCGGCGTCTTTCTGCCGCATTCGTTTCGCATGCATCCGGCGATCTGCGACTACGTCTCGGCGCTCGCGTACGACGGCCGGTTGCACGCGGACCCGGCCTGCGCGCAGCGCGCCGTCGATGCGGCCCAGATCGCGGGGGCGGGTCTGCGCTATCTAAGCGTCGCGCACGAAGGCAACGTCCAAGCCTCGACCGAGGAGGCCGAAGCGGTGGCCGACGCGATCGAGGAAATCATCGGCGGCACCGTCACCGACGAGCGCGGGCAGACCCGGGCTCTCGTTGAACGCGACATCTTGATCGTTACGCCGTACAATGCCAACGTCCGCCGCATCCGCCAAACGCTCGACGCGCGCCGCCGCTTCGACGTGCGAGTCGGCACCGTCGACAAGTTTCAAGGCCAGGAAGCGCCAGTCGTGTTCTTCTCGATGGCCTCGTCGCGGGGCGAGGCGGCGCCGCGCGGCATCGGCTTCCTGTTCGACCGCCATCGTCTCAACGTCGCCGTGTCGCGCGCCCAGGCGCTGGCCGTGCTGGTCTGTTCGCCCGCGCTCTTGGAAACGGCCGCGACGTCGGTCGAGCAGGTCGTCACGATCGGCAACCTTTGTCGCTTCGCCGAACTCGCCACGCCCCTGCGCGCCGCCCCAAGCCGCACCCCCATGCAGCTGGCCCTTTACTAGGTCCGCACTAGTCGCGCATCCTTAGGTCGCACTAATCGCGCATCCGGCGCGGTGCGACACAGCCCCATCCATGGGGCCAGGTCGCACTAATCGCGCATCCGGCGCGGTGCGACACAGCCCCATCCATGGGGCCAGGTCGCACTAATCGCGCATCCGGCGCGGTGCGACACAGCCCCATCCATGGGGCTAGTAATTTGCGGCGGCGCGGACTTGGGCGAGGGGCTTGTCGAGGTCGGCCATGAGTTCGGGTGCGACGATTGCGAACGGCGTCGTGCCGTAGCACATGAGGCGATCGTGAAAATCCAGTAGCGAGCCCTTCGAACCCATCTGCGCCGTGTACTCGCCGAGCAGCGTCTGGAGCTGTAGGCGGCCGACCGTGTATGAGATCACGTAACCGGGTCCGAGCGCGATGCCGGCAACGGCCGCCCTCGCCTGCGCGACCGGGAAGCCGGTCTGCTCGGCGAAGAACGCGACCGCGCGGTCGTACGACCAGTTGCCGCTCGCGAGTTCGGGATCGACGATGGCGCGCGCGCCGCGGACGCGCTCCCACTGGGCGGCGTCGTAGCGCGCGTCGAGATCCTGGTCGCCGTACAGGCCGAGCTGCCAGAACATCTCTTCCCCGTAGTAGGCCCAGCCTTCGGCGAAGACGCCGCTGTCCTGCGTCTTTCGGACGAAGTCCGGATTCCGATGCGCGATCGAGAGCTGCAAGAAGTGGCCCGGCATCGCTTCATGCGCGGCAGTTTCCAGGATCCGGTCCTTGTCGAAGTCTTCGTTCGGGTCGAGCGTCTTCGCGGCGTCCGCAAGCGAGGTCGGCGGCGTGATGAAGTATAGTCCCTTCGCGTCCTTCGCGAACAACAGCGGAGAGTTCATCGACGCGCCCGGCGAGACCGGCTGCAAAAATTTCGGCGTTTCGACGATCTCGATGTGTCCCAGCCAATCGGGCACGTCGACGACGTGGTGGTCGGTGACGAAAGCACGCAATTGTGCGATCCGGTCGCGGTAGTACGCGATCAGCGCTGCGCCGTTCGGAGCGAGACCGCCGCCGCTTTCCGGGCCGATCGGCGTGGCGCGTTGCGCTGCGTCGGCGACGTCCCAGTTCTGTTCGGCCCAGCCGCGGGCCAGTTCGTCGCGCGCCATCAATTCGATATCGGTTGCCTTGAACGGCAAGAGCTGCTCGTCGCGGAGCATCGCGTCGTACGCGCCCGGACCCATCGCGAAGTTTTCCGGCCAGGCGGCGACGTGCGCGTCGATATACGCCTTGGCACTCGCGATCGCCGCGAGCGTCGCGTCGCGCGCGCTAGCAAAGGCCGCGAAGCGGTCGGGCGGCAGCTGCGCTTTGGCGGCCGCCGTTAGCGCGCCGTTCATGAAATCGGGCGCGCCGGCGAGTTCCTCCGATCCGACCGCGTTGAACAGGTGTCCGGGGTGGACCACCAGGGTCTCGCCGGCTGCGATGTATGCCGGGGCGCCGCCGAGCCGCGCGATGATCTTGTTCCAGGCGAGCGCAACGTCGGCGTCGGTCGCGCCGTTCGTGCCGCTGATCGGCAGATGCTCGAACTGCGTGAAGATCGCGTTGAGGATCGACTGCGACGGAGCGGAGTAGTCTTTCTCGTACGTCTTGTAGACCGTGTACTGTCGCTCGAGATGCACGAGCTGTGCGCGCAGCAGCTTCACGTCGTCGACTTCGGCGAGCGGCGCGCCCTGCAACGGGATCGCGGCCAGCTCGCGCTGCCAGCGGCGGATCGTCGCCAGGTCGCGCGCGTTTTCGGCTTTGCCGGGGGTATCGAGCAGGCCATCTTCGTCGGCGAGGCCGAGGTCCGTCGCGCTAAGCGGGTGAGCCTTCGCCCAATCGAAGGTGATCGAGCGCGCCAGCGCTTGAATTCGGTCGTGAGTCGAAGCCGTCGCCGGGCTGCCCTGCGTGCTTACAGACAGCAGCGTAGATACAACGCAGGATGAAAGTGCGCGCGCGAACGCCGATAACTTCATGAAGCCGGTCCTCTTTGGCTGAACGTCAGGCCTGACTTTGGACGTAAGACGCCGGCTTGGCCTGCGCGGCGGCCGGTGGCCGTCGGCGAGAGGGGCACGGCGTGCGCTACGATTTGTTGAACCGGGCCGGCATTTTCGCACTGGCGGGGGCTGCGTTTCTGGCCGCGTGCAGCGGCGGCGGCGGAACGGCAGGCCCGGCGCCAGGTGCTCGCTCGACCCCCGGCCCGAGCACGGCGCCGAGTGCGGTCGCGACCGCCAGCGCAGCGTCGTCGGCTACGCCCGCCGCGAGCGTCCCGGAAATCGGAGGCTGCCAAATGTTCCCGGCCGGCAACCCGTGGAATACCGACATCAGCGGCTATGCGCTCAACGCGAACTCGGCCCAGTACATGGCCGAGATGAACCCCAATGGCTCGACGTACCTCCATCCCGATTTCGGCAGCAATCCGACGTACGGCATTCCATACAACGTCGTCGCGATCTCGCAGGCGAACTTTACGCCGATCACTTTCACCGAGTATGCCTCGGAAAGCGACCCCGGGCCGTATCCGATTCCGAGTTCGCCCGCAATCGAAGCGGGCAGCGACATGCACATGCTGATCCTCGACAGCGACAATTGCACGGACTACGAGACCTTCGAGACGCAGGATACGTCGTCGGGTTGGACGGCCGCGAACGGCGCCGTCTGGCCGCTCGACACCAACGCCTTGCGGCCCGAAGGCTGGACCTCGGCCGATGCCGCGGGCCTACCGATCCTGGCCGGGCTCGTGCGCTACGACGAGGTCCAAGCCGGCGCCCTCAACCACGCCGTGCGCTTCACGATGAGCAAGACCTCGCAGGGCCACATTCATCCGGCCACGCACGATGCCGCTACGTCGTCGGCGCCGTGGGCGCCGCCGATGGGCCTGCGTATCCGGCTCAAAGCAAGCTATGATATCTCGAGCTTTACCGGGAACTCGCTGGTCATCCTCACCGCGTTCAAGAAGTACGGTCTGATCTTAGCCGACAACGGCAGCGATTTTTTCTTCACCGGCTCGACCAACACCAGCTGGAACGACAACGATCTCAACCAGCTCAAGAGCGTTCCCGCCAGCGCCTTCGAAGTGGTCGACACCGGGCCCGTCATCACGCCCTAGCGCAAGAGTCGCGGTTGCCGCCCGCGAAGCTCCAGCGCCAACGGGCGATTAGCTCAGCTGGGAGAGCGGCACCTTTACACGGTGATGGTCGGCGGTTCGATCCCGTCATCGCCCATGTTTAACTACCAAAGCAATGGCCGGCGCGGCCGCAATTCCCGCCCGAATTCTTAAGGTTTCATAAAGGACTTCGCCCCGCGCGCCGCCTTGCTCGAAGAGAGCCGTTGCGCTTACAATGCGTGTATGGCTGAAGTCGTCGAAGCGCGATCCGGCAGCGTCATTCTCAAGGCCCGTCTCGACTTCGAATCGGGGCACTGGTCTACGGCCGGCGAAACGCCGCCGGAAGGCGAGTTCCCGTTCGTCGTGCACGTCGGCGGGAAACGCTACGAACTCTATTCCGACGAGACGTTCGCCGAAGTCGAACCGGACCGGGACGGAGCGCCGCAGGACTAAGCGTTTGCGCGCGGATTAGCCGAGCGCGAACCTGACAAGGCTCATTCCGACTGCACCTTCGCCGCGACGGCGATCGAGCCGGAGATGCGATGGCCGACCGACGTGTCGGCCGATACCGACGTAATCTGAATCTTGCCGATCGGCTCGCTGGTCGTCAGCATCTTGCCCGAGTCGGGATCTTTGATCGAGTGCGAGCGAATCACGTCGAAGTACTGCCCGACCGTGATCCCGCGAGCTTTTCCAATGTTCAGGATTGCGTCGGCTCCGTCGACCTCGATGATGCGCCCGCTCAGCGACGGGAGCGCCGGCCCGCTGCTGAACTTTGAAGGATCCAGGTCGGCTGCGATCTTTTGCGCCTCGTCCGTGACGAGATGGCCCATGGTCGAATTTTCGAAATTCGAATTCGAATAGCTGCCGAACCCGCCGCCCCCGAAACCGCCGAACCCGATTGACGTGTTCGATTTGGTCTCTTCGTCGGCGAAGGATTGCACGATCTGCCCCGTCTGCGAGTCGATCACGCGCACGGCGACTTTGATGGTGACGCGCGTATTGTTTACGCCGCCGATCACGCCGCCCGCGAAGCCGCCGATGATGCCGCCGGCCGTTCCGCCGCTCTGGCCCGTCTTGTCGAGCTGCAGCACGTTGCCCGTAATGAGGTAGCGCGCGCCGACGAGCTGGCCCGTCTGGATGGCGCTCGCCGGCGAGACTTCGCCCGAGGTCGAGAGCTGATGCTCTTGCAAAACGCTCCCGAGATGGGTGCGGTCGAGCACGTTGAACTTGCCGCCGTTGACGAGCTGGTCCGTCAGCAGGTCGGAAACGGCGACGCCCGGCTCGAAGTTGCCCCACCAATCACCGGTAAGGCCTTGCGTGGAGAAGTTCAGCACGGCGACCGCGGGGCCGGACGCGGCGAACGCGGGCGGGGTCGCGAGCGCGGCCAACGCCAAGCCGGCTGCAAGTCGAACAAAAGCATGCCTCATTAGCTGAGCACTCCTCACGCGGCAATAGCTGCACCGGTGCTTGGCTAAACCCCGAAAGTCTCCCGTCGGCCGCGTGCGTTTTTCGGGCCTTCGCTCGATGCAGCGCGTGACGCGGCGCACATTGTTCGCTCGCCGCGTTCCTTGCGCGCTCAACGTGTCACGGCGGCCGCTCTCGGTGTCCGAAGTAATACCTAGTGCGCCTGACGACTTGGCGTGCGCCGAGGAAAGGGACCGGGTGGACGAGCGAAAGTCTTGGAAATGGATCATCGCTGCATATGGCGGCGGTGTAGCCCTCATCGCGCTCGTGACCGTATTCATCACGCGCGGCGCGGGACATCGCGAGGTCGTGATCGGTGGCGCCTTCGCGACCGCCACGCCCACGGTCGCCGACGTTTATAGCGGCATCCGCCCGGACGCGCAGTCGCCGCTGATTCACGCCAAGGCCCCCAAACCGTCCGAGCCGCCGTCGCCGGTTCCGAGCGCAACGGCAGCCACCCAGGCGAGCGCGGCTCCCGCGCCCGCCGCAAAAGGTCCGGCCAAGGCTGCGAAGCGAGCGCAGAAGCTCCGCGCCGGCGCGGATGACTTCCAGGGCAGCGAGGCGATGGTCGCGAGCCGCATCGGCGCGGAACCTGCTTCCGCGCCGCCCGTCGAAACCCAACAAGTTCCGGCAGCGACGGAAGCGCCAGCAGCTCCGACGGCGGCCGCGGCCGCTCCGACGGATGCGCCGGTGCCCGCCGCAACCGTTGCGCCTGCGGCTGCGCCCACGGCTGCACCCGCGCAAGACGTTCCGATCTACGCGCCGCAGCGCATCGTCGACGCGCAAGTGCGCGTCGCCGTTCAGCCTGACTATCCCGATGTCGAGCGCGAGCGCGGCGAAAAAGGTACGAGCGTCGTGCTCGTGACGATCGATCCGAAAGGGAACGTCGTCAGCGCTTCGATCAGTTCGAGCAGCGGCTACGCGGCGCTCGATCGGGCCGCGGTCGCAGCCGCCCGGTCGAGTCAATTCGTCGCGCCGAAGATCAACGGCCATCCGGCGACCGAAACCTACCGCCTCGTCTACGATTTCTCGCCATAACGCCTAGCCCCACGCGACTGCGGGCACGAATCCGCGCGGGCTAGCGCGAAGGGCGCGAGCGGTGTTCGCGTTCCGCTCCGTTCGCCTGCTTGCCGCAACGTGCGCCGGTTTCGCGCTGCCGTTCCTTTCTGCGGTCGCGTCCGCTCAGAACGCCGCCGGCGCTCCGCCAACCGCATCTGCGAGCGCGCCGGCTAGCGCAATTCCAACTCCCTCCTCGCTGCCCAGCGCGTCGCCGTTGCCGACTGCGGCGCCGCCACCGGCCGGCATCGTGCCGTCCGACGTTTCGGTCGAACTCGGCGGCACGGTCTCGCCGCAATTCGCGCTGGCCCAGATCGGCGCGGCGATCGCGCGCCAAGCCCAGCTGCAATCGGGCGCGGCGCCCAACGTCACGGGCGTCTCGATTCCGCACCCGCTCCACGCCGGCGACGCGCTCGAGGCGCTCGCGCGGGTGACGATATCGGCCGGAGCGTCGTATGCGCCCGTCGCGGGCACGACTGCGGTGCACCTGCAGGTTGAAACGCTGACCCAGCTGGAACCGGCGTTTCTCTTTTACAGTGACGATCCGGAGCGTTTGGTCGCCGCGGACGACGGCGTGCTCTACCGCAATTCGATCGCTGCGAACCAGCCCGTGCGGCTGTACGCGTATCACGTGTCGGATACGGCCGGCCGCCGGCTGTACCTCGCCCTGCGCGCGACCAACGCGGCCGACGTGCAACTGCTGGGATACGCGGCCGGACCGGCCGACGCGTTCGCGTACGTCGGGCACGTTTCGACGCTGCAATACCTGCTCGAACGCGCAACCCAGGAGAGCCTCGTCGAGCCGATCGCCGCCGGCGCCGCCTATCTGCAACAGCTCGGATACCGTGCGCTCGGACCGGGCGAGCTGGTTGCCGCGATCTTCGATTTGCGCGTTCTCGACGGCGGTCCGGTCGAGGTCGAAGTCATTGCGACCAGCGCCGACGGCGAACCTCCGGCGTTCCTCGAGCAACCGGAACTGCCGGGCGACGGACACGGCCGGCGCGGTGAGTTCTCGTTGCAAGGGGTGGCGCCGATCGCGTTCGACTATACAGCCGGCGCTCCCGAGCCGGCGCCGCTTCCGGTCGGCCGGCCCACGCTTGCGAACCTGCGCCCCGGCGGCCGGCCGCTCGGCGGCGACTACGGCGTTGTTCGCGCGATCTCGCTGCAGCTCTCGAACCCGGCGGACGCGCCGCAAGACGTCTACTTCTACGAGCAAGCTTCCGGCGGAACGGTTACGACGACGATCTGGTTCGCCGGCGATCCGCGCCCGATCGAGGTGCCGTGCATTCGGGATGCTGCAAATCGCTACCTCATCAAAGCGATTACGCTCGACGGCGGCCAGTCGCGCGTGGTGGGCGGCGAGTACATGACCGATGGGTCGTCGTCGTTTCCGCTGCTCTTCGGGCTCACCTCGGACGCGCCGTCGCCGCCGCCCGGGCCGTACTCGCCGGATGCCTGTAATCCGCGTACGCCTCCGCCCGCGACCCCGTCGCCTGCGCCCTCGCCAACCGCCTCGGCGGCGCCGCTCGCGCCGGAAACGTCGCCGGCCGCGCCGGTCCCGCCGGCCCCGACACCATGAGGCGGTCCGCGGTTCGCCTGAACTGCTCGCAACCCGCGACGCGTTCGAGCGCGTTAGGGGAATGAAGCAAAGGAGTGGTCGTGACTGAATCGACGTACGAGTATCTGACCGCCCAGACGCAGGACGGCATCGCGACCGTGACGCTTGCAAACCCCGCCAAGCGCAACCCGCTGTCGCTGGCAACGATGGGCGAGTTGCTGACGGCCTTCGAAACGATCCGCAAGGACTCGGCGGTGAAGGTCGTCGTCCTGCGCGGACTCGGCCCCGCGTTTAGCGCGGGCCACGATTTACGCGAACTTCAATGCGCCGGCGACGAGGCGGACGTCGTGCGGTTGCGGGCGATCTTCGACGCGTGCGTCCGCGTGATGACCGCGATCCAGTCAGTCCCGCAGCCGGTGATCGCCGAGGTCGCCGGCATCGCGACCGCCGCCGGCTGCCAGCTCGTCGCAAGCTGCGATCTCGCAATCGCCTCGTCTGAGGCGCAGTTCGCGACGCCCGGCGTCAACATCGGCTTGTTCTGCACGACGCCGATGGTCGCGCTCACGCGCGCGATCGGGCGCAAGCATGCAATGGAGATGCTGTTGACCGGCGATTTCATCGACGCGGCGACCGCGGAGCGCTGGGGTCTCGTCAACCGCGTCGTGCCGGCCGCCGAACTCGCCGGCGCGACGCTCGCGCTGGCTCGAAAAATCGCCGCCTCGAGCGCATTCGTCGTCGGGCTCGGTAAAGAGGCGTTCTACGCGCAGATCGATCTGGACCAGCCGAAAGCCTACGCGTATGCGAAAGAAGTGATGAGCATGAACGCGCTGGACGCCGATGCGCGTGAGGGCATGTCCGCGTTCCTCGAGCGTCGCGTGCCGTCTTGGAAGCGGTAGGGGTAAAGCTCCTCGCGTGCCTGGGGACGAGCCTGGCCTTCCTTTGGGACAGTCTCTACGGCTTGATCTTCGGCTTCCTGATCTCGGCGTTGGCGCAGGTCGTCTTTTCACGCGGAGCGCTGGAGCGCGCCCTCGGACCGAGCCTGCGCGGCGTCGCGAACGGGACCCTGTTCGGCATCGTGGCGTCGGCCTGCTCGTACGGCGCCGCCGCCGCCGCGCGCGGCTTCTACCGGAAGGGCGCGGACGCCCGAGCCGTCTTCGCGTTCATGATCTCGTCGACGAACATGAACGTCGCGATACTGATCATGTTTTGGGCGATGCTCGGCTGGCGCTTCGCGTTCGCCGAGTTCTTCGGCGGGCTCATCATTATCGCATTGGTCGCGGGAGGAGCGAGCCTGCTCTTGCGGCCGGGCGATCTACGCGTCGCGGCTGCTCCGGCTAGCGCCCTGGTGACGGAGTGCGTGCAATGCGGCATGGACGGCGACCGCGAGCACGCCGTCGCCTACGAGGGAACGACCTACTTGTTTTGCGGATCCCGCCATGAGGCCGCGTTTCGCGCCGCTCCGCAGGCGGTGCTCGCGGCCCACGTTGCCGAGTCTGCGCCGCGCGGTTTGGTTGCGCTGAGGGAACCCGCTACCTGGTCGAGCATCCTCGACACGATGCGAGCCGACGTCGAGATGCTGCGCACGGAACTGGTCGCCGGCTACCTGGTCGCGGGTTTCGCGGCGACGCTGGTTCGGCCTGAGTGGCTGTCGGGCGCGCTACGCGCCGTCGGCAGCGTCCCGTTCGCCGGCTACCCGCTCCTGCTGTTGAGCGGCCTCCTGCTGGCCGTCGTCACCTTCGTCTGCTCGATGGGCAACGTCCCGATCGCGCGCTTCCTGGCGGGCGCCGGCATACCGCTGGGTGCGAACACGACCTTCATCTACGGCGACCTGCTGATCCCGCCGCTGGTCGGCATTTACCGCAAATCGTTCCCGCCGCGCGTCGTATGGACGTTCCTCGGGCTCTTCACGCTCGGCGCACTCGCCGCGGGCGCAGCGATGGACGCGATCTTCGGTCAATTCGGCGGAAGCGCGATGACGATGGGCGCGCTGACGTTTTCGGATCGTTTTACCCTGGTTTCGAACCTCGTGGCGCTGGCCGCACTGGCGGGTGTCGTTCTGGTGGCGCGCGGAGCCTCGCGCGTGGGCGCGCCGGTACGGGCGAACCGATAGCGAAGGAGAGCTCATGACCGCCTCGCTCAAACCCATGCTTCTGGCTGCCGGCTGCGCGGCGTCGTTCGCGCTTTTCGCCGCTGCACGAGTTCCCGCCACAGCGGACGCACCGCAGCCGATCATTTGGTGCGCGAGCGACCTGGTCAGCGACGCGCAGAGCACGAGCGACCGCTACGTGCTCTCGTACCAAGCCGCGCGCCGCGCGCTGTGCGACGGGGACGCGGCGGCGACCGTGCGGGCGCTGGGCGCGATACTGCCCGACATGCGCTCGCGGTACAAGACCGACGGTACGCATTGGATCGATTACGGCCGGACCTATTTTTACGCGTTGCTCGCCACCCACGACGACGCGGGCGCGCGCCGTTTCCTCGACCAGTTCGAGAACGATTGGAAGCCGGCTCCCGAAGAGCGAGCCTTCTGGGGCGGCGACTTCGCTCACTCGTTTGCGGCCTACGTCGCCGACGATGCAGCGGTGCCACGGACCCCCGATCAAGCGGCGCAACACAAGCTCGATCCGCACCTAACCTATGCGCTTGCCGATCTGGGGGCCAAGGATCCCGCTGACGCAACGGCCGAGGTACAGGCTGTCGCGGACACCGGCAGCCTCTACGCTCTGATGCTCGGGAACCTTTACGCCCAGCAACACGACTGGCCGCACGCATTCGCTGCCTGGATCGCTGCGGCGGCTGCGGGACCGGGATCTCCTCAGATGGAGTTCTACGCGCTCGATCGCTGGAACGTATCGGCGCTCGAGATGATCTACTACTATCGGGCGCATGCGCCCGCGCAGGTTCCGGCGGCGAGCGTCTTCTGCGGTTCGCCCCACGACCTTGCGGCCGTCGAACAGCTGGCGCTCGGCCTGCCGCAGTCGACCGGTCTCGACGCGACGCACATCGTCGATGCGTCGATCGCCGGCGGCGTGCACGCGCGCGTCGACGTCGAGAGCAAGGGCGAGGTCGCGCTGTACTTCGACCTGCTTGGCGGTCAATGGCAGCCGGTCGCGCGTCCCGCCGCAACGGTCGCGTTTCCGAACGGCTGCCCCAACCCGCGCTTCATCAACCGCCCGAGCGGCTCTTAGGGCTTCGCGACCGCCGGGCCGCGCAGTGACGCGTACAGGGGCGCGAGCCGTTCGGCGAGCAAGGCTTGCAGCCGCTCGGGCTCGGCCAGGAAGGCATCGTGGCCGTGATTCGAGAGCAATTCGAAGTAACGGCTGTCGGCGCCCTCGCGGGCGAACCGCTCGGCCGTGGCGCGAACGTACTGCGGGAGGAAGAGCCAGTCGCTCGAGATCCCGACGAAGCTGAACTGCGGGTGCGGCACCGCGAGCGGCAGGTCGCGTACGTCGAAGAGATCCATCGCGCGGGTCAGGGCCAAGTAGGACGCCGGCTCCATGCGGGCCGCAAAGATCGCGCCTTGATAATCGAGGTAGCCTTCGACGTCGTACCGGTCGCTGGGGTTTTTCGTCGGATCGCCGCCCGTGCGATCGGCCTTACGCGCGTGGCGCTCGGCAAACAGCGCCTCCGATTTGTACGTCAGCATCGCGATCTTGCGTGCCAGCGCGATGCCCTCTGCGGGGCTGCGCGCGACGCGAATCGCTTCGCGCGCCACCGCGTTGAGCGCGATACCCATGGCCGCGAAGTGGTCGTAGGCTCCGATTGCGACGACCCGATCGACTTGGGCCGGCGCTTCGAGCGCCCAGGCGATCGCGCGCATGCCGCCGAGCGACCCTCCCACAACCGCGGCGAAGCGCGTAAAGCCAAGCCGCGCGAGCGCCTCGCGTTCGGCCCGCACCATGTCCGCAACGCCCACCACCGGGAAGGCATCGGCGTACGGAGCATCGTCGGGGCCGATCGAGCCTGGTCCGGTCGACCCGTAGCAACTCCCGAGTGCGTTCACGCAGACGATCGCGAGCGCGTTCGTGTCGAGCAGCTTGCCCGGACCGGCGAGCCCGCCCCACCAGTCGAGAACGCGCGACGAACCGGTCAGGGCGTGACAGACGAGCGCGAGGTTCGCGCCGTCCGGGCGCGGGCTGCCGTACACGCTCACCCGCTGAACGACGTCTTGGAGTGTGACGCCGCAATCGAGCCGCAGCGACCCGATCGTGACATCGCGCTCGAGGTCCGGCTCCCTAGCCGTGTTCGGACACTCGCGGACGCTGGCGGCGCACTTCAGACCGCCGGGGTACCCGTGAGGCTCGCCTCACGCGGATAGGATGTTTGTTTCGCGCCGGCCAGGGCTTGGTCGAGGTCGGCGATGATGTCGCGCACGTCCTCTATTCCGACGGAGAGACGGATCATGTCCTCCGTTACGCCGGACTCGATCTGCTGCACGACGTTGAGCTGCTGGTGGGTCGTCGTGGAGGGATGGATCACGAGGGACTTCGCGTCGCCCACGTTGGCGAGCAGCGAGAAGAGTTTGAGCCGATCGATCGTGGCCTTGGCCGCAACCGCTCCGCCCTTGACGCCGAACGTCAGGATGGCCCCGGCGCCGCTGGGCAAGTATTTCTTGGCGCGCGCGAACGAATGGTGGTCGCCCAATCCCGGGTAGGAGACCCAGGTTACGTCCGAATGCGCTTGCAGATATTCGGCTACGGCGAGGGCGTTCGCAGAATGCTTCGCCATGCGCAAGCCGAGGGTCTCGAGACCCTGCAAAAAGAGCCAGGAATTGAACGGCGAGAGGGCCGCGCCAAGGTCGCGCAACAACTGCACCCGCGCCTTGATGATGTAGGCGAGGTTTCCGAACGATGCGACGTAGCGCACGCCATGATACGACGCATCCGGTTCGGTAAACTCGGGGAACTTGCCGGACGCCGCCCAATCGAAATTCCCGCCGTCGACCAGCAAGCCTCCGATCGACGTCCCGTGGCCGCCGATGAACTTGGTGGCGGAATGGACGATGACGTTGGCTCCATATTCGAAGGGTCGAAGCAGCGACGGCGTCGCGAGCGTATTGTCGACGATCAGCGGAATCTTCGCTTCGCGCGCCACTTCCGCCACCGCCTCGAGGTCGAGGACGTCGACTTTCGGGTTACCGATGGACTCGGCGAAGATCGCTTTGGTGTTGGGCCGGATTGCGTTACGGAAGTTCTCCGCCTTGGCCGGGTCGACGAGCGAGATCTCGATCCCGAGCTTGGGCACGGTGTGCACGAACGCGCTGTACGTTCCGCCGTAGAGCGAGGCGGAACTGACGATGTGGTCTCCGGCTCGCGCGATGTTCAGGATCGAGTAGATGGTCGCGGCTTGACCGCTCGCGACCGCGAGCGCCCCGACCCCGCCTTCGAGCTGCGCGATCCGCTGCTCGAGCACGTCGCTCGTCGGGTTCATGATGCGGGTGTAGATGTTGCCGAACTCTTGCAGCGCGAACAGGCGTCCGGCGTGGTCGGCATCGTCGAACGTGTACGAGGTCGTCTGATAGATCGGGACCGCGCGCGCTTTGGTGTGCGGGTCGCCCGCATGGCCGCCGTGGATTGCGGTCGTGTCGAAGCGGTAATCGTTGTCGGGCATGAAACCTAAACTCCTAGCTGGGGGTGATCGGGGGGCA
>Ga0302314_10005047_pt1 | contig 24129 bp, 18 predicted proteins | sample III_Palsa_N2_3_FD_200533 | JGI IMG/M metagenome (GOLD analysis project Ga0302314, IMG submission 200533) | Peat permafrost microbial communities from Stordalen Mire near Abisko, Sweden - III_Palsa_N2_3 | ecosystem: Environmental > Terrestrial > Soil > Palsa > Peat permafrost | place: Sweden... | reverse complement strand
GGTTCGACTCACCGTCGAGGTGCCCTTCGAGGAGCTCAAGCCCAGCCTCGACGCGGCGTACAAGAAGATCAACCAGCAGGTCACGGTTCCGGGCTTCCGCAAGGGCAAGATCCCGGCCCGCGTCATCGACCAGCGCTTCGGCCGTGCCGCGGTGCTGGAGGAGGCTGTCAACGACGCGCTGCCGCGCTTCTACACGCAGGCCGTCGACGAGAACAAGATCGACGTCCTGGGACAGCCCGACATCGACGGCCTCGAGGGCGTCGAGCGGATCGCCGACGGCGGCGACCTGAAGTTCACCGCCGAGGTGGACGTCCGCCCCGAGATCACCCTGCCCGACTTCACGGGCATCGAGGTCGAGGTCGACGCGGTCACCGTGAGCGACGAGGACGTCGAGGAGAGCCTGAACCAGCTCCGCGACCGCTTCGCCTCGCTGAACACCGTCGAGCGCGCCGCGGCGCAGGGCGACATCGTCGTCCTGGACCTGTCGGCCGAGGTCGACGGTGAGGTCCCCGAGGACGGCACCGCCACCGGCGTCAGCTACGAGATCGGCTCCGGCCGGCTCCTCGACGGCATCGACGAGGCCGTCATCGGCCTGGAGGCCGGCGGCACCGCGACCTTCACCACCGAGCTCAAGGGCGGCACCGCCGAGGGCAAGGAGTCCGTGGTCACGGTCAGCCTGACCACGGTCCAGGAGAAGGAGCTCCCGGCCCTGGACGACGAGTTCGCCCAGCTCGCCAGCGAGTTCGACACCCTGGACGAGCTCAAGGACGACTCCCGCAAGCGGCTCGTCCGCATGAAGGAGTTCGACCAGGCCACCCAGGCCCAGGAGAAGGTCCTCGACAAGCTCATGGAGCTCGTCGAGATGCCCTACCCGGAGAAGCTGCTCGCGGACGAGGTCGAGACCCGCAAGCACAACCTGCAGCACCACCAGCTGCCGCAGATGGGCATCGACCTCGACGCCTACCTGACGCTCCAGGGCAAGACCGCCGAGGAGTTCGACGCCGAGCTGCTCGCCCAGGCCCAGAAGGGCATCAAGACCCAGTTCGTCCTGGACGCCATCGCGTCCAAGGAGGAGCTCGCGGTGAACCAGGAGGAGCTCACCGAGCACCTGCTGCGCCGTGCCGCCGGTTCCGGCATGACCCCGGACCAGTTCGCCCAGCAGGTCGTCGAGGGCGGCCAGGTGCCGCTGCTCGTCGGTGAGGTCGTCCGCGGGAAGGCGCTCGCGGTCGTCGTCGAGTCGGCGAAGGTCGTCGACACCGAGGGCAACCCCGTCGACTTCGAGGACGACGAGGACGAGGCCGAGGACACGGCAGTGGAGGCGGCCGAGGCCACCGAGACCGCCGAGACCGTCGAGGCCTGATCCCCGGCAGTACCTCCGAAGGGCCCGGACGCGCAGCGCGTCCGGGCCCTTCGGCCTGCGCCCCAACGGTCTTGGTGACCCTGCGCTCACAGCGAACAGTTCTGTGTAGGGGATGGTCAGGCCCCGCCTGCGCGTTAGGGTCCATGAGTACGAGGGCAGGGTGACTGTCGGTCCATCGTTGGACACCGCTGGAACCGACCTTCGACCGACCTTCGTAAGAGACGCTGTGACGGCGGAAGACCAGCCGTCCGAAGACAATGAGCGGGTGGATACGTGACGACTCCCCAGTTCCAGATGCCCGGCCAGATCCAGATGTCAGGGATGACGAGCCCGCGCGCCGCAGGTGACGTCGGCGGCGGCGGTCTGGGTGACCAGGTCTACAACCGTCTGCTCAACGAGCGCATCATCTTCCTCGGCCAGGAGGTCGACGACGAGATCGCCAACAAGATCACGGCGCAGCTGCTGCTGCTCGCGGCGGCCGACCCCGACCGCGACATCTACCTGTACATCAACTCCCCCGGTGGCTCCGTCACCGCGGGCATGGCGATCTACGACACCATGCAGTACATCAAGAACGACGTGGTCACCATCGCCATGGGCATGGCCGCCTCGATGGGCCAGTTCCTGCTCACCGCCGGCGCCAAGGGCAAGCGCTTCTCGCTGCCCAACTCCGAGATCCTGATGCACCAGCCGTCGGCCGGCCTCGGCGGCTCCGCCACCGACATCCGCATCCACGCCCAGCGCCTGGTCCGGATGAAGCACCGGATGGCCGAGCTGATCGCCGAGCACAGCGGCCAGACGACCGAGCAGATCACCAAGGACTCCGACCGCGACCGCTGGTTCAGCGCGCAGGAGGCCGTCGAGTACGGCCTGATCGATGCCATCATGCACAGCGCCGTGGACGTCCCCGGCGGTGGCGGCACGGGCGCCGCGTGAACAGCACCCCAGTCAACGACCACAGCCCGTACGCTTCCGGAGGCCGATCCGCATGAACATCCCCAGCCTGTCCAGCGCCCGTGCGCGTGTCGAGGACATGCGCGCCGAGGGCCGCTACATCATCCCCAGCTTCGTCGAGCGCACCTCGCAGGGCGTCCGCGAGTACAACCCGTACTCCAAGCTCTTCGAGGAGCGGATCATCTTCCTGGGCTCCCAGGTGGACGACACCTCCGCGAACGACATCATGGCCCAGCTGATCTGCCTGGAGTCGATGGACCCTGACCGGGACATCTCCATGTACATCAACTCGCCCGGCGGCTCCTTCACGGCGCTGACGGCCATCTACGACACCATGCAGTTCGTGAAGCCCGACGTGGCGACCGTCTGCATGGGCCAGGCGGCCTCCGCCGCCGCGGTGCTGCTGGCGGCGGGCGCCCCCGGCAAGCGGATGGCGCTGCCGAACGCCCGGATCCTGATCCACCAGCCCTACACCGAGACCGGCCGCGGCCAGGTGTCGGACCTGGAGATCCAGGCCAACGAGATCCAGCGGATGCGCGAGCAGCTGGAGGAGATGCTGGCCAAGCACTCCAGCCAGCCGCAGTCGCGGGTCAGTGAGGACATCGAGCGCGACAAGATCCTCACGGCCGCCGAGGCCCTGGAGTACGGCCTGATCGACCAGATCACGTCCACCCGCAAGGGCTCGCTGAACGACTGATCAGGGCCGGTTCCGGCCGACTGAGACGAGAACCACCCAGACTGGTGGCCCCCGGCTATTGGAGCGGGGGCCGCAGCCTGGCACCATCGGTTGTACCGACTGTGCGCCGTCCGCTCCTTTTCCACATCCTGCGGCGGTGTCCTACAGGCTCTGCAACTTCCCCCAGCGGTCCCGCGCGGCCGTTCGACCGGCGAATTCGCCCAGGGCGGAAGAGGGAAGCTCGCCGAACACGGCGGATCGGGGGTCCTGACGGAGTACCGTCGGAAACCAAGCACCAGGCTCCTGCCCCAACGGGGCCTTTGGCGAAGGGGAAGCACCTCGTGGCACGCATCGGTGACGGTGGCGACCTGCTCAAGTGCTCGTTCTGCGGAAAGAGCCAGAAGCAGGTGAAGAAGCTCATTGCCGGGCCCGGCGTGTACATCTGCGACGAGTGCATCGACCTGTGCAACGAGATCATCGAAGAGGAGCTCGCCGAAACCTCCGAGGTGAGGTTCGAGGAGCTTCCCAAGCCCCGGGAGATCTACGAGTTCCTGGACGGCTACGTGGTGGGCCAGGAGGCGGCGAAGAAGTCACTCTCCGTGGCCGTCTACAACCACTACAAGCGGGTCCAGGCGGGCGAGAACAGCAAGCACGGCCGCGACGAGGGCATCGAGCTGGCCAAGTCCAACATCCTGCTGCTCGGCCCGACCGGCTCCGGCAAGACCCTGCTGGCGCAGACGCTGGCCCGGATGCTGAACGTGCCGTTCGCCATCGCCGACGCCACGGCGCTGACGGAGGCCGGCTATGTCGGCGAGGACGTCGAGAACATCCTGCTGAAGCTGATCCAGGCGGCGGACTACGACGTCAAGAAGGCCGAGACCGGGATCATCTACATCGACGAGATCGACAAGGTCGCCCGCAAGAGCGAGAACCCGTCGATCACCCGCGATGTCTCCGGCGAGGGCGTGCAGCAGGCGCTGCTGAAGATCCTGGAGGGGACGACGGCTTCGGTGCCCCCGCAGGGCGGCCGCAAGCACCCGCACCAGGAGTTCATCCAGATCGACACCACCAACGTGCTGTTCATCGTGGGTGGCGCCTTCTCCGGCCTGGAGCGGATCATCGAGTCCCGGGCCGGCAAGAAGGGCATCGGCTTCGGCGCGACGATCCGCAGCAAGCACGAGATCGAGTCCAGCGACCAGTTCCGCGCGGTCATGCCCGAGGACCTGGTGAAGTTCGGGATGATCCCGGAGTTCATCGGCCGCCTCCCGGTCATCACCAGCGTCCACAACCTGGACCGCGACGCACTGCTGCAGATCCTCACCGAACCCAAGAACGCGCTGGTCAAGCAGTACCGGCGGCTCTTCGAACTCGACGGCGTGGAGCTGGAGTTCACCGACACCGCGCTCGACGCCATCGCCGACCAGGCCATCAAGCGCTCCACCGGCGCCCGCGGCCTGCGCGCCATCATGGAGGAGGTGCTGATGTCCGTGATGTACGAGGTGCCCTCGCGCAAGGACGTCGCCCGCGTGGTGGTCACCGAGGACGTCGTCCTGGAGCACGTCAACCCGACGCTGGTGCCGCGCGACCTGCGCACCCAGCGCGAGCGCCGCGAGAAGTCGGCGTAGCCGCAGCGAAGCGAAGCAGGAGGCCCCGCACCCCGTCCCCGGGATGCGGGGCCTCCTGCTGGTCGGCCCTGCTGGTCAGCCCTTGGCCACCGGGACCGAGTTGATGACGACCGTGTCCGCGGGCTTCCCGTCGGAGCCGCCGCCGCTCACGCCGTCCTTGGCGATGTGCTGGAGGATCGGCAGGCCCGAGGTGATGGTCCCGAAGGGCGTGTAGGCGGCGGACAGCTGGCTGTCCTGGTAGACCAGGAAGAACTGCGAACCATTGGTGTCGGGACCGGAGTTCGCCATCGCGAGGGTGCCCGCCGGGTAGGTGCCGCCCTGGATCGCCGGGTCGTTGAGGTACTCGTCGTCGAACTTGTAGCCGGGGCCGCCGGTGCCCGTCCCGGTCGGGTCGCCGCACTGCAGCACATAGATGCCGGAGGTGGTGAGCCGGTGGCAGTGGGTGTGGTCGAAGTAGTCCTGCTGTGCCAGGAAGACGAAGCTGTTGACGGTGTGCGGGGCGTTCCTGGCGTCCAGCTTGATGCCGATGTCGCCGCAGGAGGTCTTCAGCGTGGCCGAGTAGGCCGCCGAGACGTCGATGCTCATCGCCGGGGCACTGGACCACTGCTTGCCGTCGGGGCTGCCGGAGGCGGTGTTCCCGCAGAAGGCCGTGCTCGTCCCGCTGCCGGAGGTGGCGAGGGCGACGCCGCCCGCGACGAGGGCGGCCACCAGCACCGCCGCGCCGATGACGGCGGCCCTGCGCCGTCCGGCCCTGGTCTTCTCGGCGGCCCGGAGCTCGTCGATCCGCGCACGCCGGGCGGCGTTCCTGTCCTCGCTCACCTGGGCTCCTCCTGTCGTGTCCGTCGCCTGATCGCTGACAGTTGACCAGAAGGAGCCCCGGGGGGAGCGGTAGGCGCGACGCGCAGGACTACTTCTTGACCTCGGCCACGGCCCGCATGGCCAGGGTCTCGGTGGCGAGGGCGGACAGCTGGGAGGGGACGGCTGCCGTCGAGTTGACCGAACCGAAGTCCATGAGCGCCGCATAGGTGCTGTTGTCGGCCCAGACGCAGGTCGGGACCTTGGCGGTGCCGCTGAACGTCAGTATCGCGCACTGCATGGAGCCGCCGAGCGGGCCCGCGGGCTCGTCGGTCTTGCTGGTCACCGTGCCGGCTCCGTTGCCGGTGACGCCCTGCCAGAACTCGCTCAGCTGGAGCGAGGCGCCGGGGGTGTCGCCGTAGGCGCCGACGAAGATCAGGCCGGGGACGGTGGCGCCCGCCGTGGTGTCGTAGGTGGTGACCACCGGGGTCACCCCGGCCTTGTCCAGGCCGGACTCGGAGGCCTGCATGCTCTTGGCGGCCGCATTGGTGTCGTCCCTGGTGAGCCCCTGGAAGGACTGCGGCGCGACGATCTTGTACTTTCCGGTGGTGGCCACGGTGGTGGCCACGAAGTAGGCGATCACGCCGCCGACGACGAGGATCACCGCTGCGGCGAGACTCAGGACGATCTTGAGAGTCTTGCGGCTCTTCGGTGCCGGTGGCACCGGAAAGCCCTGGCCCCAGGCGGCATCGGGGGCGCCGTAGGGTGCGGGCTGGCCGAACTCGGGTGCCGGCTGGCCGTACTGGGGAGCGGGGGGACCGTAAGGGGCGGCGTCACCAGGGGTCTCCTGGCCAGGCGGCGGATACATGGACATAGTCGAACATCAGAGCAGTGCCGGGACGGGCGTGTCCACGGGATTCCCCTCGGCGGCGACATCGATACCCATTGGGTATGCACAGGGAAGCCGTTCGTGACCATGGGCCGCCACCGGCGGCCGGGGGCCTCCGCGCCCGGAAAATCGACTGGCGAAGCTGGGTAAACTTCGCTGTGTGACCGACACTAACCCGCGCCCCGAGAACCACGGGGACCACAGCGCCCTCGAGACCCTGCCGACCCAGTACACCCCGGCGGAGGTAGAGGGCCCGCTGTACGAGCGCTGGGTCGAGTCCGGATACTTCACCGCGGACGCCAAGAGCGACAAGCCGCCGTACACCATCGTCATCCCGCCGCCGAACGTCACCGGCGCCCTGCACCTGGGCCACGCGTTCCAGCACACGCTGATGGACGCGCTCACCCGCCGCAAGCGCATGCAGGGCTTCGAGACCCTGTGGCTGCCCGGGATGGACCACGCCGGCATCGCCACCCAGAACAAGGTCGAGCAGCAGCTCGCCGAATCCGGGCTGTCCCGCCACGACCTGGGCCGCGAGGCGTTCACCGCCAAGGTCTGGGAGTGGAAGGAGCAGTACGGCGGCCGGATCCTCGGCCAGATGCGCCGCCTCGGCGACGGCGTCGACTGGTCCCGCGAGCGCTTCACCATGGACGAGGGCCTGTCGCAGGCCGTCCAGACCATCTTCAAGAAGCTCTTCGACGACGGCCTGATCTACCGCGCCGAACGCATCATCAACTGGTGCCCGCGGTGCCTCACCGCGCTCTCCGACATCGAGGTCGAGCACGAGGATCTGCCCGGCGAGCTGGTCTCCATCCGCTACGGCGACGGCGACGACTCGATCGTCGTCGCCACCACCCGCGCCGAGACCATGCTCGGCGACACCGCGATCGCCGTCCACCCGGACGACGCCCGCTACGCGCACCTGGTCGGCCGCACCGTCGCCCTGCCGCTGACGGACCGCCGGATCCCGGTCGTCGCCGACGAGCACGTCGACCCGGAGTTCGGCACCGGCGCGGTCAAGGTCACGCCGGCCCACGACCCCAACGACTTCGCCATCGGCCAGCGGCACAACCTGCCCAACCTGACGGTGATGGACGAGCACGGCGTCATCACCGTCCACGGCCCCTTCCTGGGCCTGGACCGCTTCGAGGCCCGCTCGGCGGTCGTCGGCACCCTGCGCGAGCAGGGGCGCATCGTCGCCGAGAAGCGCCCCTACATGCACGCCGTCGGCCACTGCTCGCGCTGCCACACGGTGGTCGAGCCGCGGCTGTCGCTGCAGTGGTGGGTCAGCGTCGCACCGCTCGCCGCCCAGGCCGGCGAGGCGGTCAGGGACGGCCGGGTGCAGATCCACCCGAAGGAGCTGGAGAAGCGCTACTTCGACTGGGTCGACAACATGCACGACTGGTGCATCTCGCGCCAGCTGTGGTGGGGCCACCGGATCCCGGTCTGGTACGGCCCCGACGGCGAGACCGTCTGCCTCGGCCCCGGCGACGCGGCCCCGACCGGCGAGGGCTGGCACCAGGACCCCGACGTCCTGGACACCTGGTTCTCCAGCGGCCTGTGGCCGTTCTCCACCCTCGGCTGGCCCGAGCAGACGCCCGACATGGAGAAGTTCTACCCGACCGACGTCCTGCTGACCGGCCACGACATCATCTTCTTCTGGGTCGCCCGGATGATGATGCTCGGCCTCTACGCGATGGACGGCCGCGCCCCGTTCCACACCATCGCGCTCACCGGCCTGGTCCGCGACCAGTTCGGCAAGAAGATGTCGAAGTCCTCTGGCACCGCCGTCGACCCGCTGGACTGGATGGACGAGTTCGGCGCCGACGCCGTCCGCTTCACCCTGGCCAGTGGCGCCAACCCGGGCGCGGACGTCCCGATCGGCGAGGACTGGGTCAAGGCCTCCCGCAACTTCTGCAACAAGGTCTGGAACGCCACCCGCTTCGCGCTGATGAACGGCGCCACGCTGGAGGGCCCGCTGCCGGCCGCCGAGGCGCTCTCGGCCACCGACCGCTGGATCCTGTCCCGCCTCAACGCCGTGGTCACCGAGGTCGACGGCCTCTACGAGGACTACCAGTTCGCCAAGCTCACCGACGCCCTCTACCACTTCGCCTGGGACGAGGTCTTCGACTGGTACGTCGAGCTGTCCAAGGCGACGCTGATCGCCGGGGGACCGGCGGCCGACGCGACCCGCCGCGTCCTCGGGGAGGTCCTGGAGGTCACCCTGCGGCTGCTCCACCCGGTGATCCCCTTTGTCACCGACACCCTGTGGACCACGCTCACCGGCGGTGAGTCGGTCGTCGTCGCCGACTGGCCGACGGCGGACGCCGGTCGCCGGGACGAGGCCGCCGAGCAGGAGATCGCCACGCTGCAGCAGGTGGTCACCGAGATCCGCCGCTTCCGCGCCGACCAGGGCCTCAACCCCGGCCAGAAGGTCCCCGCGCGGCTCGACCTCTCGGGGACGGCGCTGGCAGCGCACGAGGCGGCCCTGCGCTCCGTCGCCAAGCTCCAGCCCGCCGGGGAGGGCTTCCACGCGACCGCGACCCTGCCGGTCGCCGGCGCCACCGTGGCGCTGGACCTGTCGGGCACGATCGACGTCGCCGCCGAGCGCAAGCGCCTGGCGAAGGACCTCGCGACGGCCGAGAAGGAGCTGGCGCAGTCGCAGGCGAAGCTCGCCAACGAGGCGTTCCTCGCCAAGGCGGCCCCGGTCGCCGTGGAGAAGATCCACGCCCGGCTGGCCAAGGCCGAGGCCGACATCACCCGCCTCACCGCCCAGCTGGCGGCACTCCCGGCCGACTGACCCCGCCCGATCGCAGCGCCGCAGGCCGGACCTGTCCCGCACACCGGGACAGGTCCGGCCTGTTGCGTCCGCTCCGTAGACTGACGGCATGAGCAGCACTCCCCGCCCCGTCGTCCCGCCGCCGGACGCGGCCGCGGTGCTGGCGTCGATCGCGGCCGCGGACGCGGCGGCCGCCGCCGTCCGGCAGGGGGCCGACGACGGCAGCGAGGGCGGGGGCCGCCGCGCCAACAAGGGGATCTGGATCCGGGCGGCGGTCTACGTCATCGGCTTCCATGTCTTCGCCGCCTTCGTCATGCTGCTGTTCTTCGCGGCCGGCGCCCAGCACTGACCGGCCTGGCGTTCGCCCGCCCCGGACGCTCCGTAGACTGGGGGCGTGAGCGAAGCAGCCAGCACCAACAGCCAGCACCCCGACGACACCGACCCCGCGGCGCAGCTGCAGGAGGTGACCGCGGAGCTGACCGCGCGCTGGCCGGAGACGAAGATGGAGCCGTCGCTGGACCGGATCGCCGCGCTGATGGACATCCTGGGCCAGCCCCAGCGGTCCTACCCGGCCATCCACATCACCGGGACCAACGGCAAGACCAGTACCGCCCGCATGATCGAGCAGCTGCTGCGCCACTTCGAGCTGCGCACCGGCCGCTACACCAGCCCGCACGTGGAGTCGGTGACCGAGCGGATCAGCCTCGACGGCGAGCCCATCAGCCCGGAGCTGTTCGTCCACACCTACCGCGACATCGAGCCCTACATCGCCATGGTGGACGCCTCCCAGCCGATCCCCATGTCGTTCTTCGAGGTCGTCACCGGCATGGCCTACGCGGCCTTCGCCGACGCCCCGGTGGACGTGGCCGTGATCGAGGTCGGCCTCGGCGGCACCTGGGACGCGACCAATGTCATCGACGCCCCGGTCTCGGTGATCGCCCCCATCTCCCTGGACCACATCCACATCCTGGGCGACACCACCGGCCAGATCGCCACCGAGAAGTCCGGGATCATCAAGAAGGGCGGCCTGGCCGTCGTCGCCCATCAGCCGCTCGACGCCGCCGAGGTGATCCTCAGGCGCGCCGTGGAGGTGGACGCCACGGTCGCCCGCGAGGGCATGGAGTTCGGCGTGGTCCACCGGGACATGGCCATCGGCGGCCAGCTGCTGACGCTGCGCGGGGTCTCCGGGCACGAGTACGACGAGGTCTTCATCCCGCTGCACGGCGCCCACCAGGCACAGAACGCCGCGCTGGCGCTGGCCGCGGTCGAGGGCTTCTTCGGCGTCGGCACCGCGCGCGAGCAGCCGCTGGACATCGACAAGGTCCGCGCGGCCTTCTCGGGGGTCAGCTCGCCCGGCCGTCTCGAGGTCATCCGCAGCAGTCCCACGATCGTCCTGGACGCCGCGCACAACCCGGCCGGGGCGCGGGTGACCGCCGACGCGATCAGCGAGTCCTTCGGCTTCACCCGGCTCATCGGGGTCATCGGCACCAGTGGCGACAAGGACTCCGCGGGTCTGCTCGAGGCCCTGGAGCCGGCGCTCACCGAGGTCGTGATCACCCGGAACTCCACCGAGCGCGCCAGCGACATCGACCGGCTCGCCGAGACCGCCGTGGAGATCTTCGGCGAGGACCGGGTGCAGGTCGAGTCCCGCCTGGACGATGCCATCGACGCCGCCGTCACCCTCGCCGAGGAGGTCGGCGACCTGGGCGGCTCGGGTGTGCTGATCACCGGTTCCATCATCACCGTGGGCGAGGCCCGCATCCTGCTCAGCCCCCGCTGACACCCGCCCTTCCCGCCGTCCCGCCCCGAGAGGCCCCCGTCGTGCGCACCCTCTGCTCCTCCACCCTGATCGCCGAGGCGATGGTGGTGGGTTTCGCCGCCCTTGTGGCGATGCATCTCTCCTCCGTGGCCCACGGCACGCTGTGGGCGGTCTGCGGCGCCGCCATGGCCCTGTGCGTCCTGCTCTGCGGGGTCATCACCCGTCCGGGCGCGGTCGCCGTGGGCTGGGTGCTGCAGGCGGCGCTGATCGCCAGCGGCCTGGTGGTGGGGATGATGTACGCGCTCGGTGTGATCTTCGCGGCGCTGTGGTGGGCGTCGGTCCACTACGGCCGCAAGATCGACACGATCAAGGCGGCGCGGGCCGCAGCCGCCTGACCCGGCCCCCGGCCCCCGAGTCCCGGTGGAGCGGTCACCTCTGATCGCAGCTCGGCCCGCCGACGCAGGGGTGGTGACGGCCAAGATCGGCTGCGCCGTCCCGTGGGTCACCACCGCCCGGAGCCCGGAGCCCGGGGGAGGGGGCCGCAGCCCTCGGGATAGGCTCGTCCCGATCATCAGATCAGTCCCCGTGCCTCACCACCCCCGGAGCGCCCCAATGCCGCAGCGCAGCCTCGTCCTTCTCAAGCCCGACGCGGTCCGCCGCGGCCTCGTCGGCGAGATCGTCGCCCGGATCGAACGCAAGGCGGGCTGGACCCTGGCCGCGATGGAGCTGCGCACCCTGGACGAGGCCACGCTGGCGCAGCACTACGCCGAGCACGTGGGCAAGCCGTTCTACGCGCCGCTGGTCGAGTTCATGGCCTCGGGCCCGGTCGTGGCGCTGATCGTCGAGGGCGAGAGCGTGATCGAGGGCATCCGCGCGCTGGCCGGGAAGACCAACCCGCTGGAGGCCGGCCCCGGCACCATCCGCGGCGACTTCGCGACGATCACCCGCGAGAACCTGATCCACGCCTCCGACTCCGACGAGTCCGCCGAGCGCGAGATCAAGATCTTCTTCCCCGCGTTCGCCTGATCGGCGGCGCGGCCCACGAGGTTCCCGAGTATCACCCGTTCGAGGGTAGGGCGCGCGGGCAGGCAGGCTTTCGGACCATCATATTCCGCGTTATTCCGGACAGTCGGGGCAGAAGCACGCCGACACAGGGGTCCAAATAACGGAATATCGGATCGTCTGCATAGACACTGGGTCAAAAGGTACGGTCACCCTGAGTGCCTCCATGGCTACCATGGTGTCGACCCGGCAACGGTGTCTGACGGTTTGTCACCGCGAGCCCGCAGCCGCCCCACCCTCGAACCTCGGGAAGGCCACCCATACCCATGGCGAACTACAGCATGTCGTTCATTGGTCGTGACATGGCTGTCGACCTCGGCACCGCCAACACTCTCGTGTACGTCAGGGGTCGTGGGATCGTCCTCAACGAGCCGTCCGTCGTCGCCGTCAACACCAACACCGGCGGCATCCTCGCGGTCGGCGCCGAGGCGAAGAAGATGATCGGGCGCACGCCCGGCAACATCGTGGCCATCCGCCCGCTCAAGGACGGGGTGATCGCCGACTTCGAGATCACCGAGCGGATGCTCCGCTACTTCATCCTGAAGATCCACCGCCGCCGCTACGCCGCCCGCCCCCGGGTCGTGGTCTGCGTCCCCAGCGGCATCACCGGCGTCGAACGGCGGGCTGTGATCGAGGCGTCCCGGCAGGCCGGCGCCCGCCAGGTGCACATCATCGAGGAGCCCATGGCCGCCGCCATCGGCGCCGGACTGCCGGTCCACGAACCCACCGGCAACATGGTCGTCGACATCGGCGGCGGCACCACCGAGGTCGCCGTGATCTCGCTCGGCGGCATCGTCACCGCCCAGTCCATCAGGACCGCGGGCGACGAACTCGACAACGCCGTCATCCAGCACATCAAGAAGGAGTACTCGCTGCTCCTCGGCGAACGCTCGGCCGAACAGATCAAGATGAGCATCGGCTCCGCCCACCCGGTCGACGGGGACAAGGAGGAGCACAGCGAGATCCGCGGCCGCGACCTGGTCAGCGGTCTGCCCAAGACCGTGGTGATCTCCGCGGCCGAGGTCCGCCAGGCCATCGAGGAGCCCGTCAACTCCATCGTGGACGCCGTCAAGACGACCCTCGACCAGTGCCCGCCGGAATTGGCGGGTGACATCATGGACCGCGGCATCGTTCTCACTGGGGGCGGCGCACTTCTGCGCGGCCTGGACGAGCGGCTGCGCCGTGAGACCGGGATGCCGGTCCACATCGCGGAGAACCCGCTGGACTCGGTCGCCCTGGGCGCGGGCAAATGCGTCGAGGAGTTCGAGGCGCTGCAGCAGGTCCTGGATTCCCAGCCGCGTCGCTGACGCTCTTTCAGTCAGATCTGACCCACACTCAGCACACCAGGACAGGTCCCGGGAACCGCGGCTTCCGGGGCCTCCGCACCCAGTGAAGGGCCCTGCCGAGGACCGTGAGGGACACCCGAGAAAGCCGGCTCCTGCTCGTCCTGCTCGTCGCCGTCGCCTTCGCACTGATCACCGTGGACATCCACGGCGGTGACGACTCCCCGCTGAACGGTGCCCGTGCCGTCACCGCCTCCGTCCTTGGCCCGGTCGAGAGCGGGGTCTCCGGCATGGTCAGGCCGGTCGCGGACGCCATGACCGCGCTGCGCGAGTCCGGCACCAGCGGGGACCGCATCCGCGGCCTCGAACAGCAGAACGCCAGGCTCAAGCAGCAGCTCTCCAGTTCCGACCTGGCCCGGAGCCGCACCACCGAACTCACCCGGCTGCTCGGCGAGGCCGGCGCCGGGCAGTACACCATCAAGGCCGCCCAGGTCGTGGCCGTCGGCGCGGCCCAGGGCTTCTCCTGGACCGTCACCATCGACATCGGCAGCCGCTCCGGCATCCAGCGCGACATGACCGTCATCAACGGCGAGGGACTCGTCGGCCGGATCACCACCGTCGGCCCCGACACCTCCACCGTGCTGCTGGCCAGCGACCCCGGCTTCAGCGTCGGCACCCGGATGGAGGGCAGCGGCGAGGTCGGCTTCGCCACCGGGCAGGGCGACGGGCCGATGCGGGTCGAACTCCTCAACGGCCAGGCGCAGGTCAAGGACGGCGACCGGCTGGTCACCTTCGGCTCCGAGAACGACCGCCCGTTCGTCCCCGGCGTGCCGGTCGGCACCGTCACCCGTGTCGAGGACACCCCGGGGCAGCTCACCCGCACGGTCCTGGTCAGAACCTTCGTCAGCTTCACCACGCTGGACCTGGTCGGCGTGGTGGTCCAGCCGCCCGCCACCGACCCGCGCTACGCGGTCCTGCCGCCCAAGCCCGCACCTCACTGAAAGGGCCTCAGACCTCATGTGGCTGCACCGCTTCCTGCTCTCCGCGGTCCTGGTCGTCGTGGCCCTGGTCGTGCAGGTCAGCGTCCTCGGCCGACTGGGACTGCCCGGTGCCGTCCCCGACCTGATGCTGCTCGTGGTGATAGGGCTCGCCCTGGTGTTCGGCCCGACCGGCGGCTGTCTCGTCGGCTTCGGCGCCGGAATGCTCGCCGACCTCGCCCCGCCCGCCGACCACCCCGTCGGCAGCTACGCCCTGGTGCTGTGCGTCCTCGGCTACGCCGCCGGGCTGCTCAGGACCGAGAGCGGCCAGATCCACTCGGTGTTGACCCCCCTGCTGGTGGTCGTCGCCGCGGCCGTCACCGCGACCCTGATGTACGCGGGCGTCGGCGCGCTCGTCGGCGACACCGCCGCCCGCCACGTCGGGCTCACCGGGCTGCTCGCCACCGCCGCGGTCTACGACGTGCTGCTCGCGCCCTTCGTGGTCCCCGGCGTGATGGCGCTGGCCAGGCGCACCGGCAGCCGGTCCGTCACCGGGGGCAGCGGCTACGGCGGCTACGGCGGCGGGCAGGGCCCCACCGGCTCCAGGCGGTCCGGGCTCGACCGCAAGGGCTCCATCTTCGGCGGCGGGGGCAGCCGCACCGGCGGGGCGTCCGGCCTCGGCACCGTGCCCGGCTTCGGCAGCGGCGGCGGCTCCACCGGCGGCGGGTCCCGGCGCTCCGCACACAAGTCCAGTTCGTAACGCCCAGGGCCCGGGAAGTTGGAGTCGAAAACCATGACCTACTCCACGGAGACCGGCAGCCGAAGCACCCGGGTGACCGGCCGGCTGGTGATCCTCCAAGTCATCGTGCTCTCCCTGCTGGCCACCCTCGGCGGCAGGCTCTGGTACCTGCAGATCCGCAACGGCCGGCAGTACTCGCAGGAAGCCGTGTCCAACCACATCCGCCCGGTCCTGGTCCCGGCCGTGCGCGGCCAGATCCTCGACGCCAACGGGCTCCCGCTGGCCGACAACACCACCCAGCTGGTGGTGTCCGTCAGCCGGACCGCGCTGCTGCAGCAGAAGGACGGCGGCATCGCCGTGCTGAACCGGCTCGCCCAGGTGCTCGGCATGAGCGCCAAGGAGGTGCACGAGAAGGTCAGGCTCTGCGACGCGCTGACCCCCCAGCCCTGCTGGAACGGCTCCCCGTACCAGCCGATCCCGGTGACCGACAAGGCCACCACCCAGCAGGCCATGCAGATCATCGAGCGCCGCGAGGACTTCCCCGGAGTCACCGCCGACCCGACCGCGGTCCGGGAGTACCCGTCCCCCGACGGGGCCAACGCCGCCCAGCTGCTCGGCTACCTCTCCCCGGTCACCCAGGAGGAGATCACCGCCACCACCGGGGCCGACGGCAAATCCACCTACGCCGCCTCCGACCAGGTCGGCCGCGCCGGGCTCGAAGCCCAGTACGACAGCCAGCTGCGGGGACGGCCGGGACTGGACAACCTGGAGGTCGACAACCTCGGCCGGGTCACCGGCAGCGCCGGAGGCGCCGCCGCCACCCCCGGCGACGACATCGTCACCAGCATCGACGCCCGGATCCAGGGCATCGCCGAACAGCAGCTGCAACAGGGCCTGCTGACCCTGCGCAAGACCTGGGACCCGGTCACCCACGAGTTCTTCAAGGCCGACTCCGGCGCGGTCGTGGTCATGGACGTGCACACCGGCCGGATCATCGCCATGGCCAGCGCCCCCACCTACAACCCCAACATCTGGACCGGCGGCATCTCCGACAAGGACTACGCGGCACTGAGCAGCCCCGCCTCCGACTTCCCGCTGCTGAACCGCGCCACCCAGGGCCAGAGCGCGCCCGGCTCCACCTTCAAGGTGGTCACCACCTCCGGGGCGCTCAACGCCGGCTACACCTACAGCGACACCTTCCCCTGCACCTCGTCGATGACCATCGGCGGCCGGGTCTTCAAGAACTTCGAGGGCGAGAACTTCGGCGAGATCAACCTCTCCAAGGCCCTGGAGGTGTCCTGCGACACGGTGTTCTACAACATCGCGTACCAGCAGTGGCTCAAGGACGGCGGCACCAGGCCCACGCACCCCGCCGACTGGCTCTACCGGGCCGCCCACCAGTTCGGGCTCGGCGCCGCGACCGGCATCGACCTGCCCGGAGAGGTCCCCGGCCGGGTCCCCGACCGCGCCTGGCACGACGCCTACTACGACGAGATGAAGGGCATCTGGTGCCGGCAGGCCGCCGCCCCCGGCAACTCCTACCTCACCCAGATCGCCCGTGAGGACTGCGCTGACTTCGCCACGCTGCGCGCCGGTGACGAGGTCAACTACGCCATCGGGCAGGGCGACACCCTGGTCACCCCGATCCAGATGGCCCGCGTCTACGCCGCCCTGGCCAACGGCGGCACACTCTTCCGACCCGAGATCGCCAAGGCCGTGGTCACCCCCACCGGCCGACTGGTCCAGAACCTCGAACCGGTGGTCCAGGGGCGGCTCCCGGACACCCAGCGCACCCTCCAGTACATCGACGACGCCACCGCCGGAGTCATCACCAGCGGTACCGCGGCCTGGAAGTTCCAGGGCTGGCCGCAGGACAAGATCGAGCTGCACGCCAAGACCGGTACCGCCGAAGTCGTCGGCAAGCAGACCACGTCCTGGTTCGACACCTACACCAAGGACTACGCCGTGGTCATGACGATCTCCCAGGGCGGTACCGGCTCCGGCGGCGCCGGACCCGCCGTGCGCAACATCTACAGCGCCCTGTACGGAGTCCAGCCGAACAACACCATCGACCCGAAGAAGGCGCTGCTGGCCACCCCGCAGACCGAACTGCCGACCTTCGCCGCCGACGGCACCGTGCTCCAGCAGGCCGCCTATGCCGAGGACACCGCCGTCCGGCAGGCCGTCACCGACGGACTGCCCGGCGGCGCCCCCGCGCCGGCGCCCCGCGGCCCGCTGGTCCAGCCCGTCCTGCTCGCCCTCGCACCGGAACGGAGGGCCGACGGATGGGCGGCCTGAGCACCAGCTACCGCACCCCCCGCTACTCTCCGCAGCGCGGAGCCGTCGGCCGGCTGCTCTCCCGCGAGTCGCCGCTGCGCCGGATGGACTGGACGCTGGTCTGCGCCGCCATGGCGCTCTCCGGCATCGGCTCGCTGCTGGTGTGGTCCGCGACCCGCAGCCGCAGCGACATCAACCACGGCGATCCGCAGTACTTCCTGGTCAGGCATCTGCTCAACATGCTCGTCGGCATGGTCCTGTGCGGCGCGATCGTGCTGCTCGGCCACCACCGGCTGCGCACGGCGGTGCCCTTCCTCTACGGCTTCGCGGTCCTCGGCGTGCTCGCGGTGCTCAGCCCGCTCGGCTCCACCGTCAACGGCGCGCACTCCTGGATCGTGCTCGGCGGGGGCTTCTCGGTGCAGCCCTCCGAATTCTGCAAGATCGCGATCATCCTGGGCATGGCGACGCTGCTCTCCGCCCGGGTCGACGCGGGGGAGGTGGACCATCCGGAGGGGCGCGCCATCGTCCAGGCCCTGGCCCTGGCGGCGGTCCCGATCGGGGTCATCCTGCTGATGCCGGACCTCGGCTCCACCATGGTCATGGTGGTGATCATCCTCGGTGTGCTGCTCGCCTCCGGGGCACCCAACCGCTGGCTCTTCAGCCTGCTCGCCGTCGGCGGCGGGGGGGCGTTCGCCGTCGTCCGGCTGCACCTGCTGAAGCAGTACCAGATCGCCCGCTTCGCGGCCTTCGCCGACCCGGCCCTCGACCCCGCCGGAGTGGGCTACAACACCGCGCAGGCCAGGATCGCCATCGGCTCCGGCGGCCTGCTCGGCAAGGGCCTGTTCAAGGGCAGCCAGACCACCGGGCAGTTCGTCCCCGAGCAGCAGACCGACTTCGTGTTCACGGTCGCGGGGGAGGAGCTGGGATTCCTCGGCGCCGGACTGATCATCCTGCTGCTCGCCGTCGTGATGTGGCGGGCCTGCCGGATCGCCAGGACCGCGGGCGACCTCTACAGCACGATCGTGGCGGCCGGAGTGGTGTCCTGGTTCGGTTTCCAGGCCTTCGAGAACATCGGGATGACCCTGGGGATCATGCCGGTGGCGGGCATCCCGCTGCCGTTCGTCAGCTACGGGGGGTCGTCGATGTTCGCGATCTGGGTCGGCATCGGGCTGCTGCAGTCGGTGAAGATGCAGCGGTCCATGGCCGGCGGCTGACGGCGGCGGTTTCGGCCGGGGCCTCCCGCCGCGCTAGTCTGGGGGGTCACCCCGGCGTCCACACGAAAGTCCTCCCCATGCCTGTCGAGTCGGTCTTCCCGCGCCTGGAGGCCCTCCTCCCGCACGTCCAGAAGCCGATCCAGTACGTCGGTGGCGAGCTCAACTCCACCGTCAAGGACTGGGACGCCTGTGATGTCCGCTGGGCCCTGATGTACCCCGACGCCTACGAGGTCGGGCTGCCCAACCAGGGCGTCATGATCCTCTATGAGGTGCTCAACGAGCGCGAGGGCGTGTTGGCCGAGCGCACCTACAGCGTCTGGCCGGACCTGGAGGCGCTGATGCGCGAGCACCGGGTGCCCCAGTTCACGGTGGACGCGCACCGCCCGGTGAAGGCGTTCGACGTCTTCGGCCTGAGCTTCTCCACCGAGCTCGGCTACACCAACATGCTCAACGCCCTGGACCTCGCGGGCATCCCGCTGGAGGCCAAGGACCGCACCATCGACGACCCGATCGTGCTGGCCGGCGGCCATGCCGCGTTCAACCCGGAGCCGATCGCGGACTTCCTGGACGCGGCCGTCGTGGGCGACGGCGAGCAGGCCGTGCTGGACATGACCGAGGTCATCCGCGCATGGAAGGCCGAGGGCCGCCCCGGCGCCGACGGCCGCAGCCCGCGCGACGAACTGCTGTTCCGCCTGGCCAGGACCGGCGGGGTCTACGTCCCCAAGTTCTACGACGTCGAGTACCTCCCCGACGGCCGCATCGGCCGCGTCGTCCCCACCATCTCCGGCGTGCCGTGGCGGGTGTCCAAGCACACCGTCATGGACCTGGACGAGTGGCCCTACCCCAAGCAGCCGCTGGTCCCGCTCGCCGAGACGGTGCACGAGCGGATGTCCGTGGAGATCTTCCGCGGCTGCACCCGGGGCTGCCGCTTCTGCCAGGCCGGCATGATCACCCGCCCGGTCCGCGAGCGCTCCATCACCGGCATCGGCGAGATGGTCGAACGCGGCCTCAAGGCCACCGGCTTCGAGGAGGTCGGCCTGCTCTCGCTGTCCTCCGCCGACCACACCGAGATCGCGGACATCGCCAAGGGCCTCGCCGACCGCTACGAGGAGGACAAGGTCGGCCTGTCCCTCCCGTCCACCCGCGTCGACGCCTTCAACATCGACCTGGCCAACGAGCTCACCCGCAACGGCCGCCGCTCGGGACTCACCTTCGCCCCCGAGGGCGGCAGCGAGCGCATCCGCAAGGTGATCAACAAGATGGTGTCCGAGGAGGACCTCATCCGCACGGTCGCCGCCGCGTACAGCAACGGCTGGCGCCAGGTGAAGCTCTACTTCATGGTCGGCCTCCCCACCGAGACCGACGAGGACGTGCTGCAGATCGCCGAGATGGCGAAGAACGTCATCCAGAAGGGCCGCGAGGTCACCGGCCAGAACGACATCCGCTGCACGGTGTCGATCGGCGGCTTCGTGCCCAAGCCGCACACGCCCTTCCAGTGGGCCCCGCAGCTCGGCGTCGAGGAGACCGACGCCCGGCTGCTGAAGCTCCGCGACGCCATCCGGCACGACAAGAAGTACGGCCGCAACATCGGCTACCGCTACCACGACGGCAAGCCCGGCATCGTCGAGGGCCTGCTCTCGCGCGGCGACCGCCGCGTCGGCAAGGTCATCCGCGCGGTCTGGGAGGACGGCGGCCGCTTCGACGGCTGGCGCGAGCACTTCTCCTACGAGCGCTGGATGCGCTCCGCCGAGAAGGGCTTCGAGGGCACCGGCGTCGACGTCGCCTGGTACACCACCCGCGAACGCCAGTACGAGGAGGTCCTGCCCTGGGACCACCTGGACTCCGGCCTGGACAAGGACTGGCTCTGGGAGGACTGGCAGGACTCCCTGGAGGAGGTCGAGGTCGACGACTGCCGCTGGACCCCCTGCTTCGACTGCGGCGTCTGCCCGCAGATGGACACCCAGATCCAGATCGGCCCCACCGGCGTGAAGCTGCTCCCGCTCACCGTGGTCAACTGAGCCCACCGTTCGGCGGAGGGGGAACCTGTCCCGTTCTCCGGGACGGGTTCCCCGCCTCCCTCAGTCGCAGAGACAGAACGGGTGGCCGACCGGGTCGGCGAAGACCCGCCAGGACCTGGTGCCCGCCCAGTCCTCCAACAGGGTCGCCCCCAGCGCCAGGACCTGCGCCTGCGCGGCGTCGATGTCGGCCACGCCGATGTCGATGTGGGCCTGCTGCGCCTGCGACCCGCTGGGCCAGTCCGGGGCGCGATAGCCCTCGGCCCGCTGGAACGACAGCCGGGTGCCGAAGTCGCCCTGCAGTTCGACCCACTCGTTGTCCCCGTCCTCGTCGACGACCCTCCCGCCCACGAGCCCGGCGTAGAAGCCGGCCAGCGCGGTCGGATCGGGGCAGTCGAGAGCGAAGGTCCGCAGGGTTCCGATCATCGTTACTCCTCGTCGTGGCTCTCCGACATTTCTGGCCGCATCCTAGGTCCACGACCAACCCGGAAGCCGCGCGTAAGACCGGGCTGCCGGGCCCGCGTACCCTTGGGGTGTCACCATCGCCCCTACTCCCTAAGGACTGAGCGCTCTGGCACGCCGCACGCCCGACGGCCCACCCCCCGCACCGGTGGTGCAGCGCATCAGGCTGCGCTACACCAAGCGCGGCCGTCTGCGCTTCACCAGCCACCGCGACTTCCAGCGGGCACTCGAGCGTGCGCTGCGCCGCTCCGCCGTCCCCATGGCGTACTCGGCCGGCTTCTCGCCGCACCCCCGCATCAGCTTCGCCAACGCCGCCCCCACCGGCTCCGCCAGCGAGGCCGAGTACGTGGAGCTGGCGCTCAGCGCCCCCCGCGACCCCGAGCAGCTGCGTGCGCAGCTGGACGAGTCGCTGCCGATCGGCCTCGACATCATCGACGCCGTCGAGGTGCGCACGCCCAACTTCACCGAGCGCCTCGAGGCCTCGGTCTGGGAGCTCAGGCTCGACGGCGTGGACGCGGACGAGGTCCGCTCCGCCGTGGCGGCCTTCCTCGCCGAGGAGAGCATCGAGGTGCAGCGGCAGACCAAGAACGGTGTCCGCACTTTCGACGCGCGCGGGGCCGTGGTCGCCCTCGAACTGGCCGAGTCGCAGGTGGATGCGGGTGCCCCCGCGCTACCTGAAAGTAGTACCGATATCCCCGCAGGCCGTGGCTGTGCGATACTGCGGCTAGTTGTTCGGCACGCAACACCCGCCGTCCGACCCGATGACGTCCTGTCCGGTCTCCGTGTGACGGCCGACCTGGCGCTGCCGGTCCCCGCTGGGGTGACCAGGCTGGCGCAGGGGCCGCTGGATGAGCAGACCGGTGTGGTGACCGACCCGTTCGCGCCCGACCGTGGCGCGGCACCGGCCCTCCAATCCGAGGCGGCCGAGCCGCAGCCCGTGTAGGCGGCGGTCGGCCGGTCCGGCCCGCGCCCTGCACCACTGGTGCATCGCGGCCCGTCGTCGTGCAAGCCCGACTGCGTTTGTGCGGGGCCCTGGGAGCCACCCCGGGCCCTCGCACCCTGCCGCACCAGCCACCTGTGTGCGGATCGGCGCAACAAGACCTGAAGACTGGCCTGACCAGAAGACTTTTCGGTGGAACCGTGACGCGGACCGCCGACTCGACACACGCAAGCCCCTGTGCGGAGCCCGCCTCGAAGCGCGGCGCCCGGGGGCATGAACGGGAGAACCGCCCGGATGCTTGATATCAACGAACCGAACGAACAGAGCGAATCCGGCGCCGCCGCCGCGACCGAGGGTGCGGCCCCGAAGGCGGCCCCGCGCCGCCGCCGCGCGGCCAGCCGTCCGGCCGGACCGCCGGTCGCCGAGGAGGCCTCGGCCCCGGCCGGCGCCTCGGACGCGTCCGAGGCCACCGTTGAGGTGGTTGCCGACGAGCCGGTGAAGCGGGTCCGCCGGACGCGCAAGAAGGCGGCAGAGGTCGCTCCCACTCCCTTGGCCGAGCCGATCGCCGAGGCTCCCGCTGCCGAGGAGACTCCCACGGAGCCGGTGAAGCGCGTGCGCCGCACCCGCAAGAAGGCGGCTGAGGCGGCCCCGGTGCAGACCGAGATCGCCGTCCCCGAGCAGCCCGCGGCCGTCGAGCCGGTCGGCGAGGCCGAGGAGCCGGTCGAGGAGCCCGCCGTCGAGCCCGCAGCCGAGGAGGCTCCCGCGCCCGTCGTGGAGCAGCCCGCCGAGGAGCCCACGGGTCACCGCACCCGCCGTCGTGCGGTGCGTCCGTCCACCGCGATCTTCCAGGCGCCGGTGTTCCAGGAGCCGGCCGAGATCGTCGTCCCGGCGCGTCCGGCCGTACCGGTCGCCGCCTTCACCCCGCCCGCGGTCAGCCCCGTGGAGGCGGCGGACGACGACGCCGCCGAGCCGGTCGAGGACCGCCGCCGTTCGCGCCGCCGGGCCACCTCGCCGGTGGCGGCCCCCGCGGTCGAGGCCGTGGCCGAGGCCGCAGCCCCCGCCGTCGCCGAGGAGGAGACCACCTCCGCGCGCCGCACCCGCCGCCGGTCCTCCGCCCCGGCCGCGCCGACCGCGCCCGCCGTGTTCCAGCTGTCCAGCGGCCGCACTCCGCTCGGGGCCGAGCCGGTCCGTCCGGCCGCCCCCGCAGCCCCCGCTCCCGCGCCGGTCGCCCCGGCCGCACCGGTCGTGGCCGAGGAGGCCGCCGAGGACGAGTCGGCCGGCGGTCGCCGCCGTGGCCGCCGCCGCGCCACCTCCGCCTCCGCGCCGGTGTTCGCGGCCCCCGCTCCCGCCCCGCTGCAGGACCTGGACGACGAGGCCGACGAGGTCGAGGACGACCAGGAGGAGCACGAGGGCCAGGAGGAGTTCGCGGGCGAGGACGGCCGTCCCTCCCGCCGCCGCCGTCGCGGAGGCCGTCGCCGTCGCCGCGGTGAGGGCGATGACTTCGAGGCCCCGGCCGCTGCCGGCCGCCAGGAGGCCCCGGCCGCTGCCGAGGCCGAGCACGACGAGGACGACGAGGACGACGACCTCGGCGAGGCGCTGTCCGCGTCCAGCCGCCGCCGTCGCCGCCGTCGCCGCCGCAGCGGGGACGGTCCGGTCGACATCGAGGCCGTCAGCTCCGACGACGACCCGGAGCGCACGGTCGTCAAGGTCCGTGAGCCGCGTCGCCGCACCGCCTCCGCGGCCTCGGCCGGTGCCGCCGACGCCCCGTTCGACCCGGACGAGGTCCAGTCCATCAAGGGCTCGACCCGTCTGGAGGCCAAGAAGCAGCGCCGCCGCGAGGGCCGCGAGCAGGGCCGCCGCCGGGTCCCGATCATCACCGAGGCCGAGTTCCTGGCCCGCCGCGAGGCCGTCGAGCGGGTCATGGTGGTCCGCCAGAACGGCGAGCGCACCCAGATCGGCGTGCTCGAGGACAATGTGCTCGTCGAGCACTACGTCAACAAGGAGCAGGCCACCTCCTACGTCGGAAACGTGTACCTGGGCAAGGTCCAGAACGTGCTCCCCTCGATGGAGGCCGCGTTCATCGACATCGGCAAGGGCCGCAACGCGGTGCTCTACGCCGGTGAGGTCAACTTCCAGGCGCTCGGCGTCAAGGGCGGCCCTCGCCGCATCGAGTCGGTGCTGAAGTCCGGCTCGACCGTGCTGGTGCAGGTCTCCAAGGACCCGATCGGCCACAAGGGCGCCCGGCTGACCAGCCAGATCTCGCTGCCCGGCCGCTACCTGGTGTACGTGCCCGAGGGCTCGATGACCGGGATCAGCCGCAAGC